>Ga0302326_10026144_pt1 | contig 11810 bp, 12 predicted proteins | sample Palsa_T0_3_FD_202264 | JGI IMG/M metagenome (GOLD analysis project Ga0302326, IMG submission 202264) | Peat permafrost microbial communities from Stordalen Mire near Abisko, Sweden - Palsa_T0_3 | ecosystem: Environmental > Terrestrial > Soil > Palsa > Peat permafrost | place: Sweden: Abisko... | reverse complement strand
TCTTCCATGCCATTGAGCCTGCCCGTATCCTGATATATCCACGTGAAAAAAATCATTGCGCAGAGTGTGAGCCCAAACAAATGCCACCACCGCGGCTCGATGCAGCCCACGAGGCACAACGCCAAAACGGCCGTGGTAGAGGTTAGCCGCGGAATCAACAACGCAGCGGGCGCGGCGTACTGAGGCAAGAACACGGCGTCCGGCAAAATCGCCGCGGCAAAAAGCGACAGCGCCCACAATTCCAACGGCACTCGAAATCCCCATCGCGAATCGCTCCGGGCCCGGTCTGCAATCGCGCCAAACAAACACGTGGCCGCGCCCAGTGCAATCATGGCAATCGCAAGCCACGCATAGCGCGCGCCAAACAGAACGATCTGATCCGCCCCGGTATAAAAATAAAAGTGCGTGGTCTCCGGAGAGGCAATTCGGAAACGATGATCGATGAAATTTCGCGTTCCCAGAATCGCGAGTACGGCCGCCGCCGGCGCGAACCAACGCGCGCCGCCTCGGAGCGCCTCCGCCGCTTTCACATACACCAGAATTCCCACGAGCCACAGCAGACCCAGCGGGTGCGCCACAAACGCGAGCGCGGCCAGCGCGATCCCCGCAACCCAATCCGCGCCCCGTCCTCTCCAAAACAACGCCGCGGCGCCAAACGCGAATCCTAACGAAAGGTAATAATTCATGAATCCCATCTGAAACGTCCAGCCGTACGCGATCATGGCAATCCCTGGCGCCAAAAACCACGGCGCGCGCCGCGCCGTGGCGCTGATGAATGCGAATGCACCCCAAAAGAAAATCAGCACGCACGCCGCCACCGCGATCTTCTGCGCCCAAACGAAACCTACCCAGCCGCCAAGCCTCAGCAAGACGGCGTCAAACATCACGTTGTCCCACTGCCGCGCGATGTACAGTCCGGGCGCATCTCGCTTCTCGATCAATTGCGCAAGCCAGGCGTTGTACGCGTGACTGCCCAGATCGCCCGCCTCAATTTGCGTGTGCCAAAAACACGGCACCAGCAGCGCCGCGGAAATCGCCGCCATGCGCCGCCAGCGCGTCCTTATGGCGCGCAGCGTCACGGAAATCGCAGTTTCGCTTCTGCCCTTTTCTCGCAAGCCACTCCCGCTTTTCGTTTTCATGCAATCGCCCGCAGGTCCGCGGCATTGTCGCCATTGCAGCACATCCTGTATAGCATCTCCCCGGCGCGCGATTGCCATCGGCCACGCTCGCGCTCCCGCCGTGAAAATACGTACATTCAGTTTAAAGCTTTAGGATTGCCAACGGACGAAGGAATACCGGACCCGGCGACTTTTCTCTGCGACTTGCCGCGAGCCGATTCCAGCCCGTGCGGCCGGACTCGCAGTTACGCGGCTGAAATCTTGCGCGCTTGCGCCAGCAGTCCGCGCCGTGGCGTTACTTTGTGAGATTCAAACCTGCGGATTTATCGGCGCCGTAGGCGTACGCGTAGTCCTCGTATCCCGGGATATCTTCCACGCGATTCAACACCACGCCGATCAGATTCTTTTCCTGAAATTCCTGGCAGGCCTTCTGCGCCAGCTGGAAATCGGTGCCGTTGGCCTTGACTACCACGAGCACGCCGTCACACAGCGCCGCGATCATGGTCGCATCCGCCACCGGCACAACCGGTGGGGAATCAATCAAAATCCAATCGAACATCGGCGTCACCCGGTCGAGCAGTTGCTTGAATTCAGGACCGGAAAGCAGATCGCTAGGTTCACGCAGCGAAGAGGACGATCCCCCGGGAATCAAGCAGAGGTTCTCGATGGGGCCGAACTGAATAACGGAAAACAAATCTGCCGACCCGCTTAGGAAGTCGCCCAATCCGGGCGTCGAGGGAGCGCCCAAAACGGCGTGCTGCCGCGCGGCGCGAAGGTCCGCGTCAATAATCAGTATTCGGCGATCCTTTTGCCGCACCAGCGACTGCGCCAGATTGGCCACCACGAACGTCTTGCCCTCAGCGCTTACCGCGCTGGTCACCAGCACGGTCTTAAGCCGCTTATCGCCGCGAATCTGATAGAGCCGCGAGCGCAGCGTGCGGAATTGCTCCGCAGCAAGCGACGACCGTCCGCCATCCAAGAAAACGTTCGCGTTGGCCTCCAGCTTCCAGTCCGGCCGGGAGCACTTCTCCTTCATCTCGTTGAATCGCAGGACTTCCGGCAAACCGGCGCTGCGTTCGCTGCCAAACAAGGAACGGGCGGCCGGCGCGTCTTCACGCGTTTGGGCCGCTTCTGGCTGAGCTGTCGCCACACCGCCCGTGGCCGCCTTCTCTTCTTCCGCCTTTTTCAACGCATCGTGGATGCGACTCATACGTTTTTCCCTCCGCCTTATTTCCGCGCGAACTTGCCGCTCTGCCGAAATCTCTCGATCAGCTCTGAAATCAACGATTCCATCAGCGGATCTTCCGCTGACGGACTCTCTTGCGCCGCGGCCGGGGCCGCGACCGGCTCCACGTGCTGGAGCTCAAATTCCCGTGCGACTTCTTCCACCAGCGGCGGCTGTACTTCCGCCTGCTGATCCACGTACGCGTTGATCAGCGTGTGCTCGCAAAGCAGATTCGTGACCCTGGGAATACCTTTGGCGTATTTGTGAATCGCGGCCACGGCCTCGTCCGAAAATATCGCCCGGCCATCCCCGCCCGCGATGCGCAGCCGCTCGATGATGTAGCCGTGCGTCTCGGTCAGCGTCAGCGGCCGCGTCTTGGTGCGAATGGTGATGCGCTGGCGCAATTGGCGCAATTGCGGCAGCTTGAGTTTTTCTTCCAGTTCCGGCTGCCCGGAGAGCACGATCTGCAAAAGTTTCTCGGTGGCCGTCTCCAGATTCGTCAGCATGCGAATTTCTTCCAGCACCTCGAAGGAAAGATGCTGCGCCTCGTCCACGATCAGCACCGCCGGCTGGCCCTCGCGGTAGCGCTCCAGCAGCCATTCGTTCAATCGAATCTGGCGCAGGCTCTCCGAGCGTTCTTCGCAGGGAATCTCGAAATCGTTCAGGATGAAATCGAACAATTGGTTCACGTTTAAATGCGAGTTGAACACAAACGCCGTGGCCACGTTGCGCGCGCGCAGCCAATCCAGCAGCCGGTTCAGCAGTGTCGTCTTGCCCGTCCCCACTTCGCCGGTCAGCAGCAGGAAGCCTTTGCGCGTGTCGATGCCATACGTCAGCGCAGACATGGCCTCTTCCATCGCTTGCGTGAAAAAAAGATAGCGAGGATCGGGATTTACGTTGAACGGATTTTCGCGCAGTCCGAAAAACTTTTTATACATGAATCGTCCTTAGCCTCCGAACTTCGACCTCTAGCCGGCCTTGGCCCCGCCGAGCGCACTGCCACGTTTTTGCGTCAGCAGCGGGTCATAGAGCGGGATCATGGCAATGGCCGGAACGTGCAGCATCGCCTCGACGTCGCGGTCGTTGTGCAGAGTGCTGTCTTTAAGCAGGAGAAATCCGACTACGCCAAATCCCAGCGCCAAGCCGCCGCCAAATCCTCCAGCGGCGAACAGCAGTGGATTCGGGAACGATGCATGGCTCGGCAAGTTCGGCGGATCGAGGAATACGAACTGCTCGCCTTCCTGCTCGTGCTCAAGATCGGTGGCCATCGACGCTTCGTCATGCTTCTTCAGCAAGTCGTTGTAGGAATCCAGCGACGTTTGATAGTCGCGCGTGATGTCCTTGTAATCTTCCTCCACCTCGGGACTGGCCCTCACCCGCGCTTGCAGCGCGCCGATCTGACCCTGCAGTGATTGCTCTTGTTTCAGCGCCTCATCCACGGCCACCTCGGCCTGCCGAACCTGCGCCCGCAGCTGCTGAATCGATTGTGGTTCCATCGCGTTCGACTTGGGAGCAGGGCTGGGGGTATCCGAGGGACCGGCCTGCTGCGCCGCCGCGATCCTTTGATTGATCGCGTCAAGATCTTCCTTGGCCTTGACCACGTCCGGATATTCGTCCGTGTATTGCGCGCGCAGCGCGGCCAGCTTGGCTTCAGCCGCCTGCTTCTCCGTCTCCAGCGTCGTGGGATCCTGGCTGGTCTGCGATTGCTTGAAGGCCTCGAGCTGCTGCGCCAGCAGCGATTCGTCGAAGGTCTTTTCCTGTTGCAGGCGGCCCACGTTCTGCGTCACCGCCTCCAACTGGGTGTTGTAACCCATCAGCAAATTCAAGTTCGTTTGCTCTTCGTCCGGCAGCGCCCCTAAATTGTGCTGCTTGAAGTCGGCCAGTTTGGCATCCTGATCGTCCAGCTTGGCCTTGGCTTCTTGCAGTTGCTGCGAAAGGAAATCCGTAGTGTTCTGGGCGTGCTCTTCCCGCGCCCTGGTGTTCTCTTCCATGAACATCGACGTTATTTCCTGGCAGATCTGCTGGGCGTGGCCAGGATCTTGAAACGTTACCGTGACATCGAAACCCGGAAGCGAACGGTCTGGGTCGCCGTCGATCGGCTCCATCGGAACCACATCAATGTCTTTGCCCAAGCGGTCCACGAGTTCGTCCGTCGAAGCGTGCCCGGCCTCGTTCGGATACAGATTTAGTTTTTGAATCACGTCGCTCAGGCGCGTGCGGCTCAGCATCTGCTGTTGCATCGACGCGAGGCGTGAATTCCAATCTTCGCTCACGGCCGCCGGCACGTACGTCGCCGAAACGGAAGGCTGCTCAACCAATACGATCGTCTTGGATTCGTAGCGCTTCGGCAGTAGGAATGCCAGCGCCAGCCCGATCACCAAACCTACGGTGGCCGTGTAGACGCATATCGGCCAGTGCCGGCGCAGCATTGCCAGGAAATCTTGCGGTGTAAATTCTCTCACTGCCTACGCTCCTGTGTCGGCTCCGATTCGAGCCGCTCGGAAGAATCTCTTTTTGCGCCGCGCACGGCGCGCCCTCAATCCGCCATCTCGCCGGAATCGCCGAATTGCTTGATCTTGCAAAGCAGCGATTTGTAGCTGATGTGCAATTGCTGCGCCGCGAGTTTGCGGTTCCAGCGCGTGCGCTCCAGCGTCTTCAAAATCAAACTGCGTTCCGCTTCGCGCGAAGCGGCCCGCGAAGCGACCTTCAGCGACGTACCTTCCACTTCCGAAACGCGCGCGGCCGAGACCTGCAGAACGCCCGCGTGCGCCAGGTCCGCCAGCGCGAATTGATCGTCGCCCAAAACCACAATTCTCTTCACCATGTTTTCCAGTTCGCGCACGTTTCCCGGCCACGCGTGATCCGCCAGCCGCTTCATGGTGCGCACAGAGACGGAAGGCCGCCTGCGCTGCAGCAAATTCGATTGCTTGTCCAGGAAGTGATTCACCAGCGCTGGAATATCCAGCTTGCGCTCGCGCAGCGAGGGCAAGCGCAAACACACCGCGTTCAATTGATAGAACAATTCCTTGCGGAACCGCCCGGTCTGTACCTCAGCCTCCAGGTCCACGACCGTCGCCGAAATCAGCCGCGCCGAAAGATGGCCGGGGCGTGGAGCGCCATCGTCGCCCGGCAACGACGAGAGCAGCATTTTTTGACAATTCAAATCGAGCTCGCTGACCTCGTCCAGAAAAACTGTGCATGAGCCGGACAGCGACGCGGCGTCGCCTTCCGCGATCTCCACTAGCAATTCCGCAAAGCGCGCTTCGTTCAGCGTCGCGCACTGGACCTTGTGAAAATTCTCGGCGGCGCTGCCCGAGAGCCTGTGAATGTGACGCGCGTGGGCTTCCTTGCCCACCCCGCTTTCGCCAAGCAGCAGAATCGGTATATTGGTCTTGGCAATGTCGGAGGCGGCACGTTCAAGCGACTGCATCACGGCGTCCACGCCTGGCACGAAGCCCGCCGGCTTCGTCGCGGGCGATGCCTCGGCCATTAAGGTAATTCCGTCGAAAGTGGACATATATGTCCTCGTCCCTCGTGCAGGGACACAAATACCGCGCCCTTCGATAGTATTAGCACGAAGGCTTCCATTGCGACGCCAACTCCGAACCCGGTTCCGCACGCGCTATCTATCAGAAACAGCGAGCTTTGCTTTCGGGTCGGAGCGGGCAATTTTAAATCGCGAGCAGGCGCTCATTGGCCAAAACTTCCATAAAGTGGCACAACATTTCCCACATTTTGGCGTTCATGGGGGAATTTCGGCTCGATCGCGCTGACATTCCCTCTAAGTCATTGATGGACAACATTATAACCGTTCCTAAGGCCGATTGGCGCCTTTGCCACTTGAGGGCGGCTACCTGCAACGACGCTCAGACAGGTATTCCGCTAACGCCTCTTGCCAAGATTTGAAATCAGCGAAACCCACGCCGCGGTACGCTCGATTGTCGAGCACCGAGTACGCCGGGCGGCGGGCCTTCTGCGGAAACGAATCACTCGCGACGGGCGAGCAATCGGGAGCCAAACTTTCGAGGCGAAAAATCTCGCGCGCAAATTCGTACCAGGAGCACGCGCCGGCATTGGTCATGTGAAAAAGACCATAGCTCTCGGTGTGCAACAGTGGCGCAAGCTTCTGCGCTAAATCGCGCGTGGAAGTGGGTCCAAGGATCTGATCGTTCACAACGCGAATCGGTTTTCCTTCGCGCGCCAGACGCAACATGGTTTCGACGAAATTTCCGCCGCGGCTCCGGCTGCCACCGAAACCGTACAGGCCCGCCGTGCGCAGCACAAAATGTCTGCTGCAGTACTGCACGGCGATGATTTCGCCGGCGAGCTTCGAGATCGCATACACGGATTGCGGGCGAGGCGCGTCGGATTCCACGTAGGGGCGCGCGAGCGAGCCATCGAAAACGTAATTCGTGCTCACGTGAACCAGCTTCGCGCTGAATCGTTCCGCGGCGCGCGCCAGGTTCAGCACGCCCACAGCGTTCACGCGCAGCGCCTCATCGGCGCGGTCCTCGCATTCGTCCACGCGATGAAAGGCCGCGGTGTTCACGATGCATTCCGGACGCACGCGCTCGGCGCAAGCGTCCACGCCCGCGGCGTCGCCGATGTCCAGCTCGGCGTGCGAGACGGAGATGACTTCGTCCGCCGCGAGCGCGCGAAGCAAATCGCCCGCCAGTTGTCCTCCCGCACCGATCAGCAGAATGCGCATGGCCGCGTGATTCGATCTCCGCGTTTGAAATCCAGTATCATAGTCGTTCAGGAGCGCCGGAATGGCAACCGGCGTCAGCATCCATGTCAGACAATCCCGAGCCAGAAAAATCCAGCGCGCTGCGCAATCCGCTTATTTATTCCACAACGCTGCTGGTAATCGTCGCCGCGGTGGTCGGCTGGATCTTTTATTCGCGCTGGGAGGAAAATCGCGCGCTGGCCGAGCAGTCCGCGGAGAAAACGCGCGCCCAGGACCAGCAGACGGTGGAGATGATGGGCGGCGACAACCTCGAGATCCGCAATCTCTATGTCACTCCCGGCACGATTCACTCCGGGCAATCGGCGGACATCTGCTACAGCGTCGCCAACGCCACCCAAGTGCAACTGGATCCTCCCGCGACGGAAGGAGTGTGGCCTTCCTACAGCCGCTGCGTTGCAGTGACGCCGCAGAAGGGCACGAAGTACACATTGACCGCGGAAGACGCCGCGGGCGACAAGAAGACCGCGACCGTAACGCTAAGCGTGCGCTGAGCCGCGATTCGCCGGAGTAACGCGGCGAGCCTTTGCGCGCCGCGCCCGCGCAGGAGCGCGGTGGCGTGCTCTTGTCGCGCGGCGTGGGGTGCATCTATAATCGCAGCTTCTGCTGCATGGGACTGGCGAGCACGCCTCGGCCGTCCTTTCTTCGAGCTAAGAGCCGTAGAGAATCCGGCGAGAAAGAAAACGGATATGGCGGACGCACTCACCAACGTCAAGAAAAAACTGGCCGATGAAATCGCGCAGCTCGAACACGAGCTGACTTTCGATCTGCCCAAAGAAATCATGGTCGCGCGCGCGCACGGCGATCTTTCCGAAAACGCCGAATACAAATACGCCAAGGAACGGCAGGGCTTCGTTTCGGCGCGCCTGGGGCAGCTGAAAAAGCGCCTGGGCGATTTGGGTATGCTCAATCTGAGCAACATTCCCAAGGACCGCGCGGGATACGGATCGACAGTCTGGGTGCGCGAAGCGAAGAAGCCCGAGGTGGAATACAAGCTCGTGACCACGGAAGAGGCCGACGCGACCAAGGGTTTGATTTCGACCACGTCGCCCATCGGCAAAGCATTTCTGGGCCGCAAGGTTGGCGACGACGTAAGCGTGCAGACGCCGGCCGGCACGCGCGAATTCGAGATCCTGCGCATCAAAACCATCCACGACGAAGCCTGACGCGCGGCGCGCGGCGGCAACAAGCGCGCGGCGCAGGCCGCACGACGTTTCTCTCGCCCAAATAACTCGCATCGCAACAAGATCGCCGAAAACATGCTCGCCGCCGCGATAGCTACGCGCGCCGACGCATCGGCGGAAAACGAAGAAGGCTGAAGAAAGTTCCGAATTTTCTGGCGCGGTACATCCCCACCACCCCCAGGGGTGCTTTTTGTTTAGGCGCTCACAACACAAGACATGCAGCAAAAGAGTGCGCAAGTATCTGAAGACGGGGCCATTTCGAGTGGTAAGGCCCCATTCTGAGGAGCGAGATGATTCTCGGTCGTCTGGGATCTGGCGCAATTGCTCGCTAAGGAGACCGAATGAATCTGAAAAATGCCCTACGGTCGGCGATTGTGGTTCTTGCGCTGAGTTCGGCCATGCCGGCGCTTGCAGGTAACATAACTTACAGATGCGATCCCAGCATTGCCGCGGCGACCTGCAACTACCTGAACACGACTGTGGCGGGCGAGTACAACAGTACATTCACCGATGCTAACGCGGACATATACATCCAGTACGGCACCACCGAGCTCGCATCGAGCGAAGAGGAACTCAACGATGCAATCTATAGCTCCTACGTGGCCGCTCTCGCCGCGAACGCCGATCAGGATGCCCTTCAGGCCTCCGCCCTCAGTGCGCTGAATTCATTTGCCGCCCCTGCGTATGGCAGCGGCAACGTAGAGCTCTCCGCCGCGCTCGAATCGGCGCTCGGCCTGGGCACGCCGACCGGCATTACCTCCGGCGGCTCCTCGTGTTCAACTATTGGGAGCGGGGGGTGCTATGACGGCATCATCACCATCACCAACGACCCGAGCACGCCGTTGTATTACGACAATCTTGGTGGAACTGAGGCAGCGGACGCCTACGACATTTACGCAACGATCGAACACGAAACCGACAATCTCCTCGGGACAGCTTCTTGCATAACCACTTCGCCCACGCTCTCCGACGGTTGCGCTGGGCTTGGCTCCGGTACTCCCTCGGCTGCCGATCTATTCCGTTACTCCGCTTCGGGATCGCTTGTCGTCGATAGCTCGCTGAGCACAACACCTGGCGCTTACTTCTCTTACAACGGAGGCGCTACGAATGGCGCGGTCGGGAGTGGTGGAAGCCCGAAGTACTACAACACGCTGGCCAATGGCGAAGGCCACGGCGACTTTCTTTCCAGTTCTCCCAACTGCGGAACCAACCAGGCCATTCAGGACCGCACAGGATGCCCTGGCGAAGACGCTGGCCTCGGCATCCTCAATGACGGTGGCTCGGAAATCAACATACTCAACGCGGTTGGCTACGATCTGACGAGCAGTAGTACGGCTACGCCCGAGCCTGGCACCGTCGGTCTCACGATGCTCGGAATCGGATTAGTGTGGGCGATGCGAAAGCGATTTGCCCGAGGTCTCCCGCAGGCCGACTGATCAAATCGTGCAGCAAGCCTGCCCGGATCCCGTTCAGCAGCAGCCGCTTCCGACGCCGAAAGCGTTGCCCAACGCGCCACAGGAATTCCTTCTGTGGCGCATTTACATTTTTCCCGACAATTTCCACTTGGACGTATCGCCGGGGAGTCGGACTAATGGTTCGTTGGCCGCGCCAGTGATCGTGAGTTGTGTCGCCCCTACGGGGCTGGGCGTTGGTCCGCGGCGAATGCAGAACAAAATTCAGAGGCAAAGCTGTGTCGCCCGTTCGGGTCGGAGGTTTGACGGTAGATTCGTGGTGGGCGTTGTTGAGCGCGGAAATTGCTTGTTGTAGAATCCGGCTGCCTCAGCCGTCCGGTAAATTAATCAGCCTTGGCGTGCTTGCCGTGGCCTTTCAAAATCCGCACGATGGCCATTATGGTGTTCCAATTCCGCGTGGTCGCCGCCACACCAAACAGTCTATCGATCTGGCCAAGATAGCCAATCGTTTTCATGTGCCGCCGATACTCTCCGAAGACGAAGCGATCTTTTGACGCGATCACTCGCACGAACCATTTCCCGCGCGGCGGAAGCGCGAATGGGATGGAAGGCAGGCGCGATCGGCTTTCGCGAGGATGCTCACGAATCGCACAATATCCGGGCGTGACGCTGCAAACGGATTTTCCATCTCCAAGCGGATGAGATCGCGACCCTCGCAGAGTACAACTTCCGTCTCGAATGGCAGCTTGCGGCGCAGGACAGCGCGGAATTTTGCTTGAGCTCCGGGTTTTTGAACAACAAACGTGCCTGCCGCACCCACGTTCACGACACCATAGTCGCTCAGTTCGCTAGCGAGGACGCTTGGACGAAACGTCCTGTGCCCGCCGACGTTGACTCCTCGAAGGAAAACAACCAGAGCCATAGCGGAAGTATATACAAAAGCGACTTTCTATTTCGTGGCCCGAATCACGGGCAAACCGGAAGCCATCGAACATGCCTGGCGGGAGATGCAAACCCGGGCAGAGGCAAAGGATAAACTGACGGAGAGGCGCCTGCGCTTCGTCAGACCTTTTTTCAGCTCAACGTTTTGCGATTTGGTAGCCGCCGAAGCCAAAGCTCAAATCGATTGGCGCCGATTGACTTGGGAGAATCACTTGGTAGGCGACCAGCGCCGGCAATTTGAAACCCTGAACGTCTTGATATTGAAGCTGGAAATTCACTTGCTGCTTTCCGTGCCCTTGATCGATAACCGTATTGGTAGCGGTCAGTAGCAAGCCCTTCTCCGTCGTGATGTAGCTGGGTTGCGTGACGAGAGTCATCGACGTTTCGACCACTTTAAACGCCGTGATCAGTGCATCGTTCGTCAGCACAAACTCAACGCTCATGTCCGGAGACGTTTTCGCGAAATGATTTCCATCGGATTGCGCCGAAAAAACCAGATGGTCGTCGTCCGGCTGGACAAAAGTGGGCGTGAGCACGAAGCTGATCCAAGTCTTGAAAAATCCGCCGATGGTTTGTTGAAGGCCGCCGACAAGCGACCCGAGGCCAGGATCGATCGTTGCGCCATTGGGCAGAAATGGTGTGACCTGTACGTTTCCCTGCTCGTCAATCACGGCCGAAAACTGGATCTGGCTGACCAGCACGAGTTGTGAAGTATCCGTAACAATTTCCGACCAATTCGGCTGGACATTGCACTGGAACGACTTCAGACCCTGGTCTTGAAGAACGTAGTAGGCGACCTCCGCCTTTCGCAGGAGCGCTGCTTTGGCCGGAGACGAAGCCGTTGCGGAGGCAGAGGACTGAGCTTGCTCCGAAACCGGGGCATCGAGCCTCTGACCGTTTGATTGCGCGCAGGCGGAGTTGGCCGCGAAAGTTGCGCCCAACGCGGCGGCAAGGAACAATGCGAAGCGGGAAAACGCGCCCCTGCCCATCTTGGCGATCATCACAGCGGCACCCCTTGTCTTGGTTCTCGAGAATGTCATTTTGGCCGCAGCCGCGGATTAATTTTTGCTGGGCGCGGAGGCCGGTGATGCCGATGCCGGCGGCGCAACGTAGGGAGCGCGGAAGGCGCGCTCGGTCATGTCATTGGGATCGAGTGAGACGGGGCCGTCGCGCCAGAGCCAGCGC
>Ga0302326_10026143_pt1 | contig 11810 bp, 10 predicted proteins | sample Palsa_T0_3_FD_202264 | JGI IMG/M metagenome (GOLD analysis project Ga0302326, IMG submission 202264) | Peat permafrost microbial communities from Stordalen Mire near Abisko, Sweden - Palsa_T0_3 | ecosystem: Environmental > Terrestrial > Soil > Palsa > Peat permafrost | place: Sweden: Abisko... | reverse complement strand
AAGGGTGTACTAAGTCGTCCGTGAGGCCAGGTATTTTTAGATACAAGTTATCCAGTTTCCGCTTTCCGCCCAAAGAATCCGTTGAATGGTAGCAGTGTCACTACGCAATTTCATATCCCTGCAAAATATTGATTATAAACTATTTACCGGTAGTGTCCGGGTTCGGGAAGTTAGCCGGTGTGACGCTTCATTACCTCCGGTCGGAACAGCGTGCGGCGGTTTGATTTTAAGTCATTGAAAAATAAAGAAATGATCGAATCCGAACCGTGGGTCATAACGTGCGTGGACTTGGGGTAACTACGTATCTACTAAGTGCACACAAACACGAAGCACAACAAAAGGAGAGTTCCAGTGTTTGAGAGAAAAGCAATGAGAGTTAGCGTGAGGCATTTTACATTATTCGTACTGTTATCGCTGCTCTGCGCGGCCGCGTTCGCCCAGACTATCAGCGGCGATCTAACCGGCACGGTTTTTGACGCAAGCGGCGCTATCGTCGCCAATGCCACTGTCTCCGCCAAGAATGACGCGACGGGTGTCGAAACCGCCACGAAATCCACCAGCGCAGGTGAATACCGGCTGAGCAATCTGCCGGCCGGCAGTTACACTGTTTCCGTCGCCGCCGCCGGATTCGGCCCTGCCCAGACTAAGGGTATTCAGGTTGCGATCAATCAAAGTCAAACCGCCAACTTCACGCTGCAGGTTGGCGGCACCACTCAAACCGTGGAAGTGAGGGAATCCGCAGCCACCATCGATACCACCACCGCGCAAGTGCAGAATACCTTTAGCTCGGCGCAGGCCATGGACCTGCCGACGGCGTCTTCGGGCTCTGGCGTCCTCAATCTCTCGCTGCTGAACGCGGGCGTGGCTACCGCCGGCTCGGTCGGCGCCGGCACGGGACCGAGTGTGGGCGGCATGCGTCCCCGCAATAACAACTTCACTATTGAGGGCATCGACAACAATGACGGCAGCGTCACCGGACCCATGGTCACACTCCCCAACGACTCCGTGGCGGAGTTCACCGTTCTGCAGAATCAATTCTCGCCTGAGTTCGGCCACTCTTCGGGCGGCCAGTTTAACCAGGTTGTGAAGAGTGGAGGCAACCAGATCCACGGAAGCCTTTATGAATACATGGAGAACCGCAACCTCAATGCGGCCGATAACCTCTCCTTCATTGATGGCAACCCGCTGCATCCCCGCTTTGATGACAATCGCTTCGGCGGAACCGTGGGAGGACCCATCAGGAAGAACAAATTGTTCTACTTCTTCAATTACGAATACAACCCGATCGGCGGCACGTCGTCTTCCGGCCTGATCTTCGCCCCGACGCAACAGGGCTATAGTCAGCTCGCTTCGATCCCGGGGATCAACCAGACTAATCTGGGCATTATGAAGCAGTACCTGGGCACAGCTTCGTCGGCAGTCCCGGTGGCGGCCACGCCATACAGCTCCAGCGTGCTCATCTACAATGCGAACGAAAGCTTGGGTTGGACCCCGGCGCAGACGGCCGCTGCCGTATCGATTCCCGTCGGGCAGATCTCGATTGCGGCTCCCAGCTTCACCAATAACGAAAACGCCGTGGCGTCTATCGACGACAACATTTCCGATAAGGACAATCTGCGTTTTCGTTTCATCCTCAATCGAAGCGGCACCATCGACACTGCGGCCAGCCTTCCCGTCTTCTTCCAGACCGAGCCAACCAATAGTTATCTCGCCACTTTTTCCGAATACCACACCTTCAGCCCGTCGCTGACCAATGAGTTTCGCCTGGGCTACAACCGCCTCTCCAACAATCTTCCAGCCGGCAACTTCACGTTTCCCGGCCTTGATCAGTTCCCCAATATCGTGCTTTACGAATTGGGCGGCGTCAGCATCGGTCCCGATGGCAGTGCGCCGCAGTTCCGATTCCAGAACACTTACCAACTAACCGACAACGTCTCTTTGGTGAAGGGCAATCACAACTTGAAGTTCGGCTTCGACGGATGGCGGATGATCTCGCCGCAGAGCTTCACGCAGCGCTCGCGGGGCGATTATGAGTGGTCTTACCTTTCCGACTACCTATTCGACTTTTACCCCGACTATCTGGCGCAACGCTCGCTGGGCAACGTAGTCTACTATGGCAATCGCTGGTTTGTGGGCGGTTATGCCAACGATACCTGGAAAGTCCGTCCCAACTTTACCATCAATCTGGGCATCCGGTTGGAGCATGAGACCGTCCCGCTCGGCGAGCATACACAGACGCTCAACGCAGTCGCCAACACGCCCGGCGTCATCATATTCCAGAATCCGCAAGCTCAGCGGGTCAATCCTATGCCGCGCGTCGGCCTCGCATATTCACCCGGTAAGAGCGGTAAAACGTCCATCCGCGCCGGCTTCGGCGTCAGTTACGACGTGCTGTACGACAATCAAGGAATTCTTTCCCTGCCGCCCGAGCTCAGCACCACGGTGGACGTCACCGGCCAGAACCAGGGAGGATTCCTTGCCAATGGCGGCATCGCCCCGAACGCCTCCGGAGTGCCGCTAACGCTGGCTCAGCTAAAAGCCGGAACGGGAGCCTACATTAATAACGAGGTCCGCCCGAAAGCGCTTCAGTGGAACCTCGGCATTCAGCACGTCTTCGCCAATAACTACACTATCGAAAGCCGCTACCTGGGCACGCGCGGCATCGACCTCCCGGTGCAGGATCAGTTGAACCGCCAATCCACAGTTACTCCCTCGAACGCCCTGCCGGTATATTTCACCGCGCCCAGCCAGGCCACGCTCAATTCACTCACCAACAACCTTACCAGCCTGACCAACGCGTATAACGCGGGCGGATATCTCGTGCCTGGTTTCCTTAATGCGGGCTTTACCGGCGTCATCACATCTTACCAGCCTTGGGGTAACTCCACTTATCACGGCTGGGCGAACCAGTTGACGCGCCGCTTCTCCAATGGAATGCAATTCGTCACTGCTTACACTTACAGCCACGCAATTGACGATTCCACCGCCGATGTCTTCAGCACTTATGTGACCCCACGCCGCCCGCAGGATCCACGGGATCTGCGGGCCGATCGATCTAACTCCGCGCTCGATCACCGCAACCGCCTCACCTCCGAGTTGATCTACGACTGGCGGCCCTTCAAGACCGGCAATTGGATGATGAAGAACATCGTGGGGAACTGGGAGGTTGCTCCTGTCTATACTTACCAGACTGGGACGTGGGCAACCGTTCAAAGCGGCCTCGATTCCAACCTCAACGGCGATACGGCGGGCGACCGCACCATCGTCAACCCCAGTGGGAATAATAACATCGGCTCCGGCACTACCGCGTTAAGCAACAGCGCCGGTCAAACCGTGGCATACCTTGTCACTAACCCGAGCGCAGGATACGTCGTGGCCCCGAAGGGAACCATTGCTACGGGCGGCCGTAATACTGCCATGCTCCGTCCCATCGACGACATCGATATGACCTTCGCTAAGTCATTCGACGTAGGTCACGAAGGCCGCTTTAAGCTACGGTTTGACGCCCGCTTTATCAACATATTCAACCATCCGCAGTATACCGGCGGATTCCTTACCGATGTTGCCCCCGCGGGTGGAGTCACCACCGGAGACGTACACAACTTCCTGATACCGACTACCTCGGTATTCATGAATCCAACCATGGTGTTCTCCAGCAATCCGCGCAGCGCGCAAATCGCCGCTAAGTTGACGTTCTAGGGAATCGCGAGAGTCACCAGGCGGACGTCGGCTTCTCTCGGAGCCGACGTCCGCCTGGTATGTGCGCGCTACGACTGCGCTCTTCTGGCGGCAGCCCATCGTTTCAGGTTCGCCCACCGGAGCCGTGCCCGTTCATCTGGAGTCTGAAATGCCCCCTGTATGCCTCCGGAACTCCTTTTTCTCCCGCCGGTATTCGCCGGCCTGTTAACGGAGCGTCCGCCGCCCTTACAAGCCCCCCCTTTCAAATCCCGCATCTTGAGCTCCGCTCTGAACGCCTTGCAACGCCTCGACGCCAAGGCGTATGCTGCTTGAAGGCACTCTGCTGAACGGTAGGTGAAACAGGAGCCCTCAAATGAAAGGCCTTTCGCTCATAATGCTCGGAGCATGTGCCTCGGGAACCGGCGCCTTCCAACTCGCGCTGATATTACTGCTGGCGGGTGGCCTTCCCGGATATGCTCAGGCTCCGCCAGATTCGCAGCCTGAACTGGTTGTCTGCCAAGATGCTCGCGTAACGCTCGGGGAGTCGAAGCAGGACGCGCGAGATGCGCTCTCAGTCTGCTGCCGCCGGAACAGCCTGCCGGCGTTCCTCAATGACGATCACAATCAGATCGATTTTGAATCCAGAGATGGAAGCCGCAAATGCGAGGGCCAGTTGCTATTCGACGGACAGGAACGTCTCGTGTTCGCCATTCGCAATTTCACATACGACCCACTCGATGCAGCGACGCTCGCCGACAATCTGTTTCAGGCAGTCGATCGCCTCTTACAGGGAGAGCCTGTCCAGGGAGGCATCACCTGGAAGAACAAGTCAGCGACAGGACGAATCAGCTTAGGGAAACTATCGGGCCCCAAAGGGTCCCTTAATGAGCTCCAGATAGAGATCGGAGCCCACCTCCTGCGGCTGCAAGGCGCTCCGTCCCAATCGCGCCTTGGCGACAGACTCCATTTCGCATATCTTTCCGACGAGATCGGAGACCCGCGGAAGCACGTCGCACTGAAGCCCAAGTCTCCCGCGCCGAAGTAACTCAGTCGGAGCCACGACCGTGAGGGAGTGTTCTTGTTCTCCAAATACGATGTCCAATCGTCCACAAATATCAGACAATAGAATCGGCGTGTCGCACTCCCCACGATGTCGATCTTCTCAATCGTTCTCCTGATCTTCGGAGTCAGCCAGCTCTATTGGGCATGGCGCGCATATCTGTTCGCCGCCGCGCGCATCCAGTCGCGAGGCCGGCGGTTGGCTGTATGCGGGTCGGTTCTGGCGGCCTACCTGATCGAATACCAGATTAACTTCGGCGCCTGGCGCGAGCAGGGAACGCCCGTGCGCCTGACACTCAGCGACGCGTTGCTGGCCGCGCCGTTTCTTTGGTGGTCCGCCAGTTCGCTGGTCGCCTTTCTGGTGGTGATCCTGTTCGCCATCCCGCGAGGAGTCGTTGCCGGCACGCGCTGGCTGCTGGCCAGGCGGCGCGCAACAGGCGCTGAGATCCAATCGCCGGGCCGGCGGGACCTTCTGCAACGAACCGCCGCCGTGGCCGCGGGCGCCCCTTTCGTGGCCGGAGCATACGGCCTGCTGTACGGTCGGCTCAACCTCCAGGTCACGCCGCAGGCTATCCGCTTGCCGCGCCTGCCGCGCGCCTTCGAGGGATTCCGCATTTGCCAGCTTTCCGACATTCATATCGGCCCGTTCATGCCCGCCGCAGAGATCCGGAAGTACGTCGCCATTGCCAACGCGCAAAAGGCGGATTTGGTCGTGCTCACCGGCGACTTCGTCACTTTCGACCCCAGTACGCAGCAGCCGGTCGTCGACGCACTGCGCGGCCTGCGTGCGCCCTTCGGGGTCTACGGCAGTCTGGGCAACCACGATGCGTGGGCGGGCGTCGAGGATTCGATCACCGAGCTGTTCAGCCAGACGGGCGTGCGGATTCTCCGCGCAGCCAACCTGACCATCGCCTCTCACGGCGAGTCCTTCAACCTGATTGGCGTGGATTTCCAGAGCCCGCGGCGCTTCGGGCCGTCCCCGGCTGTAAAGCGTCTGCTGGGAAACATCGAGGGCCTGGTCGACCGGGATCGAGTAAACATTCTGCTCAGCCACAATCCCGACACCTTCGACCGCGCCGCAGAGCTCGGGATCGATCTCAGCCTCGCCGGTCACACCCACGGCGGACAGGCTGCCCTGGAATTCATCAGCCCGGAGATCGCTCCTAGCCGCCTGGTGACGCCCTACGTCGCGGGTTGGTTTCAAAGGCCGGGCGGTCAACTGTACGTCAATCGCGGCATCGGCACCATTTTCATTCCGATCCGCATCGGCGCGCCGCCGGAGATCACCGTCTACTCCCTCTCACGCGGTTCGATCTAATCTTCCGCACCGCATCCGTGGTGGGGTATGGTTTAGCTTGCCGTCGCCGTCGTTGCCGCGAAGCGGCGCGCGGTGAGTCTTCGACCGGGCGGCGGGCAAGCTCAAGCCTACCCACCACGGCAACTTTCGATGCTAGTGTCACTCCGCCCCGGCCTTCCCGTGGCGCCGCGAGCCCGAATACTTAACGCGCCGGTTAAATTTCCTTGACTCCGGCTCCCGCGGCCCCGTACAATTAACGCGATGGTTAACAATCAGAAAAAGATCACAGCCATCTTCGCAGCCTTGGCCGACCCCACGCGCCGCAGCATCCTGGTGCGTCTTTCGAACAGCGGCGAAGGCCCAGTGACCACGTTAGCCAAGCCATTTCGCATCTCATTGCCGGCTGTCTCCAGACATCTTCGCGTGCTCGAGAAGGCGCGACTGATCGACCGCCGGCGCCAGGGACGAGTCCACGTGATCCGCGTTCGGCCCGCGGGATTCAAGCAGGCTCAAGACTGGATCGCCCAATTTGCGGCAGGCTGGGATTTCAGCTTTGACGCGCTGGACGAGTTGCTGAAAATCGAACAAAGAAAGGAAAAACAAGAATGAAGTCCGAGGTAAGAATCAGCGGTAATCGCCTCCAAATCACGCGGGTCTTCGACGCTCCCCGAAATCTCGTGTTTGGCTGGTGGACCCAGGCCGAAAAGCTGCAACAATGGTCGGGGTGCAAAGAGGCAACCCTGTGTGAGATCGAGCTGGATTTTCGCGTCGGCGGCTCGTTCACCCAGAAGATGCAGATCGCCGGCGCGGGCGAGTTTTCGTTCAGCGGCAAATACGATGAGATCGTCGAGCCGGAAAAGATCGTCTACCACGCGAATTTTGGCCACGCCGTCACGCGAGTGATAGTCGAGTTCTTCGAGCAGGGCAAGGGCACAAAAGTGGTTCTCACTCACGAGGGATGCCCGGATGATTTCTTCTGTAAGACTGTCTCGCAAGGGACCGCGGAATCACTCGACAAACTCGACTTATTGCTGGCCGGCCAGGCCGTGGTAAGCTCCCTTTGATTTGGAAGGACCACTCATGAACTACTCACGTCTCGCTCTCGCGGCCCTGGGCGCCTTCGCGGCGTACTTTATCCTCGGGGGTCTCTCGTTCGCTCTGTTTCCCTCCCTCGCCGATGAGTTCCGAAAATATCCCGCGGTATACCGGTCACAGGATGGAATGAAGAGCGTTATGCCGGCCGGAATGGCCGCCATGTTTCTGGCCATGCTGGTGCTTGCGGTGATTTACGCAATGCTATACCGTGGCGGCTCCGGCATCGCCGAAGGCGCACGCTTCGGAGCCCTGATCGGAGTCTTTTCGATTTGCTCTTTCGTGGTGCACAATTATGTCAACCTGAACATCGGGCTGAAACTAACCATGGAACAAGCGGTGGCCTACTTCGTCGAATGGGTTGTCGCCGGCATAGTGATAGGCCTCATCTATCGGCCCCCTGCGGTACACTGACCGTTCGATCCCAGTTGCATCACGTTGGGAAGGGAGACAATCGCCCAGTCAGCCGTTGCGGTAAGCTTCGTCCAAAACTTCCACGACATGCATCACACGCTGCTTCTTGCCGTGCATTCTCACGCCCGCGCGAAGCTGCAAAATGCAGCCCGGATTAGCTGTGGCGATAATCTCTGTGCCCGCCGCATTCACGGCTTCCATCTTTTCCGCTAGCAACCGCATCGACATCTCATTTTGGGTGATGTTGTAGATGCCTGCGCTGCCGCAACACAGGTCGGCGCCGCGCATTTCGCGCACAGTTAAGCCTGGAACCGCCGCCAGCAGCTTGCGCGGAGCCGAGCGGATACGTTGGCCGTGCGCCAGATGGCACGAATCCTGATAAGTGGCCGTAGCGTTGAGGGCGCCCATCCCGGGATTTAATTCGATGGACGCGAGGAACTCCGTCACATCCCGCACACGCCCGGAAAAGTCGCGCGCGGCGCCGGTTCCCAGCAGCTCGCCGTATTCTTTCAACGTGGAACCGCACCCCGCGGCGTTGGTGACAATCGCGTCGAAAGCGCCTCCGGAGAACGCGTCCACATTGCGCCGCGCCAGCTTTTCGGCCTCGCCGCGCAACCCGGAGTGCAGATGCAGCGCCCCGCAGCAGCCCTGTTGCGCCGGAATCACCACCTCGCAGCCGTTCTTTTGCAGCACCCGCACCGTGGCCTCATTGAGCCGCGCGAACGCCACGTTGGCGATGCAGCCCGCTACGAACGCCACCGAATAGCGGCGCTGCCCTTCCGCCGGAAAGGTGCGGCCAATCTGGCTGAAGAAGAACGGCGGCTCGGCCGATGGAGCCAATTCCACCAGGTCGCCCAGGCGGCCCAGCATGTGCATCATTCCCAAACCGCGCGTCAGCAATTTGAGGCCGCTGGCTTCGTAAAGATACATCGCCGTGCCCGCCGCTGAAAGCATGCGCGGCGATTGCAGCAGCCGCTCGAAGACAAAGCTCCGCAGCCTGCGCGCCACGGGTCCGCGCTGTGCTTGGGCCTCGATTCCGGCGCGTGCGTCCTCCACCATGCGTCCGTATGGAACTCCGGACGGGCACGCCGATTCGCAGCCCCGGCACGCGAGGCAGAGACCGATGTGTTCCATGTAGGAATCGGTGATTGGGGCGCCCGCGGCCACTTGCGCCATCTGGTAAATGCGGCCGCGCGGGGAATCCGCCTCCAGGCCCAGCTCGCGATAAGTGGGGCAGGCGTTGAGGCACAGACCGCAATGCACGCACTTGTCGAGATCGAACTGGCGGGGCCCGGGATTTTGCATTTCAGATACGGCCATACAACCGGCCACGGTTCAACACATTCGCCGGGTCGAACAGATTTTTGACCTGGCGCATTATTTCAAAGTCGCTGCCTGGCGAAGGCCATAACTCCAAGTCACGCTTCGAAGCCTCGGGTGAGAATTCTATCACAGCCTTCGCCGCGCCCGCGTCGCATTTGCGAAGCCACTTCGCCGTCTCTGCCGCTTCCGCGAAATAGCCATAACACACGCCAGACCCGGCGCGCGCCAGCACCGGTCCATCGAAGGAAGCTACCGTGGCGCCGACTTCTTTCAGCGTACACGATGCGCGCACCACCGCGCCGCTGGGATTCGCCGCGAGGAACCTGGGCGTGAACTCGCGGATGTGCGACCATAGCGATTCGTGCTGCGCGCCTTCGAGCGCCACGCCCGCGGATAATGGCGCCAGCTCGTGTTCGCAGCGATTCACCGCTGCCGCATTGCCGCCCACACGGATGGCCAGCAGCCACAATGGTTTCCCCACGCTGGCGCCGGCCGCGGGATGGAGCAAATCGAGCGCGGCGGGTTGCAGCGCGCCGTTCAGTATGCGGTTGCGCGCAGCTATGGCGTTCGCCATCGTTTCGAAGGGCAGCAGAAAGCTGCGCTCCACCTCCGGCGCCGGCGTCAACTTGAAGTTGACCGTGGCGATGGCCGCTAATGTGCCAAACGATCCAATCATGAGCTTGGCCATGTCGAGTCCAGCGACATTCTTCACCACCATGCCGCCGGACTGCACCAGTTTGCCTTCGAGCGTGGCGAACTGCATGCCGATCACCAGGTCGCGCGCGGTTCCATAGAGGCGTCGCCGCGGGCCGCTGCAGTTCGCGGCAATCACGCCGCCAACGGTGGCGCTGGTTGCGAACGGCGGGTCTAGCGGAACCATCTGGCGGTTCGCAGCGAGGATTCGCGTGAGCTCGCTCCAGCGGAGGCCGGCTTCCACGCTGATGGTGAGGTCGTTCGGTTCGTAGGCCAGCACGCGCGTAAGAGCGGTGGTGAAAATTGCGACGTCCGCCGCGGCCGCAGGGCCGCCCATCAGATGTTTCGATGCGTTCCCGGCAAGTGCGATGGACCGTTTGTGCGACGCGGCATCGCGCAACACCTCGGCCAGTTCGGCGGGCGTTGCGGGATGAACAGAATCGGCCATTGCTATAGGGTAGTGTACGCGCGGCATAATGATTAAGCTATGGCGACTCTTTATGCCGGAACCTCCGGCTTCGCATATCCAGCCTGGAAACCGGGTTTTTATCCGGCCAAGCTGCCCGGCAAGCAATTCCTCAAACACTATGCGGAGCGCTTGAATTGCGTCGAGATCAACTATACATTCCGGCGTTTGCCTTCGGCTTCGACGCTGGCGAATTGGGTTGAGGCCTCGCCCGCGGGCTTCGTCTTCGCCGTGAAGGCGAACCAGCGCATCACCCACATTCTGCGTCTCAAGAATGCCGCCGAGGCTACGGAACTCTTTCTGCGGATGATCGACCCGCTGCGCACGGCGCGCCGCCTGGGCCCCATCCTGTTTCAACTGCCGCCACAATTGAAATGCGACCTGGCGCTGCTGCGCGATTACCTGGCGCTGTTGCCGGCGGGTCTGCGCTATGCGTTTGAGTTCCGGCACGCCTCATGGCTCGCGGAACCGGTGTACGAAGAATTGCGGCAGCGGAATATATCGCTGTGCGTGGCGGAATCGGAAAGGCTGGAAGTGCCGGAAGTGATCACGGCCGATTTCGTGTACTATCGGCTGCGCAAGCCCGATTACACCGAAGCGGACGTCGACGCCTTTGCGGCCCGAGCCGGCGAGTTATTGACGGCGGGAAAAGATCTCTACCTGATGTTCAAACACGAGGAGACGCCGGATGGAGCGCTACATGCGGAGATGGTGCTGAAGAAGTGTGCCCGGCAACCTGGCCCCTAGGCTCAGCTAAGCCAGCCTACCCGGCCTGGGTCTTCCGAGCCCGCTTCTTCGGCTCCGCTTCCATAGGCGCCGCTTCCTCATCGTGCGACGCCGCGGCTGTGGCCACCTGCGCCGGCTTCTTCTTCTCCGCCAGGCTCTTCTTGAGAGCTTCCATGATGTCGATCACCGGCGCCACGTGCGCGGACGGAGTCGCCACCACCTTCTTGCCCTCGATCTTCGCCTCGATCATCTTTTGCAGGTTCTCGCGATATTCGTCGCGATACTTCTGCGGCTCGAACTCCGCCTCAAGCGACGAGATCAGCATCTTCGCCATGGCCAGTTCTTTGTCCTTGACCAGGCTGGTGTCGGTGCGAAACTCTTCCACGTGACGGATCTCGTCGTTGTAATACATGGTGTGCGAGAGAATCCCTTTAGCGCCGGGACGCAGCACGATGATGTGCTCGCGGTTGTGCATCGCCACTTTGGCGAGCGCGTAATACTGCGATTCGCGCAGCGCCTGGAAAAGCAGGGCATATGGCTTCTCGCCGCCTTCATCGGGCGCGACGTAGTAAGAGCTTTCGAGGTAGATCGGGTCGACCTGGTCGGACTTCACGAATTCCAGAATTTCCATCACCTTGGCGGTCTTGGGCGCCACCTTCTTGATGTCCTCATCGTCGATTTCGACGTAGTGGTCTTTCTCGTATTCGTAGCCCTTCACCAGTTCGCTGCGCGGAACCTGCTTCTCTTCCGCCTGACAATAGACCACCTGCTTGATGCGCGAGTGATCCTCTTTGTGCAACAGATTGAAACTGATAGTTTCGCTGCGCGCTGCGCTGAATAGACGGATCGGAAACGAAACCAGACCGAAAGTCAGATGGCCCTTCCATACACTCGATGCCATAAGCACGCTCCTGCGAACAGACCCGCAGAACCAAGATACTACAAGAAGCGGGGCGTATGGAGTCTATGTAACTTGAAGTCTGCGTAAAATGAGTTGCAAAAATCGTGGCGCACGCACTCATGCGGGCAGCGTTCACACTCGTGTGAACGCGCTTAGCTTGT
>Ga0302326_10026141_pt1 | contig 11811 bp, 11 predicted proteins | sample Palsa_T0_3_FD_202264 | JGI IMG/M metagenome (GOLD analysis project Ga0302326, IMG submission 202264) | Peat permafrost microbial communities from Stordalen Mire near Abisko, Sweden - Palsa_T0_3 | ecosystem: Environmental > Terrestrial > Soil > Palsa > Peat permafrost | place: Sweden: Abisko... | reverse complement strand
GCTAAAAAACATTTCCACGTAGCGCGCGCCGCTGTCCGCCGCGCGCTCCAGCGCTTCGTACGTCGCACGCCGGAAATCGTCGGCATCGCGCATCGCGTCGCACACGACGTCGTACATGCCGAGAAACTCGGCGAGATCGTCGAACCGGAAGAGCTCGTCGATCTCTGCAAACGAGAGCGCGATACCATGTTTGCGAGCGAGCGCTATGAGGGTCTGCTCGGCAACCGAACCCTCGAGGTGAAGGTGTAACTCGGCTTTCGGGAGGCTGCGCAAGAAGCGATCGTGCTCTACGTTCGTCATGCGGGACGTTCCGGCTTCGCACGCGGCGCTTCCTTGCTTCCAAGCAAGGGGCGAGTGCGCTATCTCGGATACAAATCAGTGACCCTATTCATAGAGGTCCGCATGTGAGCGTGCCGAGAATCACGACCCGTTTGCCCGCGCCGCGCTCGTCGCGCGCGGTCTCGGAGGATTCTCACATGCAGAAGCGTGTCACGTATGTCACCGGCCTAGCCATGGTCGCGTTCGCCGGCGTTTTGTCGGCGTGCAGCGGCGGAGGCGGCGGCTCGCCGGTCGTGTCGCCCGCGGGCGGCGGGGCAACCCCAACGCCGAGCGGAGCGCCGGTCACCAGCGCTTCGATCGCGACCCAACGCAACTTCTCCGCGTCGGCGCTGTCGGCGGTCGGAAACGGTGTCGATTTCGACGAGCTGAGTTCGCCCGCGGGCGTCTCCACGTTCGCGCTCGAACGGGCGAAAGAGATCGCGCATACGCGCACGACTGCATCCGGAACGCCGAGCTGCCAGAACGGCGTCGAGTTTTCGCAGACGTCGACGGGCTCGGGCCAGGTCATGCAGACGATCGAATTCTTCTACGATTCGGCGTGTACCGAACCGTATAAGCTGCTGACCCGAACGATCACGTTCACGTCCACCGGCGGCACCGCCCAGGGAACCGAAGAAGACTGGGACCAGAGCGGGAACGTCGTCGCGTACAAGACCGATTCGATAACCTTCGCGTTCGGGTTGGGACACGGCGGGATCGGATCGATCGTCGACCAGCGTACCATCGCGACCGCTCCGGGTGCGCCGCCGTTCGCCCAGACGGGAGAGAGCTGCGTCCTCGGCGGGACGAACCAGATCGATTGCGGCGCCGGAAACGTGCTCGCGATTTCAGAACCGAGCGCGTCGCCTTCGCCCATCAGTGAAAGCATCGGATTCCAAGGTCTCGTGACGGGGAAGTTCGTAACCGCGGCACCATCGGCGTCGCCGTCGCCGTCCGCGTCGGAGAGCACGGACGCGCAAGGTCCAGGCAACTGGGGTGCGCCGAACGAACTGCAGCTGCAGTTCAATGGGGCCGGCTACACGGGTGCCCTCGGCGCGCTCACGTTGGCACCTGCGGCAACGCCGCCCGCCTGGACGATTTCCGGCGGGCAGCAAATCCTCACGCTCACCGGATCCGGGACACTCGCCTTCGGCGGCTTCGGCGGTCACAACTCGCACGGTGGCTGGCAAGGCGGCGACGGTGCGATGTCGAGCCTCAGTCTGACGCTCGACGATGCGGCCGACGGGCTCACGATCGCGTTGACTTCCTCCGGGAACAAACTCACCGGAAGCGTACAAAACTCGAAGGGCCAAACGGTCGCGACGATTTCGCTCGACTACTCCGGAACCGGCACGATCACGTACACGAGCGGCGCGCTATCGATCGTTAAGGACTGGATCATCCTGAGCTAAACGAGCGCCGTGTCACGCGCGTCGCGGGCCGCGGCGCGCGTGACACAGGCGATGCGTTCGAGCAAGCATTGCAGGGCCCACGCTCCCCGTGCCCGGGCCCGGACGACGATCGCGGCGCCCGTCGCGCCGAGACCCGCGCGCACGATCGTCTCGCTCGTTAACACTCTTGCGAAGGCGGCTTCGAGAGCGGCCCGGCGTTCGGCGCTTGCCGTGACGACGATCGCGGTGAGGATGGCGCGATCCGTGCCGTCGCCCTCGAGGTCGCACGCGTCGCGAACCGCGAGCCTCCCATCGATGCGTGCGGATGTCCGCGCGCTAAGGCGTGCATCCCCGCCAAGTACTACGATCTCCGTCAGCAATGCAAAGCCGTCGCCCGCCACATCGAGTTCGAGGAGCGTCTCGTGACAAGCTCGCGCCGCGAGCAGGAGCGGTTCAGCGAGGACGTACAGCGCGCCGCCGGCAGCGATCCGCGCGCTCGTCTCGCTCCGCGAAGCCGAGCCGCCGTTTGCAACCGTCGATCCCGCGAAAATCGGCGTCGCCATTTGCGATGCGACGATCAGCGTCGCGCCCGAACCCACCTCAAAATCGCACGTAGCCCGATCGCCCGCGAGCATTCCCGGGCCGAGCGTCGACGCGAGCACGCGAACCGCGCCGTCCCTTTCGGCCAACGCTCGGCTCGCCCGCAGCAAACCATCGAACCCCATCGTGGTCAGTGCGGAACGTTCGTTGACGCGCGCGCAGACGAGCGAGAGGTGCCCGTCCACGTTAAAACTCGCCGTCGAGAAGCGCGGCGCGTTCGACGAATGCGAAGATCGGATCGAGGCCGGTGCCGTGGCGCAGATCGGTGAACGCAAACGGCAGCCCGTGGCGCGCGCGCTCGGCATCGCGCTCCATCCGCGCGAGGTCGGCGCCGACGTGCGGGGCGAGATCGATCTTGTTGATCACGAGCAGGTCGGCGTTCGAAATGGCTGGTCCGCCTTTGGCCGGGATCTTGTCGCCGCCGGCGACATCGATCACGTATATGGTCGCGTCGGCGAGATCGGGACTGAACGTGGCGGCGAGATTGTCGCCGCCGCTCTCGATGATGAGCAGGCGCAGCCCCGGGAAGCGCGCCTCGAGCTCCCGGACCGCTTCGAGGTTCATCGACGCATCTTCGCGGATCGCCGTGTGCGGGCAGCCGCCGGTCTCGACCCCGACGATCCGCTCCGGCGGCAAGCATCCGCTGCGCGTCAAGATTTGCGCGTCCTCGCGCGTGTAGATGTCGTTCGTGATTACGGCCATATCGATGCGCGGGTGAAACGCGCGCGCCAGGCGTTCGAGCAGCGCCGTCTTGCCCGCGCCGACGGGGCCGCCGACTCCGATGCGGATTGCGCTCACGGCGCGATCCCTCTCACGACGCGAACAGCCGGCCGTCGAGCCACGTGTGGCGCATCGCGTCGATCTCGCACTCGATCGCACTCGCGCTCAAGTCCCGGGCGGACTGCGCACCCGCGGCCGTCTCCGCCGCAAGCGCGATCGCGTCGCGCAGCGACCACAAGAGGCGCCCGACATCGCGCTGTCCGAGCGGCACGGCGCGCGCGGCGGCCGCCGCGAGCGTGCCGGCGGTGGAACTCAGATACGCACAGCACGCGTCGTACGCGCTCGCGCCGATCGAACGAAAGCCGAGCGCGCATGCCAGGGCATGGTGTCCGTGCGAGTCCCCGCTGTGGAGCGCCGCTCGATAGGCGTTGATCGCGCCGCTCGCGATGCCCATCGCATCGTACGCATCGAGCGTCGCGCGGGCGAGGCGTCGCGTCGCGCTCCGAAGCTCGGGCGCGAAGACGGCGGCGGAGAGTGCTTCTTCAAGCTCCGCGAGCGACGCTCGGCCGGTGAGGCAGAGTGCGATCGCGCGCGCGTCGAGCGTCGCGGCGCTAAGGCAAAGGTACGCCGCGATCCAAGCGCCGACGCCCTCCGCATCGCTCACCTCACGCTCGAGAATGGCGGTCTCGAGTCCGAACGAGTGCGAGAACGCCCCGCTCGGAAACGCGCTATCGCACAGTTGCAGCAGACGCGGGTCGATCACGACGCGTGCTCGTGTGGTGCGGCCGGAGCCACGAAGGGTTCTGCCAGGACGCGCCGCGTGCGTTCCCAGGCGACGCCGGCGCGTTCGCACAGCAGCGCGATCGGCTCGCTATAGCGCACGATCAGCGCGTCGCCTTCGCGCTGGACCGGAAGGTGCCGGTTCCCGAGGGCATGCGCGAGGTCGAGCGCCGCCGCTATCGTGGCCGGGCGCGCGACGATCACATCGTCTGGTTCGACACCGACCGCAATCACACGCTCGGCATCCTCGTAAACGACGTCGCCGTCGCGCAGGCGGCGGTCGGCGAGCACGAGCGCGAGATCGCCGAGGCTGCTCGCCACGCGCACGACACGCCGGTTCATCGCATCGCTTGGAACCGCGAGTGTTTCGAGCGCGCGGTTTGCAATCGCGAAATCGCGCAGGTTCCCAAGCACGCGCTCGATGCGGCGATGCATCAGCCGCGCATCAGAAGAGCGCATAGCGCTGCGCAAGCGGCAGCGTCCGCGCGGGTTCGCACGTCATGAGAACGCCGTCCGCGCGGACCTCGTACGTCGTGGGATCGACCTCGATGTGCGGGAGCGCGTCGTTGTGCACCATATCTCGCTTGCCGATCGTGCGGCAGTGCGAGACCGCAAGAAACGCGCGCCGGGTCTTCACGCGGTCGGTCAATCCGCGTTCGAGTCCACGCCGCGAAACGAACGTGACGGAACCGCTCGCCGGTGCCGCGCCGAACGCGCCCCACATCGGCAGCATGCGCACGGGCTCGGGCGTGGGAATCGATGCGCCGGGGTCGCCCATCGCGGCATACGCGATCGTCCCGCTCTTGATGACGAGCTCGGGCCGGAAACCGAAGAACGCCGGCTTCCAGAGCACCAAGTCCGCGAGCTTTCCGACCGTCACCGAACCGACGTGCTCGGATATCCCGTGCGCGATCGCGGGATTGATCGTGAATTTCGCGACGTAGCGTTTCACGCGCAGGTTGTCGCTGCCCTCGGCTTCTCCGGCGAGCGGCCCGCGTTGGACGCGCATCTTATGCGCCGTCTGCCAAGTGCGCATGATCACCTCGCCGATACGCCCCATCGCTTGCGAATCGGACGACATCATGCTGATCGCACCGAGATCGTGCAGCACGTCTTCAGCCGCGATCGTCTCGCCCCGAATACGCGAATCGGCGAACGCAAGGTCCTCGGGAATCGAAGGATCGAGGTGATGGCAGACCATCAGCATGTCGACGTGCTCCGCCAGCGTGTTCACGGTGTAAGGCCGCGTGGGGTTCGTCGAGGACGGCAGCACGTAGGATTCGCCCGCGATCCGGATGATGTCCGGCGCGTGACCGCCGCCCGCACCCTCGGTGTGGTAGGTGTGGATCGTTCGCCCGGCGATCGCGCGCAGCGTTTCTTCGAGAAACCCCATCTCGTTCAGCGTGTCGGTGTGAATCGCGACTTGCACGTCGGTTGCATCCGCGACACGGAGCGCCGCATCGATCGCGGCCGGTGTCGAACCCCAATCCTCGTGCAGCTTGAGACCGAGCGCACCCGCATCGACCTGCTCGTGCAACGGCGCTATACCGGTCGCATTGCCTTTGCCGAGAAAGCCGACGTTGACCGGCAGCGATTCGCTTGCAAGGAACATCTGGTCGAGGTGCCAGCGGCCCGGCGTGCAGCTCGTCGCGTTCGTGCCCGAAGCCGGACCCGTGCCGCCGCCGATCATCGTCGTCACACCGCTGCCGATCGCGACGGCGACTTGCTGCGGCGAAATGAAATGGATGTGCGTATCGATCGCGCCCGCGGTGAGGATCATGTTCTCGCCCGCAATCGCTTCGGTCGACGCGCCGACCACCATCCCCGGCGTGATGCCGTCCATGATGCATGGATTCCCGGCTTTCCCGATGCCCGCGATGCGGCCGTCGCGCAGCCCGACATCCGCTTTGTAGATGCCGCTGTGGTCGATGACGATGACGTTCGTGATCACGGTATCGAGCGCGCCCTCGGCGCGCGAGATCGTGGGATGCTGGCCCATCGCATCGCGGATCACCTTGCCGCCGCCGAACGTCAATTCGTCCCCATAGCCCGTGAGGTCGGCTTCGATGGCAACGATCAGGTCCGTATCGGCGAGCCGCATGCGGTCGCCGATGGTCGGGCCGTACAGCCGCGCATACCGTTCGCGATCGATCTTCACGAGAATCGCCGTTCGCCGGCAGCTTCGACGAGCGTCACCGGCCGCTCGATGCCCGGCTCGAAGCGCAGCGCCGTTCCGGCGGGAATATCGAGCAGCATCCCCCGCGCCGTTTCGCGCTCGAACCCGAGCGCCGGATTGACGCCGAAAAAATGCGCGTGCGATCCGACCTGCACGGGCCGGTCGCCCGCATTCCTCACGACGACCGTCGCACGCCGGCGCCCCGGCTTCAGTTCGATCTCGCCCGAAGCAACGAAGAGTTCGCCCGGAATCACGGGATCGGTTCGTGCACGGTGACGAGTTTGGTCCCATCGGGAAAGGTCGCCTCGATCTGGACCGACTCGATCATTTCCGGAACGCCTTCCATCACGTCGTCACGCGTCAGCACCTCGCGTCCGCTCTGCATCAGTTCCGCCACGCTGCGGCCGTCGCGCGCGCCTTCGAGGACGAACGAGGCGATGATGGCGACGCTTTCCGGGTGATTGAGCCGCAACCCACGCTTGCGCCGGCGCCACGCGATCTCGGCGGCATAGCTGAGCAAGAGCTTGTCGCGCTCGACATCGGTCAGGTGCATGAGCTAACCTTTGGGGCGCCCCGTTCGGCCGCCGTGCAGCATTCGTCCCGCCGTAACCATCCAAAGTGTGCCAAAGTGCAAGAAGATGGGACGTCCATCGCAAGGAACCCTACCTCGATGGTCGAGGCATATATACGCCCCACCAGCCTCGCCGACGCCTTAAACGCACTCGCCGACGCTGACCCGGGAACTCGGATCGTCGCCGGCGGCACCGATCTCATGGTCGAACTTGGGCGTGGCGTCAAGCCGGCCTCGCGGCTGGTCGACCTGACCGCGCTCGAGGACGAGCTGCGCTTCGTCGCGCCGAGCCCCGGCAGGCTGACCTTCGGCGCCTTGGTCACCCACAACGACGTCTTGGCTTCGCCCGCGTTCCGCAAGGACGCGCTTCCGCTCGTCCAGGCGTGTGCCGAGGTCGGCGCACCGCAGATCCGCGCGCGCGGGACGGTCGCGGGCAACCTCGCGACCGCGTCGCCGGCAAACGATACGATCGCGGCGCTCGTCGCCCTCGATGCCGAGATCGAGCTCGCGCACCACGACGGACGGCGACGCCTCCCCATCGCGGAATTTTGCAGCGGTTTTCGAACGACGGCGCTGCGGCCCGGGGAAGTGATTCGCGCGATTTCCATTCGCCGGCTCAACGCCGCGCGCCGAGGGATGTTTCTCAAACTTGGGCTACGCCGCGCCCAGGCCATTTCGGTCGTGAATGTCGCGGTCGTGCTCGGCTTCGAGGGAGCGACCGTCGCCGAGGCGCGAATCGCGCTCGGCTGCGTCGGTCCCACGATCGTCCGCGCGCGCGAAGCCGAGAAGCGTTTGGTTGGCCGGCCGCTCGATCGCGCGGCGTTTGTCGCCGCGGCCGCCGCGGCCGCCGGCGCGATCGCACCGATCGACGACGTTCGCAGTTCGGCCGGCTATCGGCGTTCGACCATCGCGGCCCTCATCGCGCGCGCGCTCGAACGCATCGCCGACGGCACCGAAGCGCGCGATCTTCCGGCGGATCCCGTGCTGCTTGAAACGATGCACCCACGATATCTCATCGCACCGTATTCGGGAACCGTCGTGACGACGATCAACGGCCGGCGCGAACATCTCGACGACGTCGCGCACCTTTCGCTGCTCGATGCGTTGCGCGAGCGCGCGGGATTGACGGGCGCGAAAGAAGGCTGCGCCGAGGGTGAGTGCGGCGCATGCACGGTGTGGCTCGACGGTCGCGCCGTGATGTCGTGCTTGGTGCCCGCGCCGCAAGCGCACGGCGCGACGGTGACGACGATCGAGGGACTCGCCGCGCACGACGGCCTGCACCCGATGCAGCAGGCCTTCATCGATTGCGGCGCGGTGCAGTGCGGCTTCTGTATTCCCGGCATGATCATGGCCGGCGCGAAACTCGTCGACCAATGCTGCTTCCCGAACCGCGAGGAGATCCGCACGGCGATCAGCGGGAACATCTGCCGCTGTACGGGCTACGCGAAGATCGTCGCCGCGATCGAGGCGACGGCCGTCGGCGACGAGGCGGCCGAACACGTCGAGGTCGGGGCGTGACGCACATCGGGACACCGCATCCGCGTCACGACGCGCGCGACAAGGTGACGGGTGCGGCCGCCTATCCCGCCGATTTGATCCGGCCCGAGATGCTGCGCTTGAAGACCGTTTTCGCGCGGCGCGCCCACGCGCGCATCCTCGCGCTCGACACGAGGGCCGCGCTTGCGGTTCGCGGCGTGATCGCGGTGTTGACGGCAGCCGACGTTCCGCACAATCGGTACGGTTTGATCGACGCCGACCAGCCCGTGCTCTGTGACGACGTGGTGCGTTACTTCGGCGATCGCGTGGCGCTCGTGGTCGCGGAGAACGACGTGGCGGCAGCTCGCGGCGCCGCCCTCGTACGCGTGTCGTATGAGGATTTGCCGTCGGTGACGGACGCCAAAGCGGCGATGGCACCGGGTGCGCCGCGCGTGCACGCCGATCGCGAGAATGTGCTGTTGCATCAGCGGCTGGTGCACGGCGATGTGGCCTCCGCGCTCGCTCTGGCCGACGTCGTCGTCTCGGGAACGTTTACGACCTCGTGGCAAGAACACGCGTATCTGCAGCCCGACGCGGCGATCGCGTTCGTGGACGGTGCGGGGCGCCTCGTCGTCGAGACGGCCGGACAGTGGCTGCACGAAGACCGGCGGCAGCTTGCCGAGATTTTCGAGTTACCCGAAGAACAGGTCGTGGTGCGTTACGCCAAGATCGGCGGAGCGTTCGGCGGCCGCGAAGATCTTTCGGTGCAGCCGCTTGCCGCGCTTGCGGCGTGGAAGCTGCGGCGGCCGGTGGCGATTCGGTGGAGCCGCGAAGAATCGATCATCGGGCATCACAAACGCCATCCGTTCACGATCGACGCCACCTGGGGCGCGCGCGCGGACGGCACCGTCACCGCGGTCGAGGCGACGTTGCTGGCCGACGGCGGTGCGTATGCCTCGACGAGCGTCGAGGTGCTCAAGGGTGCGATGACCTTCGCGAACGGGCCGTATGCGATCGCGAACGTCGAGGTCGACGGAATCGTTTGCTATACGAACAACGTGCCGAGCGGCGCGTTTCGCGGCTTCGGTTCGCCGCAGGCGCACTTCGCCGCGGAGTCGATGATCGCGCGCGTTGCCGAGGCGCTCGCGCTCGATCCGCTCGAGGTGCGGCGCAAGAACCTCTATCGTGAAGGCAGCGTGAACGCGTCGGGCTCGGTGATGCCGCGCGGCGTGAGCGCGGTCCCGGTTCTGGATCGCTGCATCGCGGAAGCGGCCCACCGCATCCCGCGCAGCACCGGCGGCGCGCGGGGCGGCACGGAACTTCGCGGGATCGGCTTCGCGAGCGGCATCAAAAACGTTGGGTACTCGTTCGGGTTCCCGGAGCAGTGCACGGCGAGCGTCACGCTAACGGTGCTCGACGGGGTGCGCGGAGCGAACGTGCGCATCGGCGCCGCCGACGTCGGCCAGGGCGTACACCTCATCCTCCGGCAGATCGTCGCCGAGACGCTGAGCGTCCCGCTCGAAGCCGTTACCATCGTCACGGACGACACCATCGAAGCGCCGAACGCGGGCTCCGCATCCGCTTCGCGTTTGACGCTCATGGCCGGACGCGCCGTGAAGGACGCAGCCGAACTCGCGTTGCAGCGCCTCGCGACGACCGGCGACGGTTCGGCAACCGTGACGTACCGGCCGCCACGCACGACCCCGTTCGACGTACGCGGCCAATCCGACCCGCACTACTGTTACGGCTACGTCGCGCAAGCGATCGAGGTCGCGGTCGACCCCGCGACCGGCAGCGTGCGCATTCTGAAAGTCGTGAGCGTCAACGACGTGGGTCGCGCGATCAATCGCCAGCAGGTCGAGGGACAGATCGAGGGCTGCATCGCGCAGGCGATCGGCTATACGCTGTGCGAGGATTTCCGCATCAGCGAAGGCCGGATCCTCACGCCGAATTTCAGCACGTACCTGCTGCCGACCGCGCTCGACGTGCCGTTCGAGATCTACCCGGTCATCATGGAGACGCCCGATCCGAACGGCCCGTACGGCGCGCGCGGCATGGCTGAGATGCCGCTCGTGCCGTTTGCCGCGGCCGTCGCCGCGGCGATTCACGATGCGACGGGCGTCTGGCTTTCCGACTTGCCCTTCACGCCGGAGCGCGTGCTCGCCGCGCTTGCGGCTCGCGAGGCACTGCCTGTCGCTATCGTCCGCTGACAAGTTCGAGCGCGAGCACGTTGTGCCGCGCGACGAGGCGCTCGATATCGAGCCGTGTGGACGCCCCGTGCTCGACGAGCGGCACGCCGTTGACGATCGTGAAATCGACGTTTCCGGGACGGCAGAAGACGAGTGCGGCGAGCGGATCGTGGACCGCGCCGCCCGCCATCGCGAGCGTGTCGAGCCGCACGCCGACGATGTCGGCCGCCATGCCGGGCGCAAGCGCACCGATATCGTCGCGTCCGAGTACCGCGGCGCCGCCGCGTGTCGCACGCCGCAGCGCGTCGCGCGCGGTGGCCGCTTGCGGGCCGCCGGCGATGCGCGCGAGCAGCATCGCGTGGCGGGCTTCATCGAGCATGTGCGATGCGTCGTTGGATGCGGAACCGTCGACGCCGAGGCCGACGCGCGCGCCCGCCGCGGTGAGCGCGCGCACGGGCGCGATTCCGCTGCCGAGCCGCATATTCGAGCTCGCGCAGTGCGCGACGCCGGTTCTCGTGGCGCCGAGTTGCCGGATTTCGTCCGCCGAAGGATGCACCATGTGCGCGTGCCAGACGTCGTCGCCGAGCCAGCCGAGGCGCTCGGCGAGTTCGACGGGGCGGCAACCGTAGTGTTCGACACAATACCGCTGCTCATCGAGCGTCTCCGCGAGATGGGTGTGCGCGTGGACGCCGTAGCTGCGCGCGAGCGCGATGCTCTCGCGCATCAGATCTTCCGAGACGGAGAACGGGGAACATGGCGCCACGACGACGCGCGTCATGGCAAAGCGCTCGCGCTCGTGGAACGTCTCGATCGCGCGCTGCGTATCGGCGACGATCGCGCCTTCGTCTTCGACGCAGCTATCCGGCGGCAGGCCGCCCTGCGAGCGCCCGACCGACATCGAGCCGCGCGCCGCGTGAAACCGCAGTCCGATCTCGCGCGCGACTTCGATTTGATCGTCGATGCGGCAGCCGTTCGGCCATACGTAGGTATGATCGCTCGAGGTCGTGCAGCCGGAGAGCAGCAGTTCGGCGCACGCGATAGCCGTGGCGCTGCGCAGGGCTTCCGGCCTCAGCCTCGCCCAAATCGGATACAATGCGATCAGCCAATCGAACAGCGGGACGTCTTGCGTTCCCGGCACGGCGCGCGTGAGCGTTTGGTAGAAGTGATGGTGCGTGTTGACGAGCCCCGGAATCACGATGCAGCCGCGCGCGTCGACGACGCGGTCGGCTTCGCGCGGAAGATCGTTCGCGGGGCCGATCGCTTCGATCGCGTTGTCGCGCACGAAGATCGATGCGCCGGCGTGGCTCGTGCCGGCGTCATCAAAGGTCTCGATGTGTGCCGCATCGCGAATCAAGAGCGTCGCCATCTGGGCGCGCACGTTCGATGACGACGCTCGAATACCTCAACGCCGCAAGCGTGGATGCCTTCGTCGCCGAGCTCGGGTTCGCGTTCGAGGACTCACCGTGGATCGCGCGGTCTGCGGCTTCACATCGACCGTTCGCGGATGTCGATGCCCTGCACGCGGCGATGCTAGCGGTCGTTGCGGCGGCGCCCACTGAGTGGCAGGTGGCGCTGATTGCGGCTCACCCG
>Ga0302326_10026140_pt1 | contig 11812 bp, 11 predicted proteins | sample Palsa_T0_3_FD_202264 | JGI IMG/M metagenome (GOLD analysis project Ga0302326, IMG submission 202264) | Peat permafrost microbial communities from Stordalen Mire near Abisko, Sweden - Palsa_T0_3 | ecosystem: Environmental > Terrestrial > Soil > Palsa > Peat permafrost | place: Sweden: Abisko... | reverse complement strand
ACGGGCATGGCCGGCATCTGGAGGGGTAACGGCGGCAGCGACCTGCACCCCAAGGCCGCAGGCCCCGAGCGCCAGGCCTTCATCGAGCACTACGAGCTCCAACCGATCGATCGGCAGACGAACGGCCCGCAACTCCTCTATGGCCTGCGCTACCACACACACATCGTTCAGCCCGGCTCGGTGGAGCTGTTCCACGATCAGGTGGGCTACTGGCTCTGGGAGCCGGCCACCGGCACCATCTTCTACACGCTGTCGATCCCGCGCGGGCAGGTCGCGATGGCGGTCGGTCATGCCGCGGCGGACGCGAAGACCTTCCGGGTCGAAGCCGTCCGCGGCTCGGAGACCCACGGGATCGTCTCCAATCCCTTCCTCGACCGCGCGTTCACGACCACGCGATTCACCCTCGAGGTGACGTTCCACCCCGACGGCACGTGGTCCTACGAGCAGGACACCGTGATGACCGTTGCGGGCATCGCAGACCAGTTCCATCACACCGACCGCAACACCCTGACGAAGATCGGCGAGCCCACGCCAAACCCGCTGACCGCGGCGCGCTAGGAGGGGCCGAGAGCGACTCGACGCGCGCCGCGCCCCTCCGATCCTCTCGTGGGGGCCGTTGCGATGTGGGCGAGAACGGGAAGCCCGCGCAGAGCCGGATCACCCCGTCGCTGGCGTGCACCGCAAAGGACCCGTCTGGATTTGATCGCCAAGGTGCCAAGACGCCAGTGAATTTGCCGCAGATTCTCGATCCCAATCACCCGGCGTCTTGGCGACTTGGCGATCAATCCCCGCTTTTCAGCCCGCTGCTAGAGGCTGGGGCGGAAGGCCCCTTCTGCTGGGGCGCAGCCGAGGTCGCAGAGGAGAACCTTTGTCCCCGGTTCGAGACGCCTCAGCGACCTTTCTTCGCGCGCTTTTTCGCGGGACGAGCGGCGCGCTTGACCGGCCGCGCGCTGGCCCGAGGAGCCGCTGGCTTCTTCTTTGCGACTTTGGCGGGGACGGGGCGTGCTCGCCGGGCTCGGGAGGGCGCGGGCTTCGCCCGTCGCTTGACGTTGGGCGTGGCTCGCGGCGTGGCCTTGGCTCGCGGTTTGGCCTTCGAGAGAGGCGCAGGCTTGTCGCTCGTGTCGAGCACCGAGACGGTCTCGACGGCGCCGAGGGTGCGCCTCGTCAACATCACGCGGCACGTCGGGCAGATGGCCGTCTCGACGAGCTCGGACCAGCTATCGCCGCCGCTCATCGCAAGCGCGCTCTCGTATTCAGCGCGCTCCTTCTTGCTCAGCCGTTCGAGATCCTCGGGCTCGAGCTCGACGACTTCACGTTCCGTCGAGGTCACGATCGCCGGGAGACGACAACGCGGGCAATGGATCGTCTTGATCGCTCGCGGGTCAATTTCTTCCGAGGTCATGGGGGCGGCGTGGGCACGACCATACCACCGGAGTCGCAACCGAGGCGAACGGGACCTGCCCGATGGCGCTACGGCAGGGGCAAGAAATAGTCACCCACCGGGGGCGCGCGATCGACGACGCCGAGCTCCGCCAGCTGCCGACCCAGCGTCTCCCACCGCTCCCGCGTCATCGAGCCGAGTCCGTGGGCCTTGGCATCGTCGCTCCTCGTGAGCGCCTCTTCGGCGGCGGCGGCGCTCGCGAACGTCTCGGCGTCCATCGCCGGATTGAGCTTGTGCATGAAGGCGTTCGTGGCCGTTGGATCCGCGAGGTAGGCCGTCCACCCTTCACCGGCGGCGAGCACGAAGGCCTTCACCTGGTCCGGGTGCTCCGCGAGCCAGGTCCGCTTCACGACGACCACGCCCGTGTACGGGTTGAAACCCTCGTCGGCGACGAGGAACACTTGCGGATCGCCGCCTTTCTTCTTGGCGACCTGCGGCTCGGCGGTCACGAAACACTGCTGGGCGAAGGTCGGGTCGACCATGAAGCGCGCCACGCCGCCGTCGTACGGGACGATCCTCGCGCCGAAGCCGCCGTACTTTTTCTTCAAGAACGCGGCGTAGGGCAGGCCCGGCTCGATCGCGAGCGTGCCGCTCTGGAGGACCTCCGCGAGCGTTTTGTACCCGCGGGCCGCGTGCGCCATGATGCCCTGCGGTGACGTCTGGAACGTGGCGAAGATGGGCACCACGTCGGCGCCCCGCGCGCGGGCCGTGATCACCTCGTCGGCACCCGCGATGCCGAACTGCGCCTGGCCCCCCGCCACCATCTGCACCACCGGGACTCCCGCGCCGCCCCCGCGGATCTCGACGGTGAGCCCGTGCCGGGCGAACGCACCGCCCTCTCGCGCCGCGTAGAAGCCTCCGAACTCGGGCTCGGGGACCCAGTCGAGCACGAGCACCACGCTGGCGCCGGCCGGGCTGCCGCCCTGCCCATGCTTGCCGCACCCAGTCGCCGCGGCGAGGAGCGCGTAGCACGCGAAGAGCCAGCCAAGCCTCATTTACGCCCCTCGCGCTTCGCGCGCCGAAGGATGCCACCGCGAGAGGAGCAAGTACCCCGTGAGGTTGACCACGCCGAAGAGCAGTAGCCCGAGCATCGACGCGAAGAATACGGCCGCGAACAGAAGGTCGGTGCGAAGCTGCCGGTACGACGACAGAATGAGAATGCCGAGGCCCCCACCGGAGTCCGAGAACCCCGCCACGAACTCGCCCACGATGGCCCCGATGACCGCCAGTCCCGCGGCGACCCGCAAGCCCGTCACGAGGCTCGGCAGCGCGCTCGGCAGCTCGAGCTTCGCAAGCGTCGCGAAGCGCGATGCCCCGTAGAGCCGGAAGAGATCGCGCAGCGCTGGCTCGACGGACCGGATGCCCGCCAGCGCGTTCGCGATCACAGGAAACACCGAGACAATGAACGCGGACACCGTCACGGCACGCATCCCGGCACCGAACCACAGGACGAGCAGGGGAGCGATGGCCACGATCGGTACGGTCTGCAAGAACACCGTGTACGGGTAGAGCGCGCGCTCGAGGACGCGCGAGGCGCTCAAGACGATCGCGGACAGGGTACCGAGGACGGCGCTGAGCAGGAAGCCGTAGAGCGCGGCCCGCGCGGTCACCGAGGCCGCGAGCGCGAGGTCGCCGAGCCCGGTCGCCGTGGCGCGAGCGATCGCCGAGGGGGGAGGCAAGAGGTACAGCGGGACGTCGAGCGCGCGGGCGAGCGCCTCCCAGACGGCGACGATCACCAGGAGCGCAACGAGCGGGGGCGTCAGGGACCGCAGCACGCGCACGTCAGGCGCCTCCGCGCTCGAGCGCCCCCCGCAGGGCGCGGGCCTCCTTCGCGAACGCCGCCTCCGTGCGCAGCGCGGCGCTTCGTTCGCGCGGGAGCTCGATGGCGTGGTCGCCCACGATGCGCGCGGGTCGCGCAGAGAGGACGACCGCGCGCTCGGCGAGATAGGCAGCCTCGTCGACCGAGTGCGTGACGAATACCACCGTCAGGCCGAGCCGCGCCCAGAGCGCACGGAGCTGGTCGTCCAGGCGTTGCCGCGTCATCTCGTCGAGCGCCGCGAACGGCTCGTCGAGCAGCAGCAGATCGGGCCGGGTCACGAGCGCGCGGGCCAGCGAGACGCGCATGCGCATGCCGCCCGAGAGCTCGTGGGGAAGCTTGCCGATCGCCTCCGCGAGCCCCACGTCGGCCAGCGCGCGGCGCGCCTCGTCGCGCCGCGTGGCCCCATCGACGCCCGCGAGCTCCAGCGGGAGCGCGGCGTTCTCGAGGACATTGCGCCAGGGCAAGAGCTGCGCATCCTGAAAGACGAACGCGACCCGGGCGTGTCTCGGGGCGCCCTCGAGCGTCACCGTGCCCCCGTCGGGCGGATCGAGCCCCGCGACGAGCCTGAGCAGCGTCGACTTGCCACAGCCGGAAGGCCCGAGCAGCGCGACGAACGATCCGGCCGCGATGTCGAGGTCGAGCCCATCGATGACGGGCACGCCGCCGGCAAACACCCGCCGCAGATGCTCCACGCGGACGCGCACCCCGCGAGCAGCGCCCACGGCCTAGAGTCTCGCCTGAAAGAGAGCTCACAGGAAGGGCGAAAGGGCGAAAGATCCCCGAGTCAACCCAAATCCTTCCGCCCTCTCGCCCTTCGTGTGAAACCCCCTCGGCCCGCCTATTTCGCGCCGGCAACGCGGCGACCGAGCCACTCTGCGATGCGAGGGACGACCAGTAGCGGGTGGGTGTTCAGGAGCAGGTGCTCGGTCCCCTCGAAGACGGCCATCTCGAGCGTGGCGTTCCTTAGCTTGTCGGCCTGCCGTCTCTGAAAGGCGAGCGGGAAGACATGGTCGTCGGCGGCGGCGATGGCGAGGATGTGGTGCCGTATTTCGTCGAGGGGCCTGGGGGGAGGGGCCGACGAGAGGTCGGAGGTCGCCCGCAGCGTGTAGACGGCGACTCCGAGCGGGTCGTCGGCCAGGAACTGCGCCGCCGTGGTCCAGCCGAGCGACTCCCGCCCGAGGTTCACGTACGTCGACACCGGGATGGGGACGTTCGGGAGCATCCGCCCCAGAACGGGGAAGAGCGCGCGCACGGGCTTGAGGCGTCGCGCGAGCGTTCCCGGGCCGAGCAGCTCGGCGCTCTCCGGATCGGACAGGTCGGCGAAGGCCTGCGGGATGATGCCGGCGAGCTCCGGAAGCAGGGTGGAGGCGTAAACGGCGATGATCCCTCCCTGGCTCGACCCGCTCAAGAAGTGCGGCCCTGGGCAGGTTCTCTGCGCGAATCTCACGACGGCGACCGTGTCGCGGACGAAGCCCGCGACCGTGAAGTCCCCCCGGGGCCCCGAGGAGCGACCGTGTCCGCGCGGGTCGAAGGCGAGCACGGTGAAGCCCTCGTCGGCCAGGGCGCAGACGAACTCGACGTACGCCACGACGTGGGTGCCGGTGCCTGGAACGAAGACGACCGTTCCCTGGGTCTTGCCCCCGCGGGGCTCGATCTTCTCGGCGTGCAGGATGGCTCCGTCGACGGGAATGGCGATCGGGTTCTGCCGGGCCTGCAGGTGCTCGAGCTTTCGATGCGCCGCGACCTCGAGGAAGAACTTCTCCGCGACCGCGGGGAGCGGGCGCCCCGCCCACGCTCCCCGCTCAAGCTCCCTGCGCAAGGCGCCGTCCCGGGTCGTCATCGGAGGAGCATCGATCAGGCCGCGCTCAGCGACAAATCCATCGCGGGCGGTTCACGTGGGAGTTTCGCAAATTGCGATACCACGTTTTCATGTTGCCTCCGGCTCTCGAAGTCGACGGCTCGGTTGCCGCTCCGCGTCGTGGCATCTGTCGTCAAAAAGACGAGTGATGCCCGCCGGAGCGGCTCCGCCTGTCGGGGGCACGACACTTGCCCAGGTGCCCGATATGTCGACGGACCTCGAGCCCGAAGATCCTCGCGTGGCGTGGCGCGCGAAGCTGGTGAACATCGGGTCGACGGCGGTCGTGGGAGGGGTTCACGCGGTGTGTTTGGCGGCGCCCTTCGTGACGTGGTCGTGGGGTCTCCTCGGCTTGACCGTCGCCAGCTACTCGCTCCAGGTGCTGGGCATGACGGCGGGCTATCACCGGTACTTCTCGCACCACGCGTTCAAGACGGGCCGCGTCGCGCAGTTCGTGCTGGCGTGGCTCGGCTGCGCCGCGATGCAGAACGGGCCGTTGTGGTGGGCAAGCCATCACCGGCGTCACCATCGCGTACCGGATCGTCCGGGCGACCCTCACTCCCCGGTGCTCGGCGGCTTCTGGCACGCGCACATCGGCTGGGTCCTCAGCGGCGCCAACGACCGACCGGACCTCTCGAACATCCGCGACTTTTCCTGCTTCCCGGAGCTGCGTTTCCTCGACCGCTTCAAGTGGCTACCGACGCTCGTGACGGGCGTGGTCTCGGCCCTGGCGTTCGGCTGGCCGGGTGTCGTCTGCGGCCTGGGGGTCGCGACGACGCTGGCGTTCCACGCGCCGCTCTTCGTGAACTCGGCCGGGCACCTCTGGGGTACGAGGCGGTTCGAGATGAAGGACAGCTCGCGCAACAACGCCCTGCTCGCCTTTTTCGTGTTCGGAGAGGGATGGCACAATAACCACCACCACGATCCATCGACGGCCGCGCACGGGTTCGCGTGGTGGGAGCTCGACGTCACTTACTACGCGATCTGGTTGCTCTCGAAGGTCGGCGTCGCCTGGGACGTGCGCTCGCATCGGGTCGGTCGAGCCGTGCTCGTGACGGTCAAGGCGTGACGCCCGCGGTCGGCCCTGGGCATGCCGCGTGCTTGGACGGCGGCATGCGCATTCTGCTCGTGCATCCCGAGTTTCCGGTCACGTATTGGGGCTTTCAGTACAGCCTGGAGCTCATCGGCAAGCGGGCCACGTTGCCGCCGCTCGGTCTGGTGACGCTGGCCGGTCTTCTGCCGCACGGGTGGGACCTGCGTCTGGTCGACGCGAACATCGAGAAGGTGCGCGACGACGACATCCTTTGGGCGGATGCGGTCCTCGTCGGGGGAATGCTCGTGCAGGTGCCGTCGGCGCTCGACGTCATCCGGAGGGCGAAGGCGCTCGGCCGGCTCACGATCGTGGGCGGTCCTGCGTGCACCACGTCGCCGGAGATCTTCGCCGAGGCGGACCACGTGTTCCAGGGCGAGGCCGAGGGTCGCATCGAGTCGGTCGTCGGCGCGATCACCGCGCGCGGCAGCGCACCCCACGTGCTTGCCGAGATGCCCGACGTCCGCCCCGACGTGTCGACGTCGCCCATCCCCCGATTCGATCTCCTCGACCTCGCTCAGTACCAGACGATGAGCGTCCAGTATTCGCGGGGGTGCCCGTTCACCTGCGAGTTCTGCGACATCATCGAGATGTTCGGTCGCGTGCCGCGGACCAAGCCGCCCGCGCAGGTGCTCGCCGAGCTCGACGCGCTGGCGGCGGGCGGGTGGCGAGGGCCGGTGTTCTTCGTCGACGACAACTTCATCGGCAACAAGCGCGCGGCGAAAAAGCTCCTGCCCGAAGTCGCCCGGTGGCAGATCGAGCACGGCTACCCGTTCGCCTTCTACACCGAAGCCAGCGTGAATCTCGCCGCCGACGCGACCCTGCTCGCGATGATGCACGCAGCCGGGTTCGACTCGGTCTTCCTCGGGATCGAGTCGCCCTCGCCCGAGTCGCTGCTCGGAACGAAGAAAAAGCAGAACGTCGGCATCGATCTTCACGAAGCGGTCGACACGATCACGCGCTCCGGGATGGACGTGATGGCCGGGTTCATCGTGGGCTTCGACGAGGACGGACCGAGCGTCTTCGAAGCGCAGCGCAGGTTCATCGACGCCTCGCCGATCCCGCTCGCCATGGTCGGCATCCTGACGGCGCTCCCCAGCACCCAGCTATGGCGCCGGCTCGAAGCCGAGGGGAGGCTGCGGCACTCGTCCGACGGCGATGCGTTCGCGCGCCCGAATTTCGAGCCGAAGATGGGCGACGTGGCGCTGCTCGAGGGCTACGCGGCGCTGATGCGCGACGTGTATTCCCCCGAGCGGTACTACGCGCGTTGCCACGCGGTCGTCGAGCGCGTGAGAGCGCCGGCGGGCTCGCCCCCGGTCGCGTGGCGGGACATCGTGCTGGCCTTGCGGGCGATGCTGCGTATCGGCGTGCTCGGACCCCGACGGCGCCACTTCTGGCCGCTCGTCGGACGCTCGCTGAGTCGCGGTACGCACGCCCTACGGCGTGCGCTGACGTTCGCTGTACAAGGAGAGCACTTGATCCGGTACACCGAAGAGCACGTCCTCCCGCGTCTCGAAGTCGCGCTCGCCGACGAGCGCGCAAGGGCACCCGACGCACGCCTCCATCCCGCGACGGCCACGGCCCGCGTCGTACGGCTTCGTGTGGTCGCAGAGGCGTGACTCCCGCGGATTGCGACGGTCACCAAGGCAGATCGCCAGGGGCCGCGGCTCAGCCGCCGAGCGCACGCCGCACTTTGCCTTCGAGCACGCCAGGCGCCGCCGTCTTCGACAGATAAGCGAACGTGCCCACCGACAGGCCCGCGATGATGCTGGCCACCGACGTCTGCCCGGTGAAGAAGATGACCGGGACGCGGTGCAGCGCGGCGTTCGCGCGAATGCGCTGTACCATCGCGACCCCGCCGAGACGCGGCATGGCGACGTCGGCGATGATGAGATCGGGGCGCGGGAGCTCGATGGCCTTCTCGTACCCGTCGATCCCGTCGACCGCGTACCTTAGCCGATACGTCGGCTCCAGCAGGAGCCCGACCGCCTCGCGCATCTCCTCGTCGTCGTCGACGACGAGGATGCACCTGCGAGCCAGTTCGGAGCTCCATGAGGTAGCGCTCATCGGTTTTTGCGCCCACGTCGCTTGCGGATTCATCTCTTGCAAGGCAGCCCGACGCGTCGCAAGTCACGTACCACCACGCGAGCGAGCCCCGCCGTTTCAGGGCAGCGGGCGGAGCCTTGGGAGATCGATCGTGAAGATGCACCCGATCCCAGGGACGTCGCGTACCCGAATATGGCCTCCGCTCGCCGCGATGCTCCTGCGGCTGACGGAGAGTCCCAGACCGAGGCCGACGGGGTCGCCATTGCCATGCTGGACCGGGAGGCTGAGCTCCTCGGCCTTTCCGGGAGGAAGGCCCCCGCACTGGTCCGCGACGTCGATCGTCACGCGATCGCGGGTGGCGAACGTCTTGACGGAGACGCGGCCCTCGGAGGGCGTGAACTTGCACGCGTTCTGCACGATGTTCGCGAGCGCCGCGGCGAGGAGCTGTCGGTCGCCTTCGATGTCCACGCCACGTTCGACCGGCGCGACGATCAGTTCGATGTTTCGACTGCTTGCCGACATCGAATTGGTGACGGCGATCTCCTCGACGAGCTCGCGCAGCGACATGCGCTCCGTCGCCTTCATCCCCGCCTCGAGGCGGACGCGGGCGATCGACGAATGGACGACGCCGGACAGGCGAAGCAGACTCCTGCCGAGCAGCGCGGCCGTGCTCCCGCCGGGACCGACCTGGCCGGTCCGCAGCGATTGGAAGGCCAGCATCGCGGCCCCGAGCGAATTGCGAAGCTCGTGCGCCAGCTCGCCGAGGCGCTCGCGCCCGTCGGCCGTGATCGTCAGCTCGCGCTGTCGCGAATATTCGGTCACCGCCCCGGCGATCGAATCGTCGAGGTACTGATTGAAAAAGCGGAACTCATCCGCCGTGATGAGGACTTGCATCTCGTCCGCGAGCTCGGTCACCGCCTGGCAGACGCCCCCGTAGTCGTGGACGACCTGCGCCACGGTGAACCCACGCCTCAGCAGATCGCTCCCGTGTTTCGCGGCGCTCTGGGCCTGCTCGCCGCTCGACGTCCGGGAGAGCGTCATGGCTTCGATGAGCTGATCCAGGAAGATCGGGACGCCGGTTTCCAGCTCTTCCTCCGTCGCGAGCGGCGCGGGCCTCGCCGTCGCCTTCGCCCGTGCGCGGGCGAAGATGGCGGCTCTGTTCGTGACGAGGAATTCATGGAGCATTCGAGGTACCCGGGCCGTCGCAAGCTACTCGGTCTGCACGGACGGTGCCCGTCTAAGGTTGCTCGCCGCCCGCGGAAGGGCCAGGATGCGTGCGGGCTTCGATGCTCCTTCGCGAGTTTTTATCCGCGCAACACGGCGCAATCGTTGCGCGCGCGCGATCGAACGTGGTCGCGAGCGGCCTGCCACGAGGGGTTGCGAACCAACGCTCGGTCGCCATTTCTTTGTTCGTCGAGCAACTGATCGAGGCTCTGGGACGTTCGTTCGACCCCGCCGTCGTGACCCGTGCGATCCGCGGAAGCGCCGCCCGCCACGGAGGAGAGCTGCTTCGCGAAGGCTTTACCGTGGCCCAGGTGGTCCACGAATACGGCGCCGTTTGCCAGGCCATCGTCGAGCTGGCGGGCGAGCTTTCGGCCCCCATCACGGCGAACGAGCTTCACACGCTCAACCGGTGCCTCGACGAAGCCATCGCCTGCGCGGTCACCGAGTACGCACGTCAGAGGGAACAATGGCTCGTCCATGCGGGGCACGAGCGCCTGGGCGAGTTGGCGCACGAGCTTCGCAACGCCCTCGGCAGCGCCATGATCACGTTCGACATTCTGCGGGCGGGCAACGTCGGCTATAGCGGGAGTACCGCGGGCGTCCTCGGCTCGAGCCTGCGGCGGCTCGCCGCGCTCATGGACTCGTCGCTCGCCGACGTCCGCCTCGAGTCCGGGGTCCGTGTGCTTGAGCGAGTCCGCCTGAGCGAGTTCATCGAAGAAGTCGAGATTGGCGCCACCCTCGAGGCGCACGCCCGGGACGTGACGCTCGCCGTCGCGCCGGTCGAGCCCGCGGTCGAGGTGCAAGTCGACCGGATGCTCTTCGCGGCGGCAGTCTCCAACTTGCTCAACAACGCGTTCAAGTTCACCCGGCCCAGGAGCCGCGTGTCTCTCAAGACTCGGATCACCCCGGACCGCGTTCTCATCGACATCGAGGACGAGTGTGGCGGCCTCCCCGCGGGCAAGGCCGAAGCCCTCTTTCGACCGTTCGTTCAAGGAGGCGCCGACAGGACGGGCCTCGGCCTGGGACTCTCGATCAGCCGCAAGAGCGTGGAAGGCGATGGCGGCGAGCTCCGTGTGCGCGATGTCCCCGGCGTCGGCTGCGTCTTTACGATCGACATGCCGCGGCTAGTCCCGAGCACCTAGGACGCGACCGATCCATGCTCGTCGAGCCAGCCGAGGATTTCGCGAATGCTGCCGGTCGCGAGCGCCACGCAGGTGTCGGCTGCGCCGTAGTAGATCCGCAAGGTGTCGCCGTCGGGCGCGACGGTGTATCCGCCCGGGAACGTAACGTTGTCGACGTCGCCGTCCTGTTCGTACGGCGCCTCGGGGCCAAAGATCCACGAGTCGCCGCGTGCCAGACACCGATCGGGCTGATCGATCGCGAGCAGCGCGACGCCCAGCCGGTAGAGGCATCCCGCCGCGTTCTGGCGCACCCCGTGATAGAGCATCAGCCATCCTTCGGGGGTCTCGATCAGCGGGGGCGATAGGCCCACCTTGTTCGCGTCCCACCAGCCGCCCTTGCGGGCCGAGAGCACCAGCTTGTGGCTCCCCCAGTTGCGAAGATCCGGCGACAGCGACATCCAGACGTGCGCCCCCGAGTCGGTCATCGGCCGGTGGATGAGCGCGAAGCTCCCGTCGATACGGCGCGGCAGGAGAGCCGCGTCCTTGTCGTCGGGCTGCATGACGAGGCCGCACCGTTCGAACGTGCGAAAGTCCTGCGTCAGCGCGAGCGCGACTCCGGGCCCGGCTTTGCCAAAGGCCGTGTAGGCGATCGCGTACTTCCCGAGCTCGTCCACGAAGGTGATCCGCGGGTCTTCGATTCCCCAGAGCTCCTCCGGGTGATTCTCCGGGTCGGCGCGCAGCGTGGGCTCGGGGTCGATGACCCAGCCGTCGACGCCGTTGACCGACCGCGCGGCGCAGAGGTGAGACAGGCCGCGTCGATCCTCGACCCGGCAGAGCAGCAGCGTCGTCCCATTCTTCAGGAGGGTGGCCCCGGGGTTGAAGACGGAATGCGCCGGATAGGGCCAGTTCGCGGCACTCAAGATCGGGTTCTTCTCGTGGCGGTGGAAGAGCGTCTGATATCCGCGTGTGGTGGTCATTGCAACAGCTCGCTGACGCTCGGGCTGGGCGCCGGAATCGAGCGTGCAGTGCCCGCGCGGTCGGCGGCGCGCATGTCGAGAAGGGCGATGAGAAACGAGAGCGTCGACTCGGCCCCCTGGTTTTCGTTGGCGCGGTCGGCGTGAAGCCCATCGCGGCAGCCGCCGGTCTTCGGATCGTAGACGGACTGCTTTAGCGTGTTTTGCCCCAGAAACCACGCGAACGCCCGCCGCGCCTCGCG
>Ga0302326_10026138_pt1 | contig 11812 bp, 7 predicted proteins | sample Palsa_T0_3_FD_202264 | JGI IMG/M metagenome (GOLD analysis project Ga0302326, IMG submission 202264) | Peat permafrost microbial communities from Stordalen Mire near Abisko, Sweden - Palsa_T0_3 | ecosystem: Environmental > Terrestrial > Soil > Palsa > Peat permafrost | place: Sweden: Abisko... | reverse complement strand
TCGCCGAGTAAGCATCAGCGAATGTACGGGGGAGTCCGGTTTGTTTGGAGTCCGTGTTCATAAAAATGCCGATCAAAAACGGCAAAAGTCGAGCTTAGAGGCCGTCATTGACGCGTGGCCGACGCTGTCTGCGCCCATTAGAGCGGCAGTGTTAGCGATGCTGAAGGCGGTGAAGGGATGACTACCAAACTGCCAGCAACTTTTGAAACAGCCGCCGTATTCGGCGGCCTACAATCGGAGAAAACCGCGTGATTGATACGGCACACGATACCAACGCCCAAGTTAATTACCTCCGGTCCGACGGCGGACGCTTCGCTACCGGAAATCGCGGCGGGCCTGGCCGGCCACCGATGACCTCGGCGATGGGCAGATTCCGAGAGGCGCTGTGGTCCGAGATCAAGGAAAACGACATCGCCAGTGCGGAAGCAGCGGTCTTGCAATCCGCGGCGCAAACGGTACCTGTGGCTTCAGTGGCCAATACGATGGTCAACAGTTCGGCCTCCAGCGCGCCCAGCACAGCGCCGCATCCGCGCCACACGCACAAATCGCATGATCACCGTTTACGATAAGCTCATCATCGCCTCGTATTTCGTCTTCATCCTGGCGATCGGGGTAATGTTTCGCCGGCTCAGCAAGAACACATCCGATTATTTCCGCTGCGGCGGGGCGATGCCCTGGTGGCTGACCGGAACTTCCGCCTGGATCGCCAGCTTCAGCGCCTGGACCTTCACGGGCGCTGCCGGCAAAGCGTATGAAACGGGATCGCTGGTGCTGTGCCTGTTTTACGGCAACGTGGTGGGGACGATCGTGCTGCTGTGCTACACGTCGGTGCGCTTTCGCCGATTTCGCACCGTCACCTGGATGGAGGCGGTGCGAGCGCGCTATGGGCCATTCACCGAGCAGTTTTATACCTGGCTGAAAGTGCCGATATTGCTCTTCACTTCAGGCGTGGGGCTTAACGCCATCGGTGTTTTCATGGCCGCGGTGTTTCACGTGAATGTCGCGCCGACGCTGATCGTAATGGGGACGATCATCACGTTGGTCGCATTCGCCGGCGGGGCGTGGGCCGTGCTGGCCAGCGATTTCGTGCAGATGTGCCTGATCGTCACCATCAGCCTGGTGACGGCCCATCTCGCCCTGCACCAGCCGGCGATCGGCAGTCTCTCTTCGCTGCTGCACAAGGTTCCCCAGCCGTATTTCCACTGGTCGCAGCTCGCGCGGATGCAGATCCTGGCGCCGTGGATCGGCGTCATGATCTGGTTTGGATTCTCCACCGCCAACAACATGGAAAATTCGGTCATGTACCTCATGGCCAAGAGCGACGGGAATGCTCGCGGAATGACGCTCATCCCGCTGGTCGGATCGCTCATCGGTCCGATGATTTTTCTCATTCCGCCGCTGGTTGCCGGCGTGACGCATCCGCACCTGGCGTTGGAATATCCCAACCTGAGCCAGCCGCACGAGGCCGCATTCGTCGCCGTCGCCCGCGATGTAATGCCCCAGGGATTGCTCGGGCTTCTGCTGTGCGCGATGCTTGGCGCCACCCTCACGAGCATGGACGCCGGTGTGAATAAAGGCGTGGGCGTATTCGTCCGCAGCTTCTACAAACCGATCATCGCCCCTCGAATATCGGAAAAAAGACTTCTGATCGTGGGAAAGATCTGCACGCTGGTGTTCGGCGCGATCATCGTCGCTGTCGCCGTATGGGTTAGTAAAACTCGCACGATTGGCCTGTTCGACCTGACCAACCGCCTGGCCGCCGGTCTGCTAGGGCCGCTCATGATTCCATTGCTCTGGGGGATCTTTTACAAACGCACGCCCGCCTGGTCCGCGTGGAGCACCGCGCTGGTGGGATTCGCGGTGGCGCTGCTCGTGCAACTGATGTTCACGCCCAGCCAGTTGAGAAGATTCACCGGGCCGCTGAGCGAGCTGGAGGATTCAGACATCATGCTGACTGTGTCTGCCTTCAGCGTCGTGATCGTCAGCAGCCTCTGGTTTTTCGCCACCGGCTTGTTCTATCGCTTCAGCACTCAGGAACATCTCGCGCGAATCGAGCAGTTCACTTCAAGTCTGAACACGCCCATCAACCCCGGACGCGAGGCTATCGCCAACTACGACGAAGTGATTTACCGTTTGATCGGCGGCCTTTGCCTGGTCTACGGCTCATTCATTCTGCTGCTCACCGCCATTCCCAATTCGATGCGGGGCCGAATGTGCTTCGTGTTCTGCGGCGGTGTGATCTTCATCATGGGCGCGATCCTCCGTCTGCAATCACGCGGCCACAAAACCCCGGAAGTGATCCCAGCCCCTGCTGCCGCGCGATGATATTCCACTCTCTGTCGCCCCCGCGTCATGGATTGGACGTCGCCGCATCGCACGCTTCGGATCGAATCATTTGCCCGGCCTTGAATTCCTGGATTTTCACGGCCAGATTCTTCCCGTCTCCGTCGAGATGATCGATTTCAATCTGCTGGCTGCGGCCATCGGAGAGTTCCACGCCAAACGTTCCTGGGCCCGTGGCGGAGGCGGATTTCACCATCGGCTGATTTTCATAGGGCTCGATGAGCGTTAAAAATGTCGCCTCCGTTCCCTGGCTGCGGATGGTGTATGTTTTGCGACGCGGCGATTCATCGCCGGGTGGATAATCGCTGCCGATGACGGCGGTGAATCGCGCCGCGTCGATGCCGGTCATATCCACATCGATCGTGCCCGGATGATCGGCCTCGGCCGGTTCGGCGGGAACATCATCCATATATAAATTGCCCGCGATTTTCACGGGGCCGCCCAGATAATCCTCATCCTTGCCGGTGTTTTTTTCGATATTGTCGAATTTAAGTGGAAGCGTGGAGAGCGAGATTTGTTTGCCGCTCTTCAGGGTGATTCTTGCCGCCGCCCAGAAAAGCGTTGGCCGGCGCGACAGTTCGGTGCGCGTCTGCAGCGTCAAATGCTTCACGCCATCCAGCGATACGTTGATATCCCCTTCACCCAGTATCCAGGCGCCGAATTTTCCCTCCGCCAGGGTCTTGCCATCGCCCTGAACATTATAGAACAGCCTTTTTTCCGTGTTATGCTGCTCGGGAGCGGTGGCGACCATGATCTGCTGTTGCCGCGGCCAGAGCGAATGTACGTCGAGCTTCAGCACGCCCGGCTCGTTGCCCACCGATCTCGAGCCTTCTTCATCGACATTCGGCCCAAACCACTCGGCAAATCGCCCAACCACCGGGGCATTGGCGCTATACCAGTTGCAGTCGGTGACAAACTGCGCGCTGCCCAGCGGATCGGGGTTCCATTGCGCATCGTGACGCAGGAATTTCTGATCGCCGCTCAAGCCGAGAAACCCCTTGAGCTGAAGCAGGTTGTCAAACGTATGCGGCCCATCGCCTTTCAGATAATCCGCCAGAAGGACGTAATCGTCCGTGACGATCATCAGCCGGCGCTGGAGGATCGGCTCGGTAAAATCGGTGAGCGTTCCATACGCCGGCGCGTTTTGGGGAATCGGCACGTAGCGTCCCTCGCGCCAGGTTTTCTGCTCGAATGTTTTCACGGGAACATAGTCGTACACCATCCCGCCGTAGGGGGGATTCGACCAGCGAGCGGTGGTCTGCACGGCCGTCGCCTGCATCAGCGATCCGCTGTAAAAGAGCAGCCGCTCGCCCGGCGTTGCCTGCTGCATTTTCTGGTCCACGACGACCATGTTGTGATTGACGCTGGTCTGCGTGAAAAATTTGTACATGAACGGCTCATACACAAAAAAAACCGATTCGGGGTTCCAGAAGCTGCGGCCGTAGCGCATCAGGCAGAGCAGATCGGTCCGGTCATAATGCCCGTGCGCCCAGCCATGCGTGCCGTAGTGCAGTGCTGCCTGAATCTGCTCGCGCATCGGCCGCCCCGGGCTTTGCGACCGGAGCATGGCCAGCCCCACGTTGTCGGCGTATGCGTCGGCGCGGAATTCTTCGGGAGTTTTTTCAGGCAGTTCCGGCACCGCGTAGAGCAAATCGCGCTGCCCGCCGCCCAGTTTGATGATGGCCGCATAGCGTGGATCACGAAATGCGTAGTATGCGATCTCGAATGGCTGCCCGCTGACTTCGGGGCGATTGCCGGCGACTTTCGCTTCGGTGGAATCGTTCACACCGAACATCACGCCGCGATAGTCGATGAACGGCAGGAGGCCGTTCCACAGATCGGCGATGGTGCGGTACGGGCGGCGCGTGGGACCGTAGACGGTAGGGTCCATTCCGAAGGGGCGATCCTTCATCCAGGGCTGCGGGCTTTCGATTCCGTTCCCGCCGTTGAGTTGCGTCGTGAGCATGACGCTGGGCGTAAAATTCGCCGGCACCCAGGCGGTTTTGAAATTGAAACCAAACGGTTCATACGCGAGTGCCGCCTGCGTGAATTCGCTGGCGCACCACATATTGTAACTAATTGAGCATTCGTACCACCAGCCATCGTCCATGGTTCCCTTGCCGAGTTGGTCTTCGATCCCGCTTGGCCCGGCAAAGAAGCGGTGCGCGCAAACCAGATCCTGCATCGCCAGCGCGGAGTAAAACGCGCCGCAGTCTTCCGAAAGATTCCAATTGTTGATCGATCCGTTCCGGCTGACTCGGTCAATTGTTTCAATAAGCAGACGAAGCGTTGCTTCGATCTGCTCACGATCGGCATCGGTGAGCACATCGGCATCATGAATCATGTCATACGCCATGGCCACGTGCTGAAAAAAATGTCCTTCCTGCACGAGACTCTGATTGCAGGCGCGGAAAGTTTTTGGGTAACCGATTGCCGGATCGGAAAGGCGGCGCAGAAATTGAGCGACCTTCTCGGCATAGGCGCGGTTTCCCGTCAATTCCCACGAATACGCGGCCGCTAACAGGTTGTTTTCCTCAGTCGTGTGGAACACAAACGGGCCGTAATTGTCGTTGGGATCATTTTCCGGCGGCCGGGCGACGTCGGGCACGTTCCATCTCTCAGCCGTGCGCTCGTACGCATCCTGGGCGGTTTTTGCCCACGTGTAATGGGCGACCTTGTCGCGCACTTCCTCCCATCGCGCGGCCGTGTGGAGGATATACGGATGCGGATATTCGCTGGTGGTGATGAACGACAATCGCTGCGCCTCGGCCGCGTTGCCGTTGGGAATCGCCAGCAGCAACTGGTTCTCGTGTCCCCCGGGCGGAACGCGATCGGGGACTTTCACCGAGAATTTGACCTGCCGGGATTCGCCGGGCGCGAGTGTCAATGTTGCCGGCTCGACGGTGCACGGCATCGCCTCCCAGCCATATTGAACGGGCGAGAGCGCAACGCCAATTTTATCTTCGCTGCAATTGCTCACCTGCACGTCGTAATCCACCACCATGCCGCGCGCCGCCGCCTTCCCGCGCACATCACTCCACAGCGCGACCTGCGGAGCGCGAACGATTCGGACGTTTTTCAATTGGACGGAGCCGGTGGCGCCGCCCTCGGAATATCGCGCGGCGATGGCGATTCCCTTTCCGAATTGCAGAAACGAGGTTCCCGCCTGTTCAAACGCAAAAGCCGACCACGACAACGTCACGCTGTGCCAGCCCGCGCCGACAATTTCCAGAACGCTGGTGACTTTCCGGTCCGGGGCGCTCGGTACGGCCGCGCCGAGCGTCACCGTCAGTTCGACGGGACGATCATCCATCAGGCAGACGTCAAAATGCGGTCCATAAAAGTCGGACCAATCCGCCGTCCCATCGTTTTCCGCTTGAAAGCCATGCTGATAAAACCCGCGCGGATCATCGGGATAACGAAAACTCGTCATTCCCGGCACGGCCAGAACCGCCGCGCCGCTGGATGCTTGTACGCCTGACCAATTCGCCAGTTGCGAATCTCCCAGCTCGAGCCAGGGCTGGGCTGCGCTAGCCATGCCGCCGATGCCCAGAACAATTCCCGCGACCGCAATCAGAATTCTTGGTATGTGCATCGATCCATCCGCCAGTGGGAGTCTTCCATTATTTCCGCCAACGACAATATCGCGAGATCATCGGGCGAAAAAATTCGGTCAATTTGCGACATACTCTCGACTCTGTTCCGAGGATACCACAATCCATTATTATCGCTTTGCCCAGCGATGAATCTCACCGAAATACAGTTTTATGATCCGTTTGTTTTGCCGATTTACGGACGCTCAAAATAAATTCTACGCGTTTGATATCTGTGACACGACATTGCCATCACTGTGCAGACGTTTCTCGGTGAGGCCAAGTCGGTGGAATGGCGTGGCGGCGAACTGGCAATGTGCTGGGCGGGAAACGCTCATGATCTCCGACCGCACTATCATGAACGGATCGAAGCGGATGTCCTTTGCGTGCAACCCCGGATAATTCACCGCCGCAGCTTCATGAGCTCAACGAGCGCTGATGCCGGCGCAATGCGGCAGCCGATGCAAAATTCAATGAACTCGGCCACGTCGATGCGCCGGCTTCCTGATTCGCTCCTTGCGACCCACCATTGGCTTTGACCGATTTGGTCGGCGAGCTGTCGCTGCGTCAATCCGGCTTTCTTTCTCAAGCCGCGCAGAAATGGTGGAACCATCTTATAAATCACCGCTTGATTCCGTTTTGTTTACCCATCAGACTGCACCTGAAGCGTTTTAAGCATATTTCTCTTGAAGCTTTTTAAGCATCAATGCAGAATATGCGTACGGTTTGGGTTGGGCGTTTCGTTCGGCTTAGATTGCAGCGCAAATCCACCGTTTGACCGCATAGTCGAGTCAAGTGGTGCACCGGTATGGCATGAGAGGAGTGGATCGGGCGATGCTGTACCGCTTGGCCGTCGAAACTGGCTTGCGATCTGCGGAGCTTAGGAGTTTGACACGCTCAAGCTTCAACCTGGCACGCGAAGAGCCGACCGTGACCATTGCCGCTGCCTACGCCAAAAATCGCAGACAAGACACGCTGCCCCTGAAGCCCGAAACGGCCAATGCCTTGGCCCGCCATTTTGCTGGCAAGATGCCCGCGTCGCCGGCTTTCACGATGGCGAAAAGAGATCAGATCATCGATATGATGACGGCCGATCTTGCCGATGCTCGTACAGGGTGGATTGCCGCCGGGGGTGTGCATCCAAAGACGGCGCAACGCCTGGCCCGGCACTCAACGATCACGCTGACGATGGACCGGTACACCCATTTGCGGCGCGAAGATTTGACCGGGGCGCTGGACTCGCTTCCGAACCTAGCGAGCGTTCCGCAGGCAGTCATTGCGACGGGGACGGACCCCGCGGCAATTTCGCTTGCACCCAGCTTGTCACCTCACGGCGACTTTTCGCGTCCAGATGCGACCGGATGCGCCCAATTGACCAGTACGTATGAAGATTCTTTACGCGAAGATGACGTGGCAAAAACCACTGGATTTTCAGGGGTTTCAACCTCAGAATGCAATCCGGGCGGCGGGAGTCGAACCCGCACGGGCATTTCTGCCCAACGGATTTTAAGTCCGTAGCGTCTGCCGTTCCGCCACGCCCGGTTTGTGCGCGACGCCGAATCCTATCCGATCCGCCGGGCCCAACCAAAAAACGCTCAACGGTGCAGCACCACCAGCGCGAAGATTCCAAAGATCACGCAGTACCACCCGAAGGGGGCTAGCCGATGGTGGCGAAAATAGCGCATCAAAAATCGCGTGCTCAAATACGCGCAAAGTCCCGCCACCACCGCCGACAAAATCGTCATCGCAAGCATCGGCCGTGCATCCGGTTTCAGCAGCGTCGGCACCTTCAGCAGGGCCGCCAGTCCGATCACGGGTGTCGCCAGCATGAACGAAAATCGCGTCGCCTGCTCGTAGCTCAGCCCCGCCAGAAGTCCCGCCGCGATGGTCACCCCGCTGCGCGAAATTCCCGGCACCAGCGCCAGCGTCTGCGTAGCCCCGATCGCCGCCCCTTCAATCAACGTCAAATCCTCCGCCTTGCGACGCTGATCCGCCGGATCGTCGATCGGCGCGCCTGCTGAAATCGGATCCTTCTCCATCGCACTGATTCGCCGCTTTGCGATGTCCGCCAGCAACATCCCGATGCCGTTCACCACCAGCACCGCCGCGACAATCCACGCCTTGGCCGGGTCTTCGAACAATTCGCGCAATTTTTTCTCGAACACCAATCCCAGAAATCCAACCACCACCGTCCCCGCGATGAGCAGCCATGCAAATTTGCTCGGCTCATCGTAGATCAGCTTTCCCTTCTTCGCGCTTCCGATGAACGCCGCAATCACTACCTTCCAGTCCTTCCAGAAATAGATGAACAGCGCAATCGCCGTCGCCAGGTGCAATGCCACGACGAACGCCAGAAAATTCGGCCGATCGCGCACCTGCGGCCCCAGGTTCCACCCCAGAATCGACGGAATAAGAATCGTCTGCGCCAGGCTGCTCACCGGAAAAAGTTCCGATACACCCTGAAGCGCTCCCAGAAACAGTGCCTGCCAGAGAGTAATGATCATGCCCGAAGATTACGGGGACCAATGCAAAAATGCCAAGCGATCATTCACTTCCCCCGCCCCGCAGGCCATTGGCAATCCCCCGCCATCCCATTTATCATTACCCCCATATCCAACTGGGGTGATTCCGATATGGTCCTGCTTTCCCTCAGAGCCCTGTTCATCCTGTTGATGGCCGCCATCGGCTACTACTTCCTCAAGGAGCAGGCCGCTTCCATCTACCAGATCCCCGACTGGCTCATGCTGATGATCATGCTCAGCTTCGGCGTGCTGGTCGTCTGCGTCGATATCCTCTCCCCGCGCCGTAAACTCGCCATCTTTTCCGGAACATTCCTCGGCCTCATCGTCGGAATGTGCACCAGCTACGGTTTCAGCTTCATCGTCGCTCTCCTCGTCGATCGATACATGCCCGATGCCACCGACCCGCAGAAAACGGCGATCATCGGCAATCTCAACATCGTCATCGCCGTCGTCTTCTCCTACGTCGCCATCAGCTTCATCCTCCAGACCAAGGACGATTTCCGTTTCATCATTCCCTACGTCGAATTCAGCAAGCAGACCAAGGGCGCCCGCTCGGTGCTGCTCGATACCAGCGTGCTGATCGACGGCCGCATCGCCGACATCGCCGAAACCGGAATTCTAGACAGCCGCCTCATCGTTCCCCGGTTCGTGCTCAGCGAGCTGCAAACCATCGCCGACAGCGCCGACAAGCTCAAGCGCAATCGCGGCCGCCGCGGTCTCGACGTCCTCCAGCGCCTCCAGGGCAACAAGCGCACGGAAATCATCATGTACGATTCCTCCGCCCGCGACGCCGGCCCCGATGATGTCGATACCAAGCTGATGAACCTCGCCACCGAACTCAACGCGCGCGTCCTCACCAACGATTTCAATCTCAACAAGGTCGCCAGCCTGCGCGGCGTTGATGTCATCAACATCAACGACCTGGCCAACGCCCTCAAGCCCGTCGTCCTCCCCGGCGAGCGCATGACGGTCCGCCTCCTCAAGCCCGGTGAATCTCCCGGCCAGGGCGTCGGATATCTCGTCGATGGAACCATGGTCGTCGTCGAGCAGGGCCGCCAACACCTCAACGAGGAAATCGAATTCACCGTCACCAGCGTCCTGCAGACCAGCGCCGGAAAGATGATCTTCGGCCGCATGCCTCACGAGCCGCCCGCCAAGGTGTCGTGAAATCCCCCGGAAAATCTCTATGCCGCAGTTCGCCGTGATCCTTCCCGCCGCCGGGCGCTCGATGCGCTTTGGCGGCCAGGTGAGCAAACTCCTCCAGAAACTCGACGGCCGCCCCGTCCTGGCGCGCACGCTCGAGGCGTTCGCGCGCCGGTCCGATGTCGCTCAGATCGTCGTCGCCTCCGGCGATCCCCAACCCATATCCGAATGCGCCGATTTCCTCGCCGCTCCGCAGCGATCAAAAGTGATCGTTTGCCCCGGCGGATCCTGCCGCGCCGAAAGCGTTCTCGCCGCCGCCCGCGCTTCTGCGGAAAATATCGAATGGCTCGCCGTTCACGATGCCGCCCGCCCGCTGGTTTCGCAGGGATTAATCTTCCGCGTCTTCGACGCCGGCGTCCGCCACGGCGCCGCCGCCGCCGCGCTCCCCGTTCATCTCACTATCAAGCAGGCCGCCGGCCCGCTCCCCGCCCAGGTCATCAAAACCCTCCGCCGGGGCGAACTCTGGGCCATGCAAACCCCCCAGGTCATGCGCCGCCGTGATCTGCTCGACGCTTTCGTATCCTGCCCGCTTCCCCTGGACCAGGTCACCGACGATGTCCAGCTCCTGGAACTGGCAAACAAACCCGTCTGGCTCGTCGAAGGCGAAGAGCGCAATATTAAGATCACCACTCCCATCGACCTCCAAATCGCCCACTCCCTCCTCGCCGCCGGTATTTGATTGTTTAGCCGCCCCCCTTGCGGGGCGCGTTCTCCCCCAATAACTCCCGCCCCCGATATCCCCGCGGACTCACCCGTGCAAACCGCTTGAACCGCAGCGAAAAATAAAGTGGATTCTCATACCCCACCTCCCGCGCGATCTCCTTCACGCTCAGCGCCGTCAGCTCCAGCAGTTGCTTCGCACGGTTGATGCGCTGCAATTCCAGGAACCGCTGCGGCGTCGTGCCTGTCTGCAGGCGAAATAAGTGCGCCAGCCGCGAAACGCTCAACGCGCACGTCTGTGCCAACGAATCCAGGGTAATTTCACCGTTGAAATTCCGGCACATCTCATCCATCGCCAGTTGCACCCGCGGATCGACCCGCCCAACCTGCGTTTTGGGGTTAAGGTCATCCACCCACAGCAGCAATTCTTCCAGCGCATTCATCGCCAGGTCCTCGCGGCGCCGCCGGGCGGTCGTGGCGAGTTGATGGGTATCGGCAAATCGCCGCTTGATGCGCGCCCGCTCCACCGGCCCTTCGATTCGCAGCCGCATCAATCCCGGCGCTATCTCCGGCCAATTCAGCCAGTCCAGCCATTGCGGCCGCGGATTGAAATGCGCCCAGATCAGCTCCCACCGCCGCAGCGTTGATTCCACCCCATAATCGTGAAGCGTCCCCGGACGAAGCAGCACCAGGTCGCCCGGCTCGGCGATGATCTGTCCCCCGACGAATCCAAACCGACCCTTCCCTCCCACGGTATAAATCAAAAGCCAGTCGTTCGTCCCGCGGGAACGCCAGTTCGAATACTTCTGCCGCTCGCGAAACCAGCCGGTGATAAGCTGCACCACCGGCGCGCTGGAGGTTTCCGTCCGATTGACCGTGGGGCGTCCGCTCATAGCAGGATATTATATGTTTTCCGCAAAAGAAGGTATATGCCACCGCGGCACATTTCGATAGCATCTCGTTTCATCAAAATCGCCAAACGCGGAGGTTATTAACCATGGCAGCCGTTATCGAAGAGCCGGGACTCCAGGAAATCACCAGTCAGTTGGATCGCGATGGTTTCGCCGTCGCACGGGGGCTGTTCACCCCGGCCGAGATCGCCGGGATTCGCAATACCTTCATGGACCTCGCCAAAAACGGGCCGGTCGAAGGAATCTCGGAGTTCAAGCCCGGCTCCTACAAGCCGGAGGATCCTCTGGCCAAATATCCCCGCATGATGCATCCCCATGCCCATCCCGAGTTGCCCGTCGGGCCTCTCGCCAAGCGCTTCATGCTCGACCATCGGCTGTATACGTTTCTCAAATCGTTCCTCCGCGATGAGCCTCTTGCCGTGCAAAGTATGTTTTATTTCAAGCCGCCCGGCGCACGCGGGCAGAGCCTCCACCAGGATAATTTCTACCTTCGAGTGAAGCCCGGCACCTGCATGGCGGCCTGGATCGCCATCGACGATGCCGATGAGGAAAACGGCGGAATGATGTGCGTTCCCAATAC
>Ga0302326_10026137_pt1 | contig 11812 bp, 6 predicted proteins | sample Palsa_T0_3_FD_202264 | JGI IMG/M metagenome (GOLD analysis project Ga0302326, IMG submission 202264) | Peat permafrost microbial communities from Stordalen Mire near Abisko, Sweden - Palsa_T0_3 | ecosystem: Environmental > Terrestrial > Soil > Palsa > Peat permafrost | place: Sweden: Abisko... | reverse complement strand
TTGTTGGAGAACTCGACGGCGCGGGCGTAGGCGGCATCGATCGAACCGTGACGGTTCAAGATGGTGATGATATCGGCTGGAGTGATGCCGTTGAAGCCGCCATTGCTCAGGACCGATTCGATCATCACGCGCTCCTCCTGGGTGCAACGCTCCAACGCATGCAGCACAGCCATGGTAGCTTTGCCCTCGCGCAGATCGCTGGCCACCGGCTTGCCGAGAACTTCCTCCGAGGCGGTCAAATCCAGCACGTCATCGACAATCTGAAACGCCATGCCAAGGTTGCGGCCGTAGTCGGCGAGGCGATGCTGGTCGGCATCGCAGGCTCCTGCGAGAATCCCGCCCAGCTTCATGCAGACTGAGAAAAGGCAAGCTGTCTTGCGGAAAATTAGCTCGAAATGTTCGTCCAGCGAGATGGCCTTGCCCAGGCGCTCGATCTGTAGCAGCTCGCCTTCGACCATGGCCTGAGTCAGTTCGATGAGCGCGTCGAGGATGGCAAAATTGCGCTCCTGCACCGCGATCTTGAAGGCCTGCATATAAAGCCAGTCGCCGGCCAGCACACACTTGGCGTTGCCCCACTGGGTGTTGGCGGCGGGACGGCCGCGGCGCGTCTGGGCTTCGTCGATGATGTCGTCGTGGACCAGGGTCGCAGTGTGAATGATCTCGACCACCGCGCCCAGCTTGATGGCTCCCTGACCGGTGTAGTTCAGCAGCTTCGCGGAGAGCAGTAAGAGGGCAGGGCGTAGGCGTTTGCCGCCGCCGGCGCGCAGATACTCGCCGATCTCGGTGATGGCACGCACGTCAGAGACCGTGTCGCGCCCGAACTCGCGCTCAATGGCGGCGAGGTCGTCGTGCAGCAGGTCAAAAACTTCCTTGGCGTTGCGGATTACGGTCTTCAAGCCTCGTTGGCCTCTAGCGCAGCAAGCGCTGACTTCGCTCGCCGAAAATCATTTCACCACGGAGGCACTGAGTACACGGAGTTTTCTTTTCATTTGAACTATTCCGTGATCTCCGTGCCTCCGTGGTGAGTTGTTTTCGATCGTTTAATTGCTTCGGTAGTTCGTGAACTGCATGTCGATGCCGAAATCCTGTTGCTTGAGCAGTGCAATGATTTCCTGCAGTGTATCGCGGTCTTTGCCGCTGACGCGAACCAAATCGCCCTGAATGGCGGCCTGCACCTTCTTCTTGGAGTTCTTGATGAGCTTGACGATCTCGCGCGACTTCTCGATAGGAATGCCTTGCTGCATGGTGATGCGCTGGCGCACGGTGGAACCGGCGGCGGCCTCGATGGCGCCGTAAGTCAGTGCCTTCAGGGGAACGCTGCGCTTTACCAGCTTGCTTTGCAGCACGTCGTTGACGGCCTTCAGCTTGAACTCGTCGGCCGAGGTGAGCACCAAAGCTTCCTTGTCGTCCATCTGGATGTCAGACTTAGAGTCCTTCAGGTCGTAGCGGGTGTGTACTTCCTTCAGCGCCTGCTGGATGGCGTTGGAGACCTCCTGGAGGTCGACCTTGCTGACGATGTCGAATGATTCAGCCATAGGGATCAAGTGTAACAAGAGAGGCGGGCAAGGCTGCAATTTCAGGCGGGCGCCGGCGCACTATTGGGCGGGAGCGCGTAGCACTTTACTCCTGCTTTGTGAGCTTGAAAAAGCGTGTGAAATTCTGCGAGGTCTGGTGGCCAACGTCTTCGCGCGAGAGTCCGCGCAGTTCTCCGATTTGGCGGGCGACCTCGACGACGAAGGCCGGCTCGTTTCTCTTGCCGCGGTGTGGGACGGGCGCGAGGTACGGAGAATCGGTTTCGATGAAGATGCGGTCGAACGGCGCCATCGCTGCTGCATCGCGAATGTTTTGCGCTTTGGGATAGGTGATGTTTCCGGCAAAGGAAAGCACGAAGCCGAGGTCGAGCGCGGCACGCGCGTGGTCGACGGTGCCGGTGAAGCAGTGCAGCACGCCGGCAAGGCCGCTGCTGGCCCAGTGTTCGCGGATCAGGCGCAAAACGTCGTCCCAGGCGTTCTCGCTGTTGTCGGACGGGCGGCAGTGAATGACGATAGGCAGCTTGGCGGTCCGCGCCATCTCCATCTGTTGAAGGAAGACGCGCTGTTGCACGTCGCGCGGCGAGTGATTGTAGAAGTAGTCGAGGCCGATTTCGCCCCAGGCAATCACCTTGGGATCATGCGCCAGGCGCTCGAGTTCGTCGAAGTCAGACTGTTGCGCGAGTGCGGCTTCATGGGGATGGATGCCGACCGTCGCGTAAACGCCCTGGTGTTGATGAGCAAACTTGGTGGCGCAGTCGAGCGTGCCCGTGCCGGGGCCATCGCCATTGCCGATGGCGAGCATTGTCGTGACGCCGGCTGCCTTGGCGCGAGCGAAGACATCGGCGCGGTCGGCGTCGAAGCGTTTGTTCTCGAGATGGCAGTGGGAGTCGGTGAACATGGGTGATGATTGAAGGAGCTTGATTTGTGTCAGGGCACGACTTTAGTCGTGCCGCAAAGCCGCCGTTTCTCAGAAGAGTCCCGTAGGGACGGTACAGAGCTTTAGAATCAACCCTCAAGGGCTAAAGCCCAACATATGGGAGCGCGCTTTGGCACGGCTGAAGCCGTACCCTGACAGAAACCCGTGTCCTATGCAACCCGACAGCGCACTCACAAAGGCCAACATCAACTACACGCCATCCATCCTCTACACCGTTTCCAGTTCTTCTTCCAGTAGCTGCTTGTTGTAGAGATCGGTGTAATAGCCGTTGCGCTCAATCAGTTCGTCGTGCGTGCCCAACTCGACGATCTCACCATCGTGCAGCACGGCAATGCGGTCGGCGTTGCGCACGGTGGAGACGCGGTGCGAGATGAAGATGGTCGTTCTTCCCTGCATGATCTCGCGCAGGTGATTCAGAATCCGATCCTCGGTTTGCGTGTCGACGCTGGCCAGCGCGTCGTCGAGGACCAGGATTCGCGGATTGCGAATCAGCGCGCGGGCGATGGCGGTGCGTTGCTTCTGGCCACCCGACAGCGTCAAGCCGCGCTCGCCGACCAGCGTTTTGTAGCCGTTGGGAAAGCTCTCGATTTCGGCGGCGATGTTGGCGGCTTCGGCGGCGCGGCGCACGTCCTCGTCCGTGGCTTCTTCTGCGCCGAAGGCGATGTTATCGCGGATGGTGTCGCTGAAGAGGAACGTCTCCTGCGGAACGAAGCCGATGTTGCGCCGCAAGACCGCCAACGGGAATTCGCGAATGGGGCGGCCATCGATCAGCACCGTGCCGGGAGCGGCGTCATAGATCCGCGGAATCAGCGACACCAGCGTGGACTTACCCGACCCCGTCGGGCCGACGATGGCGAGGCTGCCGCCCGCCGGCACGCTAAGGCTGAGGTTTCTAAGGACCTCCTCATCGCCATGCGCTCGGCCATTGCCGCGCTCGGTCGCCACAATCGTATTGCCATAGTGAAAGCTGAGATTGCGAAACTCGATGTCGCCGCGGACCTCAGTGGCAACGTGGGACGTGCCCACCCTGTCGCCAACAACGGGCGACAAGGGTGGGGCGCCCGGCTGGTTGGTAACGACGGCGGCATCGGTGATCTCTGGCTGTTCCGACATGATGTTGTGAATCCGGCCCATGGAGGCCGTGCCGCGCTGGAACAGATTGATGACCCAGCCCAGCGCGATGATGGGCCAGGTTAACTGCACCATGTAGGTATTGAAGGCGACGAAGCTGCCCACGGTGATGCGACGGAGAATCACCTCACGGCCGCCAACGAAGAGCACGATGACGATGGCGATGCCGAGCAGCGTCTCCAACGTGGGCCACAACATGCCCATCAACCGTACCAGCTTCAGACTGCGTGCAATGTACTCCGTATTGTCGCGCTCGAAGTTCTCGATCTCGGCTTCTTCCTGCACGTAGGCGCGTATCAGGCGGGCGCCGGCAAAGTTCTCCTGGGCGCGGGCGGAGATGTCAGAGAACATGGCCTGAATGCGCTCGAAGCGCTCGTGGATCCTGCGCCCGAAGTACTGCACGACGATGCTGAAAATGGGCAATGGAGCGAAGGCGAAGATGGTGAGCCTGGGGCTGATGGAGAGCATGAACACCAGCGCTCCCACCGTGAAGACGACGGTATTGGCGGTGTACATGATTCCCGGGCCGAGCAACATGCGGACCGCGTTGAGGTCGTTGGTGGCGCGGGCCATGATGTCGCCGGTGCGGGTGCGCTGATAGAAGCTGTAGGAAAGATGTTCGAGATGGGTGAACAGATCGTTGCGCAGATCGAATTCAATTTCGCGCGAAACCCCGATCATGATCCAGCGAGTGAGAAATTGGAAGATGGCTTTGACGCCGGAGATCGCCAGCAACAGCAGGGAATAGGTCAGCAGCTTGTGGCGGGTGACGCCCTGGTTCAGATCGTCGATGGCGCGGCGAATGACCAACGGGAAGAGAATCCAAATCCCGTTGTTAAACAGCACGCACACCGCGCCAATGATGTAGGTGGCGCGGTACTTGCGGAGATAGGGAGCCAGCGGTCGCAGGTTTTTGAACATTAGTTCTCAGCTATCGACAATCGGAAAACTGCCGCGAGGTGGTCTACCCCGATTGTAAAGTCATCCATTGAGCACTGTAGAATATGGTGACGAAAGATTCCACTTGTCGTCACGAGCGAAGCGAGGGAAGCCCATCGACAACTGTGCGGAAACTGCCGTGCGCGCCGCCTTGCACTACGTTCTCCTACACAGTCTGTCTTAGAGCAGTCAGGATTTCCATCACCCGATTCTTTAGGTGCACGATACGCTCTCCAAAGGATTCACCAAGCGAGTGGGCCATGACAACCCTAGCAGCCCGTGGTGCAATGCTCCTCTTCTCAAATATCGCAACATGCGGCCCTGCTGTTTGAATAAGTTACGAACGCGGTTTGGCGAGTTTCACACTTCTGCCACGGGCTGCTAGCCTCGTCCCCGGGAGAGGCTTGTCATCAAAATCTTTAACTGATGCTTGCCATTCGCCATGTCAGTCGATTGAACTACAAAAAGCCAGGGGCGATTTTCGCCGTGCCTAAATCCACGGAAATTCACTTTCGTGCTTTCACCCTTGATAAGGTCCCTTTGTGCTTGCTCTCCATCAGCGGCGCCTTTCGACTTGACCAATAGAAAAGTGTTGTCGACGCTGAATCTCTCGCTTACGGGCTGGTGCCATGATTGCAGAAGAATCGCCGGACCCTCCCCTAGGTTTCTTATATTCAGAACCACAGAAAACTCTTTGACTATAGGAGGCGCAAGGCCGAGTTCGCTTGCAGGCGTCTGCTCCACATCCGTGGGCTCGTATTCGGGTAGTCCGCGCAGGCTGAAAACTGGAATTAAGTTGGCTCTCCGAGCGGATTCGGAAAGTTTCATCATTCGGCGCGTGTAGAGGGTGTAAAAGAATAGTCCGACTAGCGCCAGTCCTGCAGCGTTTTGTCCATATGTGAGCCAGTGCCATGGATGGAGAATCTGATAGACGAGGTTGTGCATAAGTTGCGGTATTGTCTAATGCTGAATGCTCTTGGACATCGTCAGCTGCCAGGTATCAGCCGTCAGCCAACGGCTGGAGAGGTCAATGTGTTGATTGTAACTTTATGTAGATGGTGCGACTCGCGATCCAGATTCTGGCGACTTCCCAAATCGGGAATCATGGTTACCTTCGTTCGGAAAAGTGCGCTTCGCTGGATGAATGGCGATGAGAGATCCAGTAGGCTTGAGGGTTGGGCGCAAGCGCTCAGACGCCGTTGACGATCCGTCGAACGGAGGGCCTCCGACGGCGACAAATGCTCTTTGACAACTCGGGGCGATGGTGAATGCGGTCTATGGCTTCAGCAGAGTCGCACGTTGGTGCGTTTGGGCAGGTCCGGTTAGAATGCGATTAAGTCCTTAGGATGGAACAGCTTGCGGCAAACTTTGTTTGTTTGCAATACTTTACCTGGAATGCTGCACGTCGTTCATATAAAACAGCTTAGGTCACTGGCTAAGTTAAATGTTTTGAATACTTTAATATAAAGCCTTTTGAATCAATACTCGAATTTTGTTTTTTCAAAAATGGCAGTGAGCACAAGCGAAGAATTGGATAGCTGCGAAGAACGGAACTCTCATGGTCACCGTACGGCTTTGTGGGGGTCCAAAGCAATCGCACGCGAATAAATTTCCTGCGTTTGAGAGACTGCAGCGAAGTATCGTCCCTAACGGGACTCGGAATCGCTAATCGGATTCACCCAAGCTGAAGGAGTCCTGTGTGAGAACCGTGCCGTCCCCAGGGGACTCAGGTACTTTCCCGCTTAACCCAGCACGCCGCTCCTCAATTCGGGCGAGAAGACGCGCGAATCGGGAACCCCGCTGCGTGCTGGGTTATCCTGTGGCCGTCCCGCTATGCGGGACTCGATGGTTGGAATCTCAAACTTGCCCCGCCCGCTGTCGGCATTTAGGCGTGACGGCTAGGAAAGTCAACAGAGCCACACAGACTCCGAAAGCGCTGGGCTAACCTCTGTCGCGCCTACGGCGCTAAACTCTCCGTCAACCCCTAATACGGAAGGTGGAAGCTGATTGTCGACGGCCGACGGCCGACGCCCGACGTCTACGGGGCGGGTAGCTGCTAGCTGAGAAACTGGAAGACTATGAGCTGAAAAGCTGACGGCTGATAGCTGACAGCTCTTGCTACGTGGGCACTCGCAGGAGCAAGTAGCCTCCGGCAAATGCGAAGATGAAATCCGGCGCCCAGGCGGCCAGCATCGCGGGCAGTTGGTTGGCATTGCCCATGGCTTCGAACAATCCTGACGTCACCCAATAGACCAGCGCTATTCCCAAGGCTACGGCTACACCCGCCAGAGCGCCGCCGCGACGGCCAGAGGCGGAGAAGGGAATCGCCAGGATCGCCATGACCAGCGTAATCAGCGGAAAGGCAATCTTCTTCTGCAATTGGACTTTCAGGCGCACGGTGTCGAAGCCGCTCTGCTGCAGGTCGTCGATATATCGCCGTAGCTCGTCATAGTTCATTTCCGACGATTGCTTCACTTCCTTCTTGAAGTAGCCGGGATTCTCATGCAGCTCGTCGAATGTAGCCACATCGAAGCTCCGGTAGTCCTGGATGGAGGCTCCGTGCAGGGTTCGCTCCCATCCTTGCTCGAACACCCACTTCTGCAGATGGTCCTCCCAGCGCGCGTGTTCGGCATAGATGCGGCGTGTCAGTTGGAAGGTGTCGGGATCGAACTCGAAGATGGAGATGCCGCCGAAGTGGTTTTGGTCGGGATCGAAGACGCGGTAGTAGTAGATTTCGTTGTTCTGTCCGAAAATCCATTTGCGATCGGCCTGCAGATAGGTCTGCGGTGGCTTGCCCTTGATTTCGTTGCGCAGGATCTCCTGCTGGCGGTTGGTGCGGGGAATGTAGGCCTGATCGAAGACGAACAAAGCCGCGGCGAAGACTCCGCAAAGGACGATGACCGGCAGCGTGGCACGATAGATGCTAAAGCCGCTGGCTTTCATGGCCACCAGTTCGCTGGACTTGTCCATCAAGCCAAAAGTAATGAGGACGCCCAGCAGGACCGCCATGGGCGCCATAAGGTAGATCATCGATGGACTCAGGTTCCAGAGGTACTCGGCAACGGTGACCAGTGGCACTTTGTTGCGTACGATGTCGGTGAGCAGCTCGAAGAAGGTGAACACCAGAGCCAGGACCAGAAACGTCGTGAGGATCATCGTTAGATACAAGGCGAAGTCGCGCAGGATCATGTCATCCAGAATGAGCGGAAAACGCGCGCTAAAACGATGCCGGTGAAGGGCGGACTCGGCCGTCGCTTTGCGGCCTTTGGCGAGCCTCCGGTCGGCGCCCAGCGACTGCAGCTTCTGCAGCAGCAATTTCCAGCCCGCGGTCAGATTGGCGATCTCGATGGGCATGCGGTCGACCCGCCATAGCAGAAACAGTCCGCAGAGGAAGAAGAAAATGTTGCCCCACCATGAACCCAGCCAGGGCGACATCCTTCCCTGGCGGGCCATCTGCACGCCGATCATAGAGAAGAAGTAATACACCACGACCAACAGAATGGTGAGCACAAAGCCCGTGCTCTTGCCGCCTTTGCGGGCCGACAGACCGAGAGGAATTCCGACCATGGCCAGAACCAGGCAGGCTGCCGGTAAAGCAAACCTGCGTTGGAATTCGATCTCGTAGTAGCGAGCCTTGATCAGGCTGTAGTTGTAGCTGCCCGGATCCCGACTGCGGACGCTCTCCGCCGCTTTGCGCTCACGAGCGGCGTTGCGCAGCAGGCTGTGTAAGCCGAGTTCGGCGACCGGGAGGAGGTCATGCGGACGGGTTTCGTCGCTGGGCACGGCGATGGGGATCTCGGTATTTTCGAAGGTGGTGATGGAATACTGGTCTTTGACCTTGGGAACCGTCTCCTGCTGGGTGCCATCCTCCAGATGAAAACGCAGCTTGTTAGGAGCATCGCTCAACAGAGCGCCACGCTTGGCCAGCGTAATCTTGGGTGACGATGGATCGCTGATGTCTGCCAGAAATACTCCTCGCCAGAGAGCCTGACCCTTGGAGGGAATGGCGTCCTGCACGTACAGGACGATGTCCTTGAAGTCTTCGTAGAACACACGCGGCTCGATCTCAAACGAAGCCTGCGAAGACCGCAGGCGCTCCTGCAGATGGCCGAGGGCGATGGCCGACTGGGGAGCCAAATAGACGCTGTTGAGCATGCCTAGCAGCCACGCCCCAATAGCAAAGACGGAGACAGCCCGAATGAACATTTCCACGCCCATGCCGCTGGCACGAATGGCGGTAACTTCGCTGTCGGCCGCCATACGGCTTAGTCCCACCAGGATGCCGACCAGCACGCCCATCGGGATGGTGATGGTGAATGTTGCGGGGAGCGTGAACAGGAAGATCTCGGCGACACTGGGCAGAGGAGCGCTGTTGCGAACAATCAACTCCAACAGGCGCCCAAGATCCCGCATGAAGATGATGAAGGTGAAAAGCGCGACGCCGATGATGGCATGCGAGCCGATCTCCTTCAGGATGTAGCGGGTCAGAATGCGCACAACTGAATAGTTTACCGGAAGGGCACGCTGCGCTGCACATGGGGGCGCGCCCGGCACCGGCTCGCACTAAAGAATCTTTACCACGGAGACACAGGGGACATGGAGGTAACTCGAAAAAGGGAAACAGGAGACAAAAACTCAGTGCCCGTGCCCCCGTGGTGAAAAATGTCCTTCACTGTGCGACGAGAACGTTACTGCTTCAACACCACGATGGCCAACGGCGGCAGGTTCAGCAGCAGAGAGTTGTCGCAGCCGTGGCAGGCGATGGCTTCCGACGTTCGTCCTCCGAAGTTGCCTTCATCGGTGCCGCCGTAAATTGCTGCGTTGCTGTTCAGCACCTCCAGCCAATGGCCTTCCTGCGGAGCTCCGATTCGGTAGCCACGCCGCGGCACCGGAGTGAAGTTGCAGGCGATCACCACCGGTGCGGTGCCGTCTTTACGCAGCCGCATGTAGGTAAGGACGCTGTTGTCAGAATCGTCGGCGTCGATCCAGCGCCAGCCAGCAGGATTGAAATCGGTTTGGTAGAGTGCCGGTTCATTGCGATAGAACGCATTCAGATCGCGCACCCAGCGCTGCACTCCCTGGTGATGCTCGAAGCCGAGCGCGTGCCAGTCAAGGCTGCCGTCGTGGTTCCACTCGCTCCATTGGGCAAACTCGCCGCCCATGAATAACAACTTCTTGCCCGGCTGGGTAAACATATAGCCGAAGAGCAGACGCAGATTGGCATACTTTTGCCACTCATCTCCCGCCATTTTGCCGTATAGCGAACCCTTGCCGTGGACCACTTCATCGTGCGAAAGCGGCAGCACGAAGTTTTCCGTGAACGCGTACAGCCCGCGGAAGGTCAGCTTGTTGTGCTGATATCTGCGATGGATTGGGTCCTTGGCCATGTAGAGCAGGGTGTCATGCATCCAGCCCATGTCCCACTTCATGCCGAACCCCAACCCGCCGATGTACGGTGGTCGCGACACCATGGGCCAGTCTGTGGACTCCTCCGCGATAGTCTGAATGTCGGGGAAGTTTTCGTAGGCCTCGCGGTTGACCGCCTTCAGGAACGATACCGCGCCCAGGTTTTCGCGTCCGCCAAACTGGTTGGGTATCCACTCGCCCGCCTTGCGCGAGTAGTCGAGATACAGCATGGAGGCAATAGCATCCATCCGCAGGCCGTCGGCGTGATAGCGGTCCAGCCAGAAGATCGCGTTGCTGATGAGGAAAGCGCGGACCTCGTTGCGATCGTAATTGAAGATGTCGGATTTCCAGTCGGGATGAAAACCCTTGCGCGGGTCGGCATGCTCGTACAGATGGGTCCCGTCGAAAAATCCAAGCCCGTGCTCGTCGGTAGGGAAGTGCGAGGGCACCCAGTCGAGAATGACGCCGATGCCGCGCTGATGCAGGTGGTCGACCAGGTACATGAAATCCTGGGGCGTGCCGAAACGCGCGCTGGGCGCGTAGTAGCCGGTGACTTGGTAGCCCCACGAGCCGAAGAAAGGATGCTCCATGACGGGCATAAACTCGACGTGCGTGAAGCCCATGTCGCAGACGTAATCGGCCAGCTTGGTCGCCAGCTCGCGATAGCTGAGCGATCGGTTGCCCTCCTCAGGCACGCGCATCCACGAGCCGAGATGGACTTCATAGGTGGAAATCGGGGCCTCGAGTTTGTTGTGTTCGTGCCTGGTACGCATCCATTCCTGATCGCCCCATTCGTAGGCGAGGTCCCAGACGATAGAGGCGGTGCGCGGCGGCACCTCATTGTGCAATGCGAAGGGATCGGCCTTGTCGACCGTGTACATGTGATAGCGCGAACGGATGTGGTACTTGTACACCGCGCCGTGGCCAAGGTCGCGAACAAAGGCTTCCCACACGCCGGAGCTGGCTTGCGGATTCATGGGCGTGGAATCGGAATTCCAGTCGTTGAAGTCGCCCACAATCGAAATGCGCTCCGCATTGGGCGCCCACACGGCAAAGTGCGTGCCTCGCCTGCCGTCGATCTCCACGACGTGAGCGCCGAACTTTTCGAAAAGCCGCGTGTGCTGGCCTTCGTTGAACAGATGCAGGTCGTAGGGGGTCAGCAGGGTGGAACCCCGGTCTTGGGACGCTAAAGGTGCCATTGGCTCCATCCTCCTCGTGGGTTGGATGAGGCTTTGCCGCGTCGCGATAAGCTAAAACGCCACGAAATGGCGGCAGCAGCCGTCCCAACGAGTGTAGAGGAACTTCAGAACATATGCGAAACCTGCGGCGAGCGTGGTCGGCTCTGTTGCAGTCTATTGCACCCGGTTTGCAATCAATTCTTTCGCGACTGCTTGACCCATTCTCTCGGGAAAGTGCCTAATGGAGAGGTACTGCTTTATTGCAATCGAGTTGCAACTGTAATCCAAATGCCATCATCGTCCAACAAATCCAGGAGTTTGCCCCTCAACAAAACTCAGCTCTCCAAATACTCGGGGACCAATTCGGGTGTGTGTTAGGGCTTGGCGACGCCAGCAACGCGACTAGAGATGATAGGAAAAGCTCAAAACAATATTGCCTGTGGCTCGCTGCGACGGATGCCTGAATTTGCTCTGGCCTTAAGAGGTTCCAGAAATTCTCTCCCTTCTCTAGTTATCGTCTTAATCGCGCTGTTTGCCTTTGATTTGTGGGCCGGAGCTGATGGGACCATCGCAGGGACTGTAAAGGATTCCAGCGGCGCAGTGGTGCGGAATGCAGCGGTTAAGGCAGTAAACATTCAGACCGGTGTGCAGCAGCAGGTCACGACCAACGACGTGGGATTCTATTCTTT
>Ga0302326_10026135_pt1 | contig 11812 bp, 13 predicted proteins | sample Palsa_T0_3_FD_202264 | JGI IMG/M metagenome (GOLD analysis project Ga0302326, IMG submission 202264) | Peat permafrost microbial communities from Stordalen Mire near Abisko, Sweden - Palsa_T0_3 | ecosystem: Environmental > Terrestrial > Soil > Palsa > Peat permafrost | place: Sweden: Abisko... | reverse complement strand
CCTGTAAGCGCGACAATCCGTGCCGCAGATCAGCCGCACCTTTTCAAGGTCGTCCTTGGCCTTGAGAATGTTGCCTTGCTCGGCCTGCCACATGCCGTAATACGACCAGGTGACGGCGTGGTCGGGATCGGCCGCGAGCGCGCGTTCGTACCAGATTTTCGCGTCGTCATAGCGGCCAAGCTTGCGGCTGGCATAGCCGATCAAAGTGGCGACGTCAGGATGATCGTCGTAGCCGAGCGCACGCAGCGCAGCGATGCCGCCTTCAAAGTCCGCTTTGTCGTAAATCAGCGCGTAGGCAGCGTGATAGTCGCGGAGAAAGTCCTCGGCGGAGCTACTTTTGTCCGTTTTCGGCTTTTTGGTCTGGGTGTTCTGCTTGCCCTGATTGGTGGGCGGCGGAGGCTTCGGCGAATCTTCGCCGGCGGCTACGGCAATTTGCGGCGCGGCCAGAATGGCCGATAGGAGCAGCGCGGCAAGCAAACGCGATGGAATCATGGCCGGACCCTCTCTCTCCACGGTAACCGTAATCCTACAGCAACGCGCCCGCCTTGGCATGCTACTTCGACGGGTTCGAGAAAACGTGATTACAAATTGGGTTGCCATTCCACCGGCACGTGCTCGTAGCCATTCGCGGCTTTGATGAGATGGCCGCAAGCCGGGAAGGGGAAGTGATAGCCGGTGACCAGCATCCGGTCGGCGGCGGCCCGCTCGAAAATCTTTTTCCGCGTTGCTACGGCGGCGTCGCCGTCGATATCGAAGGCCGCCTGCCAGTCGGGATGCCGCGCGAATACCGCGGGGTGTTGCGCGGTGTCGCCCAGCACGAGGAGCGATTGATCGCCGGAATAGATGGCGAACACGGTGTGACCCGGGGTGTGCCCCGGCGCCGCCAGCGCGACAATGCCGGGAGCAATTTCGGCGCCGGGAGCAAAGCGCGCCACGTTTTTTGCAATGCTGGAAAATATCCGGCGCTGATTGCGAAAAGCCGATTTCAGGTCGGATGGCGCGGCGTTTAGATTGGCGTCATCCATCCAAAAATTCCATTCGTCATCGGCGACCATGATTTCGGCGTTGGCAAAAACAAGATCATCGTCCTTGTCCTTGATGCCATTGATGTGATCCGGATGGAAATGGGAGATGGCGATAAGGTCGATCGCCTTGGCATCTATGCCGGCGGCCGCGAGGTTAGCGTGAAGCGCTCCCGCAGACGGCGCGATTTGACCGCCTGTGCCGGTGTCGATGAGTATGAGCCGCTTCCCGGTGTTGACAATGAGCGTGGTGAAAGGGGTAGCCAGCTTGTCGGTCGGCATGAACGCTGCGGCAAGCGCATTTTCCACCTCGGCGAATGGCGCGTTGCGGATGAATTTGTCCGTGATCGGGCGATACCAGATGCCGTCATAGAGCGCGGTCACTTCGAAAGTTCCGAGCCGGTAACGATAAATACCTGGCACCCCGCTACCGGAAGGCGGAGCGGTCGCCGCGGCTGGATCGGCGCGCCCCGAGAGCGCAGCCAGCGCTGAGCCGGCAAGCAAGCTGCGGCGCGTGAACTTTGTCATACTTTCTTGGCCTCTTGATTGAGCGCAGCAGGCCGACCGCCGTAGGTCTGAGAGCCGCTACTGGCTTCGAGTCTTGCGCTGTTCGCTGGGCGACTCAAGCCGTTTGCCTAAGCGAAAAGAATGGTCACGGACTCGTGCATAGGTCGTGACGAGGCCACGCTGCAAAAAGGAAGAGGAAAAGTGGGGGTTGAATGGGCGTCGGCGCCTTCATCGTTTGCCGTCTGCCGCCGCGGGCGAGGCCGCCGCTCCGGCATTTCGCGGCGATCTGCGCGTTGACGTTGCTTGGCTGCGCGGCTGCCTCGGCGGCGACACGGGCGGAACCCTGGCGGATCGACGCTGCGCATACCTCAATTGCTTTCCGAGTGGACGCCGTCGGCTTTCCGCAAACCCACGGCCACTTCACTCGTTACAGCGGCCGCATCCTGCTCGATTTCGAGCGCCCGGCCAAAAGCTTCACGGGCTTTACTGTTGAAGCGGCTTCGGTCGAGGTCGGATCGCCGGTATTCAATGAATTTGTTAAGGGTTCGATGCTTTTGGATGCGGATAAATTTCCGACGCTGAGTTTTAGTTCGACCTCTGTCGAGAAGGTCGATGGGCGCACGGCGCGCGTCACCGGTGATCTGACCATGCTCGGCGTGACCAAGCCGGTCACGCTCACCGTCAGCGTGGACAACGACGGCTCAACGCGGAGCGGTATTATCTCGTTCATTGCAATCGGCACGATCAAGCGCTCGGACTATGGCATGGTTTTCGGGATCCCGCTCATTGATGACGCGCTCGAGATCACGGTCAAAACGCGCGCTCTCACCGATGAATGACTCTCGCCGTGTTTGGCCGCTGCCGGTCAAGCTGTTTCATTGGCTGGGTGCCGTGCTCGTGCTCGGGGCGCTGGGGCTTGGCGTCTTTATGGTGCAATTCATCGACGATGCCGCTCGACGCTTCGAACTGACGCAGACGCACAAGAGCATCGGTGTCGCGATTCTCGGCGTGACGATTATTCGTCTATGCCTGCGGTTCTTGACTGTGGCGCCCAAACCCGAGCCGGCCGCCCAGTTGCCGCGGCTTGCCGCCAAATTTGCTCACTGGGCGCTCTATGCCCTGCTGGTGATCATGCCGGTATCAGGTTGGCTAATGACAACGACTACTCCGGTGCGGGTGCCGACCATCGTTTTCGGACTAGCTCGGCTGCCGTATCCGCTCGCACCTAATGTGCCGGCCTACCAGTTGGCCCACGCGATCCACGTCGCCTCGGCCATTGCGATTGCGGCGCTGATTGCGGTCCACATCGCGGCCGCTCTGATCCACACGCTGTTGTGGCGTGACCGAACTCTCGCGCGGATATTGTGGCAGCCGCCTAATGATCGGCGCATTAAGAGAGCGCCGCCAGCGTCTATTTCACTTTGTGATTGAAGGCGACCGGCAAATTCTTCTTTGCGATCTGGCAGATCCACTCCTTCTCGCGCTGCCATAATCTTCTCCGATCCGCGCTACCAAGCGTGGACAAACGACGAAGGGCGGCCTTAAGCCGCCCTTCTCGCCGCATGAGCTGCCGCTTCGCCTTGTGCTAGCCTCGCGAAGCGCGCCCCCGGCGCGCGCTTACCAAGGCGCAACCCCGTAAAAATAGGTGCCGGCATAGGGGTCCGGGCCGGGTGAGAAGCTCGGCGTTACGTCCTGCACGCCCCGCCAATAATCGCGATCGTAATAACCGCCGGGGGCGTTGGAATAATAAGCTCCCGGTGTCGGCGCGAAATCATAGGAGCCGCTACCGGGCGGCCTCCATCCGTTTTGCCCGTTGTCCATATAAATTCCGGCATAGGAATCCCGATTATTCCAATCGCGCTGCGCTGCGCGGTCGGCTGCGGGATTTCGCGAAATCTGATCTCTGCCATTCTGAGCTGCGTTTCGCGAAACCTGATTTCTTCCGTTCTGGTAGGTGTCGCTCTGTGCTGCGGCGAGCGCGGTGCCTGCCAACAGGACAGCAGTTGCCACCAAGGCCGTAATTTTAGCGGACATAAGTTTTTCTCCTTCCAAATTTTCTGCTTGCGACGCAAACGAGTCTTGAACGGGTCTTGCGCGAAGCAGCTTCCGATCTCACGCGCGATGCAGTTCGTTTTTCAGACGGCAATGCGGTTCCTTTGTGTCGGCTTGTGTCGGGCGAAGACATACTGATGTCTGAAGACGAAATAGTTTTCGGAAACTTCAAGATGAAACAGTTTTCGACAAATGGCGTTCAAAGAAATGCCCGCCGCCTTTTGTTTTGGCGGACCGCATGCTTGAAAAGTTATCGGTGGCTCCGCTCAAAATATGTCGCCCCAATTGCTCGCTCTGGATGCGTTGATGCGGAGCGGTTCAATTCCGGTGCCAAGCGACACCACCATGATGTTTTTCGAATGGTAAAGGTGGTACGCCTCAACGATAGCGGTCATGATCGGATTGTTGGCGAAAACGCCGCCGTCAATCATGCTGAAGGATTGACCGGCATGCTGAAGGATTGACCGGCTTTGTTGACGATTGTCGCGGAAGGGAAATATGTCGGCGCCGCCGATGCGGCGCGCGCAATTGAGGCTAGTGGAAAATCATATTCCTGACTTCGTACGCCTGGCCCGAGTAGCAGACCGCGCGCCTGCCAGCTTCGAAAAAACATCGGCGCACAGGTATTCCCGGAAGCGTCTGGCTTGGGCAGCGTAATGGCGTAACTCGGCACTAAAAGTTCGGCATCCCTTACGTCGGAGAGAGCGGTGCGGTCGAGCCAAGTTCAGTAGTCAGATATCATCCGTTTTTGTACCGGAACGGTTGGTAGGGCTCTAGCAAAATAAAGAAGGTCAATCATCATGCGACGTTGAACGGATAGTCGGACGGCTCGCCCGCGCATTCCGACCTCCTTGTCATGTCCGCTAGAAAATCCAAGGGATGAGGCGCTTCGTTTTCGTCATGTAATGAACGTAATCGCTGCCGAAGGTTTCGCGCATCAGCCGTTCTTCGTTCCGAACGCGAAAAGCGTAAAGAATACTAACGCCGACGAGGCCGGCGACCCCCGCGACCCAATTTGGCAACAACAAAAATTGCGCCAACGCTAAAACGAAAAATGAAGCATACATGGGATGCCGGATGAATCGGTAAATCCCAGTCTGCACCAGCGCATGTCGCTCGCGGATTTCAAGCGAGATCGACCAGTTTTTCCCCAGATCGGCATGGCTTTGAAAAAATAGCCATAATCCCCCGCAAAGTACGAGCAGTCCAAGCCAACCGATTGCGGGGATGAAAAGGCGATCCAAGGATCCTGGAAAGCCCGTCAACGCGTAGACACCCGGGATTACGTACAAACATAGTCCAGCAAAGCCGAGGATGCTCCTTTCCCGGCGACCATATCGAGATATGAATACCGAATTTCTCTTTGCTTTTCGATGGAACGGGTATCGGATGATGACCCAACATACGATGCCGGCGAGCCAAATAATCTTGCAAACCAGCGGCGTCATCATGACCGCACCTTTGCGAGAACTCATTAATGGAATCGGCGTATCCGCTCGCGGTCACTCTTCATCAACGCGGAACCGATAGCATCTTAGCGAAGTCGGGTGCTCAAAGGCACTCCCAGCAGCAATAAAAACGGCTCGGTCCGATTTTTCGTCCAGCCTGCCGCGGGGTTCGTTTGAGGTGACGGTGGAGGTAGTCGGCCACAAGCGCAGTGAAAAACAGAAGACTTTTTGGTCACGAAGAGTATTCAGAAGTCACTCACTTCTGCCAGCCTTGGAACTCCAAGGCCGATGGAAGACAAGGCCCACGGACTGAAGATGTGTCACCCTATGCGTCGAGCATCTGCGGCGGCGTGAGCTCTAGATGTGCGTGAGGGTCTAGGATAGGTGCACGGGCATTGAGCTCAATTGGGCCAGCTGTGTCTCATGGATGAAAGGGCATGACCGGAATAGCGTTACACCCCTCTTGGTTGGTGCTGGCGGCAGCGGTGCTATCGACGCCGGCATCGGAACCGCCGGTTTGGTGGCAGTTCGTCATGAATGGCCCCAACGCCGAACGCCAAGTCTCACCGCATTACCGGTCCGAACCGGAATGTAATGCCGCTCTCAAAGCGACCGAATCGTGGATGGCGAAGCGATTCCCAGACCGCTACCCGCTGGTAGGAAGCTGCGAGGCTTATGCTAAGCCTCGGTCCTGAAAAGGTTTTTCTCAGTGCCGTTCCTCGCTGGCCGGTCCGCGCCTGCGATAACCCGTTCCAGCTGCCAGGCTGAGCAGTGGATATTTCCCCGTTGTGGCTTTTGCGCACTAGTCGGTCGCGCTGGATTGTGCGACGGTTTGGAGTTCCAATTCTAGCTGAGGTCAGCGCGATGAAAGTGCTTCTTGCTATTACCTGTTCACTGCTGCTGGCAGTGGCCGTTGTTCAGGTCTCGAAAGTTGAAGCTTCGACGGGCATTACCGTTGCACAGCTGGGCAAGGGTAAAGGCAAGGGGAAGGCGCCGGTTCCACCGCCGATCGTTTCCAAGGGCTAGCCAAAGTCGCAACTGACGGCGTGGGGCGCCGTTTAGCGTTGCGGCTTTCGATGAAGTGCGGTTCGGGCTGGGTTCAGGGGGCCCTATGGGCGACGGTCGGCCGAGCGTCGCCGGGCTAGTGTCAGCACTAAGCGCGGCTGCGTTGCTCGGCCTATACTCTTCTTCGGTAAACGCCCAGACGCTGAGCGAAGCACCCGTTTCGTCGGCAACGGCTGCAGCCGGATACTCTGTCGAGTATAGTCCGGAACGGCCGTTTTTTGTCGAATTTCGCGCGCGTAATGCCGAGAGCTACGGCCATTTTTACGTGATGTATGGCGAGGCGAATGGTCGCCATGAAATCGTCAGGAGCGAAATTGCGGGCTTCTTTCCCGCCGGTGATACGCAACGCTGTAAGGAGTGCAGTATCTATTGGTGGACGATAGGGCACGTCCTACCTGTGCCGTCCGAAATAGGCGCAAGCGACGGCGACCTCGAAGAGCAATACGTGCTGGCCCGTTTCCGAATTTGGATAGATCGCGAGCAGTACCAGCGGCTCGTCGCATACATAAACGACCGTAAAGCTCATTTAGTACCGTGGAACGCTTTGGTCACGAATTGTGTCACGTTCGGGCGAGATGTCGCGGAATATTTGGGCGTGAAGATGCCGTTCATTTTCGTGCTCTCGCCGAGCGTCGTGCTCTATCCGCAAACCGTTGTGGAGGCGATTCGCAAAGCGAACGGAATTGACGAGGACCAGGGACCATTGAAGGATGAGCCGGGGTCGCTTCCGCCTGAGGTGGCTGCGCAGTTTGCGGAACCTCCGCCAACGGTGGCCGCTACGCCGGGCCACGCCGTTCCCAAGAAGTTGACCAAACGGCCGGCCGAGACTCAGAGCTACCAGAGAACGGCGGCCAGTGCTGCGCGTTGAATTGCTGCAAAAAAGCGCAGCGATTTCCTCGGTTTGCCGGTCGACTCCAATCGACCGCACTGCATGTGTGGCGCCTCATTCCGATGCGAAACCTTAAGCCGTTAGGATCGATTTGGCGTCCGAAGCCATTCGTTACGCTCAATGGTTGGCTGATAAGAGCTTGGCACGCTCTTTTGCCCACCTCTTCAAGGTCTCTTCCTAGCATTCGTGACTTTTTGTTCGTACTTCCACTTTGCTTCAATTCCGCCTCAACTCACGCCCTAGACCTAGGCGAGACCTTAAGCCCCTCTGCGGCCTGCCTGACCTTCAAATCCGGGCTGTCGCTCGGCGCGAGGCTGCCATTCACCAAAGAGAAACTGCGCCCGGGACAAACGTTCATCATCGTCGCTCTTGGGTCATCGTCAACGGCAGGCTTCTTGTCTTTCGGTTCTGCCTTTCCAGAGGTAGCTAAACAGGAGCTTTCGCGACTACATCCGTCAACTCGCATCGACATGATCAATAGCGGCCGTATTGGCGAGACTATTGGAGATAACATCTCGCGCATCGACCGTGATGTTCTTAGTCACAAGCCGGATCTGGTTGTATGGCAGATTGGGACCAATGACGTGGTTTGGCGCGGTATCGCTGAGGATGTAAAGCAGAGACTAAGCGAGGCAGTTGCCCGCATTAAAGCGGCCAGAGCTGACGTTATCTTATTCGACTTACAATATGCCCCGCTGGTACTAGCCAACGGCCAGTACGCCAGCATGGAAAGCATGATCAACGAGGTTGCCGCTCAGCAAGGCGTCGGTCATTTCCCGCGTTTCACTCTGATGAAGAGGGCGATCGATGCGGGTACGCGCGGCCTCGTATCGTGGGATGGTCTTCACGACTCAAGCGAAGGGCAAAAATGTGTTGGTATCGCCCTTGCACAAATGATCGACGTTTCATCGCGATGATCGCGGCGCGTCGTCGTGCGATTGCATTACTGCAAACGCTTCTTGGGTAACGCGTGACCAGCAAGAATTGCCAAGGTTCGTTATCGACGGCTCAGGCTTATTGAACATTCCGGGCCCCCCAACTAAGCGCGCCCATGAGCGATATTCAAATCGATTTTTGGTTCACGATGGGGAGCACCCCGTTGATTTATCGAAACGATTGATGGCCGAATCATGAAAAGCTATCTGTGTTGTATTGCTGCGCAACCTGCGGCACGCGGATTTCCCGTCGAGGGAGAGGCCGGGTCCGCGACGTCTTCGCAGCGACTCGCGACAGAGAGTTGTTTTCTTCAGCCATGGCATTTCGCATTTTACCCTCTCGCGATTGCGACCGGCGACAGCAGCTAGCGGCGCCGCACGCGGGCTTTCGGGCTCGCGCCGAGGCGGAATTTGTGCTTGCTCATCGCGGTCTCCTTGGCTCCGGACGGCCGCCCATAAGCGCACCGCCGATATAGATTCCGGGATCGCCGGGCTTGCGGCGCGGGGCGAAGAGGGCGAAGGCGACTAAGGTGATGACCGCGGCGATCCACCGCGACGAGCGCCAAAGTGTGTGACCACTTTTGCGACCTTGGCGGTGCGTCACCGTTCCCAAAATTTCCGCCGTCATTGATCGGCTGGCGATCGCGCCCCGGCGATTCCGGACCGCTGGCCAATGACATGGCTGCGGATGCCGGTGTGACCTCTTTTGCGATATGGGCGGATTCGCTGGAGGCGCCGGATTCGCGGCCAGCGAGAGGGGCAAAAGACCTTGTGCCGCAGCGATTGCCTTGATTTTCCAGTGGTGCCGGGTGAGAGGATTGAACTCCCGACCAACGGTTTACAAAACCGCTGCTCTACCGCTGAGCTAACCCGGCATCGCCGAGATTTGGGTTTTTCGCAGCCAGCATACCACCGTACCCGATGGCTGCTACCGAATTGCTACCCTTTCGGCTGCGTTTTGTGTAGGGCCAAGAACGCCAGTCGTCGATACCAATCCCTACTTGTGCTCGAGCGTCGGCTTCCATTCTCGGGCGCGCTTTTGCGCCTCGGCGATCTCTTCAGGGCTCATTTGCTGCGCGAGCCGGTCTATGCCCCGCGTCGCATAGGCCCGCGTGCCATGTGAGGCAACGAGCGTGAACCACATATACGCGAGCACGTAATCCTGCGGCACGCCGTTGCCCAGTTCGTACATCTCGCCGAGATTGAACTGCGCATCGAGATTGTCCTGATCGGCGGCGTTGCGAAACCACTTCGCCGCTTCGCTGACATCCCGCTGCACGCCGACGCCATTCTGATAGGCAAAGCCGAGAGCGTCCTGCGCGTGGGCGTTACCTTGTTCGGCGGCGAGCCGGTACAGCCTGATCGCTTCAGCGCGATTTTGCGGCACGCCTTGGCCGACATAGTACATGATGGCGAGAATGTCTTGCGCGTCGGCGTTTCCCTGATCGACCAGCGGCTGCAACACCTTCACGGCGGTCTGGTAATCGCCCCGCTGATAGGCGGCGTTACCATCTTCAACCGGACCCGCAACGGCCGTTACTGTCAAAGCCGCCAGCACCAATGATGCCGTGAGTGCTATCCGAATCGCCCGCGCGTCATGGCGCATGATCTGCCGTCAATTTCTATGAATGGGTGGCTTGCGTCAGACGCAAGCTTGCTCAATATCATCGCTTGCGGCAACTTGATAAGAGGACCGCATCGGGCGAGGCGCAGTGCAGGAAAAGTCATGAAAATCGTTCATGCCGATGAGATCGAGTGGAAGCGGGGCTTGCAGCATCGCGGTGGCACCTTCCATTACCGGCATCTCCTTGAAGGCAACGCCGGAACCCGGGGCAATTTTCATCTCGGCATCGGTCAGCAAGACGGCGATTTCGCTTCGCCGCGCCATCGGCACAATTTCGATCAGTTCCGCTTTCAGATCGAAGGCACAATGGACTTCGATCGCAACGGCAAAATGGCGGCCGGCACGCTCGGCTATTTCCCCGAAGGCGCCGCGTACGGCCCGCAGACCTCGGAAGGCCGGTCGGTCACCGCCGTGCTCCAGTTCGGCGGCGCCAGCGGCAGCGGCTATCTGGCGCCGGCGGAAGTCGCAGCCACGACCGAGGAGCTGAAAAAGTTTGGCACGTTTGAGGGCGGGATCTTCCGCCGCAATGACGACGTCGTAGGCCGTCGCAATAGCGACGCGTATCAGGCGATTTGGGAGCACGTTTACGGCCGGCGGATGGATTATCCAAAGCCGCGTTATCGCGATCCCATCATGGTCGATCCAGAAAATTACGACTGGCTTGCCGTGGCCGGCCTACCGGGAGTGAGGCAAAAGCCATTCGGTACCTTTACCGAACGCGAAACTTCGGCCGTGCTGATTGAACTGGCGCCACAAGCGACCTACCGCGCTGATGATCGAAGCATTTATTTGGTTTTGTCCGGCGGCGGCACCGTCGCCGGCAAGCCTTATCGATCGCTCACCGCGCTGCATCTGGATTCCGGCGAAACGGCGGAGCTTGTGGCGCTGGAGAGGACTGAACTTTTGCGGCTCGCTCTGCCGAATCTCGCCGGTCTCGATGCGGAGTACCGCGCGCCGGCCGAGGCGGCGGAGTAAGTATCGCCGCCGTGCCGCTGCCATCGCTTTATCCCGGCCACAAGGGCGATCGAGACTGGAGCCCGGCGCGGGCAGCAATCTACGGCGGCGGCATTGGGCTCGCGGCAGCTTTATTCAAGATGCTGGGGCCGCTGGGTGAGAGAACCTGGACCTCAGCAACGTTGTTGGAATTGGGCGAAGGGGCGGCCGCATTCGCGCTTCTCTGCGCAGCCGCGGCGCTTTTGCGCAATATGCTGGCGCGGCGTTTTGTCAACGACGCTTAAGTGATTGAGCTGCGCCAACGGTCCAACTAGGCTTCCGGAATTATTTTATCGCGCGAACGCCGGAAAAGGCTCGGGCGCCACGAATCGCCGCGGGGAGTGGCCATGCAGCAGCCGGACGTCATAGTGATCGGTGGCGGGTCGGCGGGCGCCATAGTTGCCGCGCGCCTTTCCGAAGACCCTCAGCGCAAAGTGCTCTTGATCGAGGCCGGTCAGGACACCGCGCCGGGCGAAACTCCCGCCGATATCCGCAGCATCTTTCCCCGCGCCTTCATCAATCGCAATTATTTCTGGCGTGGTTTCACCGCCAGCTACCGGGCCAACGAGCCGCCGATACCGTTTCTGCAGCCGCGGGTCATGGGCGGCGGATCGAGCGTCATGGGCATGCTGGCGTTGCGCGGTTTGCCCAGCGATTACGATGCCTGGGAGGAGGCGGGCGCGCGCAACTGGGGCTGGCACAACGTGCTGCCCACATTCCAGTCGATGATCGACGATGCCGACGATGAATCGCCGGGACGCAATGTTCGCGGACCCAACGCGGTGTGCCGCATTCCGCGGTCAACCTGGCCGCTTTACATGCACCGGATTGAACAAGCCGCCGCGGCGCGCGGGATGGCTTCGCACGAAAACATCTACGACACCGCTGCGGACGGATTTTTCCCCGCGCCTTTGAGCCACGATCACGAACGCGCGACCAGCGCGCGATGTTATCTGACGGCGGAGGTAAGGGCGCGCAAGAACCTGGAAATCCTGTCCGGCACGCTTGCGCTGCGCGTTACGTTTGCCGGCACGCGCGTAAGCGGTGTGGAGATCGAGCGGGCAGGTGCGGTGACGACCATCGCGGCGCCCGAAGTCGTGGTTTCGGCCGGCGCGGTTTATTCGCCGGCGCTTTTGTTGCGTTCGGGCATCGGTCCGGCGGAAGAGCTGCGCAAGCTGGGCATAACTGTGACGGTAGACCGGCCTGGGGTCGGTCGAAATTTCCAGAACCATCCGCAACTGCACTTCGCGGTGACGCTGAAATCCAATTCGCGCCTA
>Ga0302326_10026134_pt1 | contig 11812 bp, 13 predicted proteins | sample Palsa_T0_3_FD_202264 | JGI IMG/M metagenome (GOLD analysis project Ga0302326, IMG submission 202264) | Peat permafrost microbial communities from Stordalen Mire near Abisko, Sweden - Palsa_T0_3 | ecosystem: Environmental > Terrestrial > Soil > Palsa > Peat permafrost | place: Sweden: Abisko... | reverse complement strand
ATGAACGGACCGATCATCGACTTCGGCGGTGTTGTGGGATGAAGATACACTGGCACGTGCAGATGTTCGGCGGCTTCGAAGATGGCCCAAAATTTTTGATCGTCCAGGTATTCGCCGCGCGTGTGGCTGTTAACGATGGCGCCCTTGAGATTGAGCTGGCGCACGCCGCGCTCCAGTTCTTTGGCTGCGCAGTCGGGGTCCTGCGGTGCAATGGCCGCGAGGCCGGAAAAGCGGTCAGGATGCTTGCGAATGGCATCAGCCAATTGATCGTTGAACTCTCGCGCGAGTGCCGTGGCTTCCGGCGCGTCAAAAACCTGCACGCCTGGCGCGGTGAGCGAAAGGATCTGCATCGCGATGCCGGTATCGTCCATGTCGCGCAAACGCCGTTCGCCGAGGTCCTGAATGCGCTCGGCCAACGCCGTGGCGCGGGGACTGGCGCCTGAATAAAACCCCCACAGGCTACGAAATCCAGGATCGTCGTAACCGTCTTCGAGCAGCTTGCGATATCGTGCGATGAGTTCCGGCGGCGCGAAAGCTTCTTCAGTTGCGATGCGGAGAAAGTCAGCGTCTTTTGTCATCAAATCATGATTCCGTGACGAACTTAGTCACCAGACACGCGTCCAAGCCTTCCATGCCTTCTTCGCTGCCATGGCCGCTTTCTTTGACACCGCCGAATGGAGAGTCGCGCACCGAAATTAGATAGCTGTTGATGCCCACCAGACCGGCTTCCAGCTGTTCGCCCAACAGATTCACGGTGCGATTGGAGCGCGTGAAGGCGTAAGCCGCTAAGCCGTAGGGCAAGCGGTTGGCTTGTTTAATGACATCGTCGAAATCGGAAAACGGATTGATAATGGCGATGGGTCCAAACGGTTCCTCATTCATGATGCGCGCTTCGTTCGGCACGTCCGATAGCACAGTGGGTTCCCAGAAATAGCCGGGACCGGGAATGCGCGATCCGCCGGCGTCGAAATGCGCGCCGTGTTTCTTCGCATCGCTGAGAAGGTCCTCCATCGCGTTCAAGCGCAGGGAGTGCGCGAGTGGGCCCATTTTGTTCTTTTCGACCAAGCCGTCGCCAACCGGCCAGGAACTGGCGCGCGCCGCGAATCCCGAGACGAACTGTTTGTAGATTTTCTCGTGAACGTAATAGCGCGTCGGCGAAACGCACACCTGACCGGAGTTACGAAACTTGGACGCGGCCGAAAGATCAAGGACGTTCTCGACATCGATGTCATCGAACACGATCACCGGCGCATGGCCGCCCAGCTCCATGGTGGTGCGCTTCATCCCGTCAGCGGCCAGTTTCATGAGCTGCTTGCCCACTCGCGTGGATCCGGTGAACGAGACTTTGCGGATCACAGGCGACGCCAGAAGATGCGTGGATACTTCAGAAGGCACGCCGAAGACCACCGACATCACGCCTTTCGGCAGTCCGGCATCCATCAATGCGCGCGCCACTTCCAGCGCCGATGCCGGTGTGTGCTCAGCGGGTTTCATGATGCAAGGACATCCGGCAGCCAGCGCCGCGCCCAGCTTGCGGCACGGATTGCCAACAGGAAAATTCCACGGAGCGAAGGCGGCCACGGGACCCACCGGCTCACGCAACACAGTCATCCGCACTCCCGGCGTTCGTTGCGGCAGCACGCGGCCGTAAGCCCGGCGGCCTTCTTCGGCGAACCATTCCAAGATATCCGCGGAGAACGGTATTTCCAGGCGCGCTTCGTGGATGGTCTTGCCTTCTTCAAGTGTGGCGATGCGTGCGATGTGCTCGGCTCGGTCGCGTATCAGATCCGCAGCACGTTTTAAAATTTTGCCGCGATCCTGCGGCGACGTGCCGCGCCAAATCGGATAAGCTTGCTCGGCAGCATCGAGCGCGCGATCCAAATCTGCCTTCGATGCGTGGGGCAGCACGCCGATGCATTCGCCGGTAGCCGGATTCATCACCGGTTCGTGCTCCCGGCCGCCGAGCGGCGTCCATTCGCCGCCAATGAGAAGCTTCAGATCCGCGTAGCTTTCCGCAGTTTTGGTTGGGGACATTTCGATTGCTGACATTCTCCTTATATGTTATAAGCTCTAACGGTCAAGGAGCCGGAGCATGAAGAAAAAAGCATTTTACGGCTGGAAGCTGCTGGCGGCGTTCTGGTTTATTTATCTCGTCAACCTTGGATTTCCGACTTACGGGCAGAGCGTGATCAACGCTTACATGGCGAAGGATCTGCACATGGATCGCGCGATGCTCGGCTTGGCTTTTTCGCTTTACATGCTGATGGTAGGGCTGCCCGGAACGGCCGTGGCGGCACTCGTCAACCGAATCGGCGTTCGAAAGATGCTCGTGATCGGAAGTTGTTCTGCGATGTTGGGTGCGCTTTCGATGGCGCTTTTCGTGCATACGGGCTGGCAAGCCGTGGTCTCCTTCGGAATTCTGATTGGCTTCGGACCCTGCGCGGGCGGAGCAATTGCCGAGCAGCAAGGAATCGCCCAGTGGTCCATCCGCAAACGCGCGCTGGCGTTGTCGCTCATGTACAGCGGGGGCGGAATTGGCGGATTCATTCTGCCGCCGATCCTGAATCGAGTGATCGCAGGTTCAAACGGAAATTGGCGCAACGGATGGTGGATCTTCCTGGTGCTCGGCGCCATCGGAGCGACTCTGGTGATTTTCGTGGTGAAAGAAAAGCCCGCGGATATGGACCAGGTGCCCGATGGCGGCGCCGCGGCCGAGCTTGCACCGGGCGCGAAGCGGCCCAAGGGCGTATTCGTTACCACCGAAGCGTGGACTTTCAAAGAAGCGATCTTTTCGCGCGTTCATCCTGATGCTGGTGTCGTCAATCGGAATTAGCTGCGGATTCTCGTTGATTCAAGCGCACGGCGTGGTGCATTTGAAAGATCTGGGACATTCGCCGGCCGAAGCCGCCACGGCGATGTCGATTCTTGCAATCTCGACATTGATCGGCAAGCTGCTGGCGAGCTTTGGCGACCGCATTGAGCCGCGCTACATATGGGCCTTCGCGATGGCGGCATTCGGATTGGGCACGGTTCTGGTAGTGCACGCGACGAGTGCAGCCGATCTTTATCCGTTCCCGATTCTGCTGGGATTCGGATGGGGCGCGACGCTGGTGTCTATGATGGGCGCGCCCATGAATTATTTCGGACTGAGGGCTTATCCGGCGGTGATCGGATTGTGGCTCGCGATTCAGACAGGAATCGGATCGGTGGCTCCGTTTGTAGCAGGCTAATATGAAGCGCTCGGGGAACATCGCGCCTTGCGGCCCGCGCGAGCCTAGCGCGGTTCGGACATCCGGGCAACGAACACCAGTCCAAATCCCACCAGCAATAGAAGCCGAAACAAAAGATCGTCGAAACCGGCTGCGGGAGAACCGGCCGTCCAATGGCGAGCGGACCATCCGCCTTTCTCGAGCAGCGCGATTGCGATGATAATCAGGCCGAACAAATTGAGGAAATTGCGTGATCGCGGCGTGGCGCCTCGAAATCCCAAGCTGACACCGAAGGCGATGACGAGAACGACCGCGACCAAGAGAGCCGCGACAGCATAGGCAAGGAGAACGTCAGGCATTTAGAAATCTTCCGCGGGCACCCAGTTGCCCTAGACTTGCACGCGCAAGCGGAACGGCACTTTGATGCGCGCGACGGGACCTTTTTCCACGTGCTCTGCTTCCACGATGGCAACTTCGGAAAGCTGCTGATCGTACATGTCGCAAACGAAGGCCAGGTAGCCTTCGTGGCCGGGTTTCTTGGACGGAATGTGAATATGCTCCTGCACGGTGACCGTCGGGCCGAGACCGAGCGTGGTGTATTTGCCCGTCTTCACTTCCATGCGGACGATGGTATTGAAGCCGGGGCCTACGGGTCCGGCGATCGGCGGCCGGCCATTCTGCGCGGCATGTCGCCGCTGGGGCCGATGATGGTTTCTTCCCAGGTGTCGCCGGGTTTTCATAGAGCGAGCCTTCCCACCACTGGCGGAGCGGATGCGTTTCGTCGGTGAATTCGTGATGACGGCCGGCCTGCATGAAGACGCGGAGGCGCGCGTAGGCGAGTTTGCCGTCAGGCGAAATGTCGATGATGTCTTGCAGCATCATGTGATCGAGCAGGTAGCCTTGCACGGGTCCGTTGTGCCCACCGGTGAAGTTCTTGCGGAAGCGGTCGCAATAGAGACGGCGGGCGCTGGCCTTGCCGCGGAAGATGCCGCCGATGAAGTGGACCTCGCAATCGTCAGTGAACAGGTCCACCACTTCGTCGTAGAGGCACTTGTCGAGATAGCACCCGTACTTAAACTGAAGGTCGCGGACGGCCTGGGTGTCCTGGAGCTTGCCGACCTGGGCGGTGAGTTCTTCGACTTTGGTTTCGAGCGCGCGGAACTGTTCATCAGTAGCCATGAGAGACCTTTCTTGAAGAGAGCGGATTGGAACGAACGGCCGCTGGAGTTGGGCAACCGCCACTCGAATTATATAGCGGGGGATCAGGGGCTAGGGATTGGCGGCTGGCTGTTTCATGCTAGCTGGACGCTTTGGTTATACGTACCGATTCGCTGATATAATACGTACAAATGTCGAAGTTGACGCTCAGCGTCGATGACGCAGTTATCGCCCGTGCGAAGCGGTACGCCAAGAAGCAAGGCGTCTCCCTATCGAAGATGGTTGAGGCGTACCTCGCCGCCGTGGCTGAGCCCGCCACTCAGGCACCTACGGACACTCCAATCTTGCGTTCGGTTCGAGGCATCCTCAAGAATGCGGGTATAAAGGACTACAAACGGTATCTGGCGCGCAAATACCGGTGAGACGGCTACTGGTGGATACGAACGTGGTTCTGGACGTTCTGTTTGACCGGCAGCCTCACGCAGCGACGAGCGTCGGGATCTGGGCTTCCATTGAAGCGGGACGCTGGGAAGGATTCCTGGCGGCTCACGCGATTACAACGATCCACTACCTGGTTCAGAAGGAACTCGGCCCACGAAAGGCAAAACAATTGATTGTCCTCGTCCTGCGCGTGTTTCGCGTGGCAGCGGTGGACGGCGCCGTGATTGAACAGGCATTGCAGTTGCCTATTGCGGACTTCGAGGACGCGGTGACGGCGGCTGCGGCGCTAGTTTCCGAATGCGAATTTGTCGTGACGCGGGACGCGAAGGGATTTCGCGGTTCACCGGTGCGAGCGCTTGCGCCGGAAGGGGCGCTGCCGATCTTGGGGTTGGAATACAGCACGCTGGCGATAACTCGCGTTTAAACCTAGTGGACGGACTCGCTGCTCCCAGGTCTTGATTGGCTAGGTCTCCACAACGAGTGCCAGTCCCGCACACGCTCTGCAATTTCCGTCTCCAATCTTAACTTGAAAAAATCGTTTTGGGATTCAAAGACCATTGGCATGTTGCTGTGGGCTGACGACAATGCAAACTTTGGCCTGAAAGCTCTGATCCTCATTCCATACATCGCCGCAGCTGGTTTCTCTAAGCCCCTGAAGGAAAGACCACATGGATGCATGAACATGCGCATTGGGAATCGACGCGCACAGCAGATAATTCTCCTCCATGGTTATCTCCTTCTGAGTTCCGTCACTAAGCCTCATTGTCCCTGCGCCTATTTTCCGCGCGAGCGCCGGAAGGCTGTGCTTCGTGAAGCTATCCTGCGTAGATCTGCCGCAGTTCTCACACGGATCGTATTTGAACTGTTTCCTCATTTGTTCGTAGATCTTCTCGTCCTCCGAATCTCGTAACGGCTCCCAATCTGAGGTGTACACCCTGGCAGCTCGGTTTCGGAATTTCTCCATGTCGATGATGTTGTAGTCGAAAAATCGTCGGGCCTCCTGCGGATCCGATGCGATATGGCGGCCTACGACCGTTCGCTCATAGATTCCACGAAGCAATTTCAAGGCTGCAACGCCGTAGCCGTGTTCGGCAAGAAAGGCGATCTCAACGAAGTCCTCGCACGCCAATCTGCCTGTGGAGTAAACTGCGATGCTGTCTCCAACGAGTTCGTCCAGATCTCGACGGAATACTTTCTCCATGGTCTCTGCCAGCCCTTTGAATGCCTGCCTGATACCTGGAAAATCCTGCCCCAGATTCCTCCAGACATTACTGTCCCCAAGTGTGATCCAGGGGAGTTGCCGTCCTTCCACCGTATGCTCTTTCCTTAGTCTTAAGTCTTAAGGATACTCTGGAGCGAAGGAACTAACAGCGATGTCGACGGCGGCACGACAGGCGCCTCGATCGCACTTTATGATCGTCGCGAGAAGTTGCTCGCCGCTTTCTAACGGGCCTATAATTTGTTCAGGCAAGAGGCTAATTGATCTTGTCTGAAGGGTTCATCTTGCATCAATAAGGACGCTCGCCGACCCAGTTGCCAGGCGGGTCGTAATTACAGACCCAAACTTCGCGGCCGGCGTCGCGGGCTACGGCGCATCCGACTTCGTGGGTGTCGCTCCAGATCAGCTGGGTGTAGTGGCCGCAGACGCCTTGGCAGGTGTTGGAACGATAGCTATATTCGCGAGCTTCCGACGCCCAGACGCCGACCACCTGGTCCGGTCCGGCGCGGCTGCCGGTGATTTCAAAGAGATTTTCGCCGAAGGTCGGGTTAGGACGGTGGTAGAAATCGCGCTCGCGGAGCAGATGGATAGCCCATTCCTGCGCGCGCGTTGCCATGCGGTCTGACCAACGGAGCGGCGGAACCGCGATCCGGGCCCTGATTTCGTTGTGGGCGGCGAGCATCTCGTGGTCCAGGACGGCGTCCGGATCCGGCGACGCAGCCACAGCGACGAAAATACAACACAAACCGACGAAATTACGTCGCAACGCCACGAAAGGAAGTGTAAGGAAGGATGGCGGCAAAAGCCGCCGGGCGTTTGACTGAGATTCGACAGGCTCTTCGACCTAGAACTAAACATCTAGAGTTGGGACTTCACGGAACTAAGGTTGGGTTCGGGATTTGGGGTTGGGATTGCACTCGACTCCGCAATCGAAACACGATTTTCATTAGCGGCCCCCTAGTCATATGGGCTACAATGCTCGATCAGAGAGCCGCGAGTTTTTTGCCCCGCTCCCATGTCCACCTCAACACCAGTTCAAGTCATGACGGCGCAGCAGTCTCACCAGGCGATCGATCAGCTTTGCATTAACACCATCCGCAGCTTGTCAATGGACGCGGTTCAACAAGCGAACTCTGGGCACTCTGGAACGCCGATGGCAATGGTGCCGGTGGTCTACACCCTTTGGCAACAGTTTCTGAGCTTCGACCCGGACGATCCCATCTGGCCCAATCGGGACCGATTCGTACTTTCGACGGGACATGCGTCGATGCTTCTTTACTCCATGCTGCACTTGAGCCAGGTGAAGGCGGTGGATCCCGACTACGAGACACTCGGGAAGCGGAGCGTCACGCTGGACGACATCAAAAATTTCCGGCTGCTCAACAGCAAGTGCCCCGGACACCCGGAATACCGCTGGACATCGGGCATCGAAACCACCACAGGTCTGTTGGGACAGGACGTGGCCACCAGCGTTGGGATGGCACTGGCGCCGCGTTGGATGAGTAAGTACTTCAACCGGCCGGGCTTCGAGATGATCAACTTCAACGTCTACGCGCTGGCGGGCGACGGCTGCATGATGGAAGGGGCCAGCCGCGAGGCAGCGTCGGTGGCGGGGCATCTCAAGCTTTCGAACCTGTGCTGGATCTACGACAACAACCACATTACGATCGAGGGCAACACGTCGCTCGCATTCAGCGAAGATGTCGCCACGCGGTTCCTGGGTTATGGATGGAACGTCCTGAGGGTGGGCGACGCCAACGATCAAGACATGCTGGCGCGGGCCATTCACACGTTCCATGCAACCGAGGACCGGCCGACCATCATCATTGTGGATAGCCATATCGCTTATGGCGCGCCGCACAAGCAGGACACCAGCGCGGCGCACGGCGAGCCGCTAGGCGAAGAAGAGATTCGCCTGACTAAACGGAATTACGGCTGGCCGGAGGACGCGAAGTTTCTGGTGCCGGATGGCGTGTACGATCGGTTCCAGGAACTGCTAGGACAGCGCGGACGCAGCGCGCGCGACGCGTGGATGGCCAAGTTCGCCGAGTATGGCAAACAGTTTCCTGAACTGGCGAGCCATCTGGACAAAATCCAGAAGCGCGAGCTGCCGGAGGGTTGGGATGCGGACCTTCCAGCTTTCCCGGCCGATCCTATGGGACTGGCCGGACGCGATGCATCAGGCAAGGTGGAAAACGCGATTGCGAATCGATTGCCGTGGCTGTTCGGAGGCGCGGCCGATCTGGCGCCCTCTACGAAGACGCGGCTCCCCTTCGAAGGCGCGGGCGATCTCGAAGCCAACAATTATGGCGGATGCAACTTGCATTTCGGCATCCGCGAGCACGCCATGCGGTCGATCCTGAACGGATTATCGCTGTCAAAGCTGCGGCCTTTCGGATCGGGCTTTCTAATTTTCAGCGACTATAGGTGCGCACCCATCCGCCTCAGCGCGCTGATGGAGATCCCGGTCATCTTTATATTCACCCACGATTCTATCGGAGTGGGCGAGGATGGGCCGACCCATCAACCGGTGGAGCAACTGATTTCGCTACGGGCGATTCCGGGCCTCATCGTGATGCGTCCGGGCGAGGCCAATGAAGTGGCACAAGCCTGGCGGGTTATCGTCCAGCTCCGTCATGAACCCGTATGCCTGATTCTTTCCAGGCAGAATATGCCGACGCTGGACCGAACCAAGTATGCATCTGCATCAGGGGTCGCGCGCGGCGCCTATATTCTAGCCGACGCCATAGGCGGCAGGCCGGATGTGATTCTCATCGGAACCGGAAGCGACGTTTCGCTGTGCGTGGATGCCTACGAGAAACTGACGCAAGAAGGGATCAAGGCACGCGTTTCCGTGGAGCAGGCTTCGGTGTTTAGTTGGGATCGGTACGCTCGCCTCCGCATCGGAATGCACACTTTCGGCGCGTCAGCGCCGCTCAAAGAACTACAAAACAAATTCGGCTTCACCCCTGACGCTGTAGCCGCTGCAGCCAGAGAAGAGCTGGCAAAGGCACAATAATAGGGATAGTCTCGGGCGAAGCGTTCACGTCGTATCGCCTGCTTCAAGATTGACCGCGAAGAGAGTGCTCGCGGTTTCGATGGTGACGGAAAGGTAAAGAATGCAGTTGGCAGAAGACATCGCTTCTAGAGGAATTCTCGGCGCCGGCCGTCCCGGCGATCCGTGCGTGATGGTGATCTTTGGCGCATCCGGTGACTTGACCAAGCGCAAACTCATCCCGGCGCTCTACAATCTCGCCAAGGACAATCTGCTGTCCAAGGAGTTCGCGCTGGTTGGATTCGCGCGCAACGAACTGACCAGCGAGCAATTTCGCGACGAGATTGGCAAAGAGATCGGGGAGTTCGCCACCACCACCATCGATCCCGATCTATGGCACTGGTTCTCGCGGCGAATCTATTATCTGTCGGGCGATTTTGCCGCGCCCGATGCTTACAAGGCTCTGGGCGAACTGCTGGAGAAAATCGATAAAGAGCACGGCACGCGCGGCAACTATTTTTACTACCTGGCCACGGCCCCTAGCTTTTTCGGACCCATTATCACCCAGTTGGGCGGCGCGGGCCTGGTGAGCGAGGATCACTGCTGGCGGCGGGTGATCATCGAAAAACCATTCGGGCACGATTATGAATCGGCGATTGCCCTCAACAAAGAAATTCGCAAGGTGCTGGAGGAAAAACAGATCTACCGCATCGATCATTACCTGGGCAAAGAGACGGTCCAAAATATTTTGGTGTTCCGCTTCGCGAACGGCATCTTCGAGCCCATCTGGAATCGCCGTTATATCGATCACGTCCAGATTACAGTGGCCGAAACGGTGGGCGTGGAACAGCGGGGAACGTATTATGAGAAAGCTGGCACGCTACGAGACATGGTGCCCAATCATATCTTCCAACTGATCTCGCTGACGGCGATGGAGCCCCCTGTTTCATTCGATGCCGACGTGGTTCGCGACGAACAGGCCAAGATCCTGAAAGCGCTTTCGCCCATGACGGACGAGGAGGTGCTCACGCGCACGGTGCGCGGCCAGTATGGCGAGGGCATCGAAGGGCAGAACAGAGTTCCTGGGTATCGATCTGAGCCGTACGTGGCGCCAGAGTCCCGCACGGAAACGTTCGTCGCAATGAAGCTCTTCATCGACAACTGGCGCTGGGCGGACGTGCCGTTTTATCTGCGCACGGGGAAGCGGTTGCCGCAGCGAGCCACTCGAATCGTGATCCAGTTTAAACGCGCGCCCTTCGTGCTGTTTCGCAAAACGGCGGTGGATAAATTGGAACCTAACCGGTTGACTTTGCATTTGCAGCCCGATGAAGGCATCAAGCTCAGCTTCGGCGCGAAGATTCCAGGTCCAGTGGTGCAAATCGGCGACGTCGAGATGAACTTCAACTACACCGATTATTTCAAGGCGACGCCGCAAACCGGTTACGAGCGCTTGTTGTACGACTGCATGCTCGGCGATGCGACGCTGTTCCAGCGGTCCGACATGGTGGAGACGGCCTGGCATGTGGTGGCGCCGATTCTGGACGTTTGGGAAGCGCTGCCGCCGCGCCGCTTTCCCAACTACGCCGCCGGGACTTGGGGACCGCCGGAAGCCGACGAACTGCTGACCAAAGATCATCGCCACTGGAGTAATGACTGATGATCCTAGCGGGCGATATCGGCGGCACCAACACTCGTCTTGCATTTTTTGAGGGAACGCCGGATCGCCTGCAGCCGGTTCGTATCGAGATTTTTCCCAGCGCGGAATTTTCGGGGCTGGCGGAAATCGTTCGCAAGTTTATTGGTGAGCAGCCGCAAGCGGTGGATGCGGTGTGTTTCGGAGTACCCGGCGTTGTGATTAACGGACGCGTGGAACCCGTGAATCTGCCTTGGGCGGTGGACGCGCGACAGATGGCCGCCGATTTGGGTCTGTCCTCCATCACGCTGATCAACGACCTGTTTGCCAACGCACACGGGATCGCGCTGCTCGAAGAGACCGATTTTGTGGTTTTGAACCCGGGCGTGCCAAGCGGCACAGGGAATCGCGCTCTGATCTCCGCCGGCACCGGATTGGGCGAGGCGGGATTGTTCGCCGATGGCCGAGGCGGCTATCATCCGTTCGCCTCCGAAGGCGGTCACGTGGATTTTGCAGCGCGCAACGAGTTGGAAATGGATCTACTCCGCTACTTGATGGGGCGGTTCAATCACGTCAGTTACGAACGCGTTCTCTCGGGACCGGGGCTGCACAACATTTATCTGTTCTTACGCGAAACCGGGCGCGGCGATGAGCCGGCTTGGCTGGCCGAACAAATCGCGCAGGGCGATCCATCGGCCGCGATCTCGAAATCGGCGCTCGAAGGAACTTCCCCCATCTGCGTTCAGGCGCTCGATATTTTCGTGTCGCTTTATGGCGCCGAAGCCGGCAATCTGGCTTTGAAAGTACTTGCCACGGGCGGCATATATGTAGGAGGCGGCATTGCGCCGAAGATCATCCGCAAGTTGAGCAGCACCGCGTTCATGAAGGCTTTCAGCGCCAAGGGACGGATTGGTGGATTGTTGATGAATATCCCGGTGCGCGTAATCACCAACGACAAAACCGCGTTGCTGGGAGCGGGACGCGTGGCGGCGCTATCGACGGTCCAGGTAGCTCGCAGCGCGAAACCTTAGGACTCCACGTCGGTGCGGTCCGAAAAAAGTATTGCGCCCGTGTGCTAAAAGAAGGCGCCCGCCTTCCAACGAGCACCCTCATTCCAGGTCATATGTTCCTCATTGCTGAGGGTGCGGCCTCATTCA
>Ga0302326_10026133_pt1 | contig 11812 bp, 8 predicted proteins | sample Palsa_T0_3_FD_202264 | JGI IMG/M metagenome (GOLD analysis project Ga0302326, IMG submission 202264) | Peat permafrost microbial communities from Stordalen Mire near Abisko, Sweden - Palsa_T0_3 | ecosystem: Environmental > Terrestrial > Soil > Palsa > Peat permafrost | place: Sweden: Abisko... | reverse complement strand
GGTGCAATTGCGTTTCGCGAAAGTTCGCAACAGCCCACCACGTGCGGACATCGATCAAAGTAAAAACCTGCTGACCGGTGTGGGCGTAGGCGCCCCGAGAGATAGTCATGTTGGTCACGCGCGCATCGAACGGCGCATACACACTGCAGTTGTTCAGGTTGTACTCCGCCGTGCGAATGGCTGAGGCTCTTCCCTCACGCTGGGCCGTGAGGGGATCAAGCGTAAGCACGCTGTGTTGCGATTGGTTCAGTTGCGAGTGGCTTTGCTCCCTGGCGGCCCTTGTCTGCTCTAACTGGGCCTGCGCCGATACCACCTGCGATTGGGACAAAAGTAGTTGCGCGCGAAGCTGCTGCACGGTCTGTTGTCGTGCCGTGACCGCGGTTCTGACCTGGTCTACCTGGTCTACGGTGACAAATTGCTTGGCCAACAATGGCTCAATGCGATGAAAGTTATTGGTCTGGTAGAGCAGTTCGGCGTTAGCGCTGTCGAGTGCAGCCTGCACAGAGGAGACATTTGCCTTGGCTTCGCCGACCGCGGCTACCGCGCGATCGACGTTCGCAGTCGCGCTGTCGGTATTGGCCATGGCTGCACCGACAGCACTCACCTGGGAGGCAATCGTCCTTCGCTGGTCGACAATCTGGCCCTCCAGCGTATTCAGGTCGGACCTCGCTTTTTCAAGCGTGTATTCGTAGGGCCGCGGATCGATTTGAAAAAGCAGATCTCCCTGTTTGCGGTATTGATTGTCCTGGACCGCGAGCTGAACGATAGGGCCGTCTACCTGTGGAGCGATGCCGATGAAATTGGCAAATACCTCCGCATCATCCGTGCGTGGGTACTCGTTAGTGCGGCTGATCACCAAAGCTCCCGTGATCAAGGCAGCGGCGACAATGGAAATACTGACAATCCTGCCGAGACGCCGGCGCTGCGGATTTGTGTCGTTGTCGGGCATCGCCTCTCCTTCCGGACTAACTAAAGAACACAAGCCAAAGGGTGAAGGTAAAAAAAGCAGTCAAGCAGGGGTAGACCAGGATGAGCGGCGCCAGCAGCTCATTTTCAAGGTTGATGCGCACGAAAAACAAGCGAACGGCAACGGCGAGCAGGATGCCGATGACGCCGCAAACGATCCATGCGGGAAAATACGATCCCAGGATATTGAACGAAGGAGCGCGGGAACATCCGGCGGCCAGCAGTGTACCGGCGAAGGACGCTCCGGTCACGGCTGCCCGGAGCAGTCCTCGGCCAAACGGCGAGCGCAAAATTCTTGTCGGCTTCTCTATCAGTTTTGCGGGCATAGGTTCAGGGGCCTTTCGCATGGAGCAGGTCGCCAGTCTGGAACGCTAACGCGGCCACCCCGGTCAGCAGCTGGGTCCGGGCGCTGACATCGGCGGTGCGCGCTACAGCGAGCGCGCGTTGTGCCGAGACTACATCGATCTGGCTGCGCACGCCGTAGTTGTAGGACTGCAATGCCGCGTTGTAGGAAGAAGACGCCGCCTCGAGCAAAGCGGCTGCCGCTTTTTGTTGACGGAGCGCGGTGCGCGCGGTGGAGTACGCGGCCCACACTTCGTTTTCTACCTGGTCGCGTATTGCATCGACTTCGGCGGCAGCCTGTTTTTGATCGGCTTTCGCGCGCGCTAGCCGGCTCTCGCGCGCGAACCCGTCAAACAGGGTCCAGTCGAGGCTCAGTTTTGCATTCCAATATTCTTGGTTGGCTGAGTAAACGCCGCTCGCCTGATTCTGCGAAGAATAGTTTTTAGCCAGGCCGGCGGCGCCCCCGATGGTCAAGGTTGGCATATAGGCCGACTTCGCTTCTTTCACTTCAGCGTGTGCGGCCCGCAGTTCTGCCACTCGCTGCATAAGATCAGGCCGCTGGGCAAGTGCCTTATCGATGGATGTTTCGACAGTAGCCGTCAACTGCTGCGGGATGGTCAGCGATTGAATGCTCTCTACCTGCAATGGATTAAGCGGCGAAATACCTATGGCCGTGGCAAGGTCGCCGCGCGCGATCTCAGAGGCGCCAAGCGCCGCCTGCAAGTCATAATCCGCCTGCGCCTCGGCGCTCCGCGCCTCCAGTACATCGGGCAGAGTCGCCAGCCCCAGGGCGAGCCGCGCCTCCGCCGATTGCCGCACCGTCTGCGCATTGTTCAGGTTCGCCTCCGCGGCGTCCTCTTGCCCCTTGGTGTTGAGCACCCGATAGTACGCGGCCATCACCTGGTAGATGACCTTGCGGTGGGTGTCGTTGAAAAGGAAATTGGCGGCAAGGAGATTATTCCGGCTGATAGCAATCTCGTCGGTGCGCCTGCCGAAATCAAAGATGGTGTAATCCAGCTCCAAACCGGGAGAGAACGTCTGTATCGTCTGGCGATAGTAAAGGGGCGCAAAGAAGAGATTGTCGCGAGCGCTTTGCGCCACCGCCAGGGCGGCCACGGTCGGATAAAGAGTTGCTTTGCTGACCCCGAGTTCAGCGGCGCGGACCTTCGCGTTTTCCCAGGCCACGCGGGTTTCGGGGTTGTTTTGCTCAGCCAGATTGACGAGCTCCGCCAGAGTATAAGTCTTATTCGGATCGGGAGCGAAGGCTGGGACGGAACGTGGAGGTGCTGTTACCGGCAGATTTCCTTGCCAGGGCTGGCTTGGTGAAGCAGGCGCTCTTTGGGCACTCGAAGCCGCTCCCGCGAGCAACAGGGCGAGCATGGTGATCGAGTTGACGAAAAGTCGCTTCATTCCCCCACGCGCTGAAACTCAAAGTCGATTTCCTATAGATGTATACCTGAGTCGATGGTCGTGCACATCAATAAGGAAATTCGAGCAACCGGATGATAGCATTCCGATTTCGGCGGTGAGGAGAATGAGGGGTGTGGGGCTTGTGATCGTGCCCGGGCGAAAGAACCGCAGGTCCCTCCACTACGCTCCTTTGGAGCTCCGGTCGGGATGACAATTCTGTTGCAGGGGTCAAGTATTTCTCGCTGAAGCTCTTGCGGTACGACAGAATTGTCATCCCGACCGGAGCGAAGCGTAGTGGAGGGACCTGCGGTTTTTCTTAGCTGGAGAGGAAAACGGGCGGAGTTTTTGTCCGCCCGTTTTTCGCCAGGGGCTACAGGAAGCGACTACCGATAGGCATTCGCGATAACTACTTCCAGGTTGAGAGGAGTAGCAATGGGTTGATTGCTCACCATGCCAGGCGTGAAGCGATACCGACTCACGGCAGCAAGGACGCTAGCGTCCACTCCCGGTGAAGCCGACCTGACGATCTTCAGATCTTCGGGTTTACCATTCTTGTCAACGACCATGCCCACAACAACCGTGCAGTTGTTGGTGAACAGGCGCGCGGTGCTGGTTGTATCTGCGACCACGTCAACGGTATAAACCAGCTTTGGAGCGATGACCCCAGTGGAAATGCGCTTGACTTGCGGCGCAGGCCCGTTACTCGCGACCTGGGTTTGTGCAGGCGTGTTTGCCTGAGCGTGAAGCATAAAAGAGGACAGAGAGAGGATGGCCACTATTACTTTACGCATATAAGTAGATCTCCAAGTTAGAGGTGCCCGTCACCAATCTATCGTCGCTGTCACACGACTGTCAAGCACTTTTTTAAGGATATTGAATTCATTAGTTATTTTTCACATTTGTTTACTAAGAAGTGACGCTCTCTAAAAAATTCGCTTATTCACTTTAAAGCTGGCGAGGCCGCGGACGACCGCCACGGAACACGCAACAGAAGCGGTGACGATTCTTATTTGGAGGGTGGGGTGCTTCGCGGAAATGATCTGGCTAAGTAGCCGCTGATCTGGTCGAACTCTTCGTCGCTGGCAACAGCTCCGCGTGCGGACATATTTTGCACCAGGCTATTCCAATCCTGCGCGCTCAGCCGTTGGCTGGCTGCGAGGTCGGGTGAGTGGCATCCGGAACAGACTCTTACCGTAAGGTCGTGCCCGGGTCCAGGCGGCAAATGATTCTGTGCAGAAGACGGCGCAGATGCGGTAATCGCGGGCGCGGCGCTCTCGAAAGCGTTCTGCGGAGGAAGGGGCACAGCTAACGTGTCTGTGCTCTCACCACCCGATAGGCTGAAGACCACGAGTGCATCCCCGGCCAGCGTTGCACCTATCCCGAAACCGCCGGTAGCGACGACGGCAATGTATTGCTGCCCTTTGGCATCCGCGTAGGTGACCGGAGTGGACTCCGCGGAAGCGGGCAATTTTATTGTCCAAATCTCTTTGCCGGTTCTGGTCTCAAATGCACGGAAGCGAGCATCATCGGTGGCGCCGACGAACGTCAGGCCACTGGCCGTAACGATTGCGCCGCCAAGGCCGGGACGTCCGGTATTTTGTTTGCCCGCAGGCAAACTGTCGGTCACGCCCAGGGTGCTCCGCCAGGCAATCTTTCCCGTGTTCACATCCACTGCAACCAGCTGTCCCCACGGCGTAGGAGTGCAGGGCAGATGATTGCTCGGGTCCCAGAAGCGAACGGTACCGGCAAGCGGCCCGGAGTTGACATAGCTGCCGTCAGGATTACGAATGATCCGCATCGGCTGGGCCAGGTTGTTTATATTGACGACAAACAAACCAAGCCTGGGGTCGTAGGCTCCGCCGTAATAATTTACTCCGCCCTGCGTGCCTGGCAGGCCCACGGTGTAGCGGTCCAGCGCAGTCGGCGTGTAAGGAACTGCACTCAACAGCATGTTGTTGCTGTCGACGTATTGCTCGCACCACGCCTTATGTTCGGGCGTGTCTTGGTAAAGGTGGTCACGGCTCAGCGTGTTTTGCGCCAGCGGCTCGGGCAAAAGCGGAAAGGGCTGGCTTCGAGAAGTCTGCTCTCCGGGAACATTACTCTGCGGGACAGGCCGTTCCTCAACTCCGTAGATCGGCTTGCCGGTGACCCGGTTAAGAATGAACATCAGCGCATTCTTGTTCACCGTTGCCACAGCGGGGATGGTCTTCCCGTTTCGCTTTATATCAAACAGTGTCGGTGGCGTTTCCAGGTCCATATCCCAAATATCGTGGTGAACCACCTGGAAGTACCACAGCAGCTTGCCGGTGTCTGCCTTGACTGCGACCAGCGATGAGCTGAAAAGGTTGTTACCGGGGCGATCCACGCCTACGCGGTCATTGTTGGGCGCACCAAAGGGCATGTAGAGAATGCCGCGCTCAGCGTCGACGGTCATGTAGCCCCACACGTTCACGCCGGAACGATCTTTCCAGCTGTCCCCTGCCCATGTCTCATGGCCTGCTTCGCCCGGGCGAGGCACGGAGTGAAAGGTCCAGACCAGTTTGCCGGTGCGCGCATCCCAGGCGCGAGTATCGCCGGCGGGTCCCGCGCCGCCGTTCAACCCGCCCGGACCTTCCCCCGGTCCGGAACCGGTGATGACCAGGTTCTTGTAGATCAGGGGTGGCGTAGGAAGGATGTAGGTTTTATCCTTGCCGGTGGTCATTACCTCGGGAGTCTTCAGATCGACCATTCCGTGGTCGCCAAAATCAGGATTGAGCTGACCGGTGGCGGCGCTGATCGAATACATTCGGCCTCGACGGGTGCCGAAGATAATTGCCGGCCCGGCACCCTCCCCACCGGGCCAGTAGTTGGCTCCGCGCACCGATGCCTGGTCGCCGTCGGGGATCTGAAACACCCACTGTTCGTGTCCGGTCGCGGCATCGAGGGCAACTACCCGGCTATACGGAGTCACCACGTACATGGTGGCGCCCACCACCAGCGGCTGATCCTCTGACGGATGCAGGCTGGTGCTGCCGGCGGGCCTCATGTGGTAGACCCACGCCACCTTCAGCTGGTTCACATTTGCGGGCGTAATTTGCGTCAGTGGGGAGTAGCGCGTGCCCCCGGAGTCTCTCCCCGGCATGGGCCAGTTAGCCCCTGTGTCGAGTGCGACGCCAAACGCCAGCAACGGCAGCAACGACAGCACACCAATCAGCCCGTGAGCCCTCTTCAAAGCGAAGCACCTTCTGTGTTGAGTGTGGCTTTCAGTCTTTCCTGAATGCGTTCCTGCTCCCGTTCCCGCCCGGCGCGCTCCGGGTTGAGGTAAAGCCAGCATAACGCTGCGATCACATCCGAAGCGATCATCAAGTGGATCAGGGCGGCCCAGTTGCCGGCGGTCCTCTGCAGGATCAAGCCGCCGACAACCGGCATAACAAAACCGGCAAGATTGCCCAGCATATTCATGGTGGCGGCTACCGTGGCTGTGTAGGACCCGCCGATCTCCACGCAAGCATCCCACGAGATTGGCATGGTCAGGTCACTGAAGAGGCTGGCGAGGCCCATACAAACCATGGCAGCGGTCACTGCCTGCGTCCGCGAAAAAATATACAACAACAGGGCGGTACCCATAAGGCCAAAGAAAGCGATCCTGCGCCGCGGCAAACCAGCAGGAGCCAGCCCGGTCAGCAACGAACCGACGCCTCCGAACAACAGCGGGAGCACCGACAAACCCGCCGCGTGGGCCGCCGTCAGGCCGCGGCCCTCGCGCAAATACGTTGGCAGCCAGGTGATGTAGAAGTACCAGGTGAACGAAACACAAAAGTATTGCAGGCACAGAACCATTACTTCGGGCGTGAGCAGCAACGACAGCCACTTCTTCTGTCCCGCGTGGTGGGTCATCATCACCCGCGATTTCTCGAGTAATTCTTTTTCGGCATCGTTGACGGAAGTGTGCTGGCGAGGATTGTCCCTGTACCAAAGCCAAAATATGGCGCACCACACCAGCCCCAGCGAAGCGAAGCCCACAAAGGAGAATCTCCATCCGATCCATCCGATGCAGGCCAGCACCAGCGGCGGTGTGGCTGCCCCGCCCCAGCGCGCAAATGCCCACAGCAGGGCTTGCGCGGTGACGCGCTCGCGCGCCGGCAACCACATGCTGAGCATGCGGGTGAGGATGGGGAAACAACCCGCCTCACCGGCTCCGAACAGGAAGCGAATGACCCAGAGAGACACGAAGTTCCAGGCTGCGCCGGTCAACGCGGTAAACATCGACCAGCCCAGAACGATTTGCATCAAGACCCTGCGGACGCCGATCTTATCGCCCAGCAAGCCGATGGGAAGTTCAAATAAAGCGTAGGAGAGGCCAAAGGCTCCGAACACCAGCCCCATCTGCGCCTTGTTGAGGTGCAGATCATGGGAGATGGGACCAGCAGCCTGGGAAATCGCAACCCGCTGCACGTAGGAGAGGATGGCGAGACCGATGGCCAGTACGACAATGCTGTACCGCGTTCGACTCGCCTTCATCCCCGGCCCTCTGTGGTAGAAATCCGCCCGGTCAGGGTACCAGCAAAAACGGATGCAGGGCGAGCGGTATCATCTTGAGATGAAGATTGACCTATCGGGCCGGACGGCCGTGATCACCGGAGGCAGCCGCGGTCTCGGCGAAGCCATGGCAAAATCTCTTTCCCAGGCGGGCGCCCAGATTGCGCTGGTAGCCAGGGATGTCCAGCGACTGGAGTCGGTGCGTGACGCGATCACGGCGGAGGGCGGGACAGCGGCCATCTTTACCGCCGATGTGACCCGGGAAGAGGACGTGGCCGCGGTAGCGCGCGCTGTCACGGAGCGCTTCGGCCATGCGCAGATTCTGATCAACAACGCGGGCATCAATATCCGCAAACCGGTCGTCGATTTTCCTCTGCATGAATTTCGCAGCGTGGTGGACTCCAGCCTGATTTCTACGTTTCTCATGTGCCGGGCTTTTGTTCCTGGGATGAAGGGCACCGGCTACGGCCGGGTGGTGAACATGTCTTCCATCATGGGCCACATCTCGTTGCCTGGGCGTACTCCTTATTCTTCTGCCAAGGCGGGTTTGCTCGGCTTTACCCGCGCCTTGGCGTTGGAAGTGGCCGAGGAAGGAATTACCGTGAACGCCATCAGTCCAGGCCCAGTAGCGACCGACATGAACACGGTCATCATGAATGATCCCGAAGCCAATGCCCAGTTCCTGGCCAACGTCCCCGTTGGGCGATGGGGTAAACCGGAAGAGATCGGCGGGCTCGCCTGTTACCTCTGCTCGGAGCTGGCAGGGTTTATCACCGGGACCGACATCTTGATCGACGGCGGCTGGACTGCTCAGTAATGGAGCCTTCTCAGGCGCCGAAAAAGTCGCTGTTGCGAATAGCCCTGAGCGGCTAAAGCCGGACCTGATTTCGATCATACGGGCTGAAGAGTCTGCGCGAGAAATCGGTCCTGGAAGAGCACAGAGTCAGCAGCATTTGCGAAGGGCGTCTCAGCCGCAAGAGCAAAGGAGCCGTTCGGAACTCTGTCCATCCAAGTCGCTAACCTTCCGAAAAGTAACCGCCCTCCCCTTGTCATCCCGACCGAAGCGAAGCGAAGTGGAGGGATCTGCAGTGCGCCTTGCGGCCTCATCGAATCTGTCTCACCCGCCGGCGGCTGAACTTCCTAAGTTAACTGCTCGGCTTCGTCATCCCGAACGGATGTCGATGGCTGCGGCCACCTAACGGAGACCAAAATGGCGCGGACGAATTTTGAGTGGGTGGCCCAGGTCTCGCTTTTGAGACCTGGGTGTTCCGGCCGATTCGATGAGGCCGCTAGGCGCACTGCAGATCCCTCCACTTCGCTTCGCTTCGGTCGGGATGACAAGGGGAGGGCGGTTACTTTTCGGAAGGTTAGCGACTTGGATGGATAGAGTTCCGAACGGCTACTTTGCGAAGACTGCAGATACCTCCACTTCGCTTCGCTTCGGGATGACAAGGGGAGGGCGGTTACTTTTCGGAAGGTTAGCGACTTGGATGGATAGAGTTCCGAACGGCTACTTTGCGAAGACTGCAGATACCTCCACTTCGCTTCGCTTCGGTCGGGATGACAAGGGGAGGGCGGTTACTTTTCGGAAGGCTCGCGACTTGGATGGACAGAGTTCCGAACGGCTCCTTTGCGAAGACTACAGATACCTCCACTTCTCTACGCTCGGTATGAAAAGGGAAGAAGAGTCATCCTGGTTGGAGTTGCTAGATGGATGCACCAGATGATTTTTCTACGAGTACATGCCGGCACGCTTATCTCTGTGCTCGTGGTCCGGCGAATCGCCGGCGGCCAACACCGCCGCGGCCAGCTTCGATGGTTGAGAGGGAGAAATAACCACATGCGGATTATGGAGCACATCGATGACTCGCTCGTACAATCGGTTGCGCACCTTGAGCCGCTCCGAGGCCCGGGTTACGTAACGTATCAGCACCTCGACCCCCGCGCCGGCAGGACGCATATCCACTGACGAGCTCGCGCTGGCATGGCTCATGCCGCTGTGCCGCGGAACCCGCTTCCATTCCTGCTCCGCGAGCCGGGCATCCTGCTCTGTCTCTTCCAACACCGCTTTCTGAATGAGCGCCACCTTGGCGTATGTTTCCGTAGATTGTGGAAGACTTACCGAAATCTCATCCCACATCCATTGCCCGACGGTAGAAAAATTGAAGTACTGGCCCGTCACCGCGTAATTGTTGATGAAGGTTGCGCGGCGCCCGGTGGGATGTCCTTTATCGGCCCAGGCACGGTTTTCAAGGATCGTGGTCCGGAAAAGATTGATCTCAATCACCTCGCCGGCGACCCCATTGATCTCCACCCAGTCCCCCACACGGACTCCGTTCTTGCCCATGAGAATGAACCAGCCGAAAAACGCCACAATGAAGCTTTGCAGGGCGACGGTAAGGCCCGCAGTCGCCAGACCGAGGATGGTGGATATCTGGCTGGGCACACCGAACGTGACCAGCAACACACAGATCGCGCCCAGCAACTGCACACTGAGCCGCAGAATCGTGCGCAGGGTTTGCATCCGCCGGCGCTCCAGTGCACGGCGCTCCAGCAACGCCACCCCTGCGGACTCGACAAGAAGCGCGCAAATCAAAATAAACGCAATACCAGCCAACGAGCGCATGGCCATGTGGGTGACGATGCGGTGCTGCAGCATCACCTGGTGTGACCACTTGCTGTAAACGGCCGCGAGCTGCTGCTGGGTTTGGATGCGGTCGTCGTAAATGCTAAGAAGCTGGCGCTGTTCCCTTCTCTGCTGCAGGCTGGCGAGCCTGGCAGCGCTTGGCTTGGCTACGTTGCCGGCCGCAGCGTCCGAACTGGCCTCAGCCTTGGCTTCGAGCGCATTGTGCTGCACGGTCAAAGCGGCTGCGTCCAAGTGCGCCTGCTGTACCGCCTGCTCGATCAATTCGTGACGGCTGCGCTGGCCGAACCAGGCCTCAACCCGGTGAGCAAGTGTGCCGTATTGCCGGGTGGAAATAACCGCGACCTGGCTGTCGCTGCCCGACTGCGCATTCGTCTTGCTCATGGCGGCTTCGTGAGCCGAAAGCTCCTGCTGGATCCTGGTGCGTACGTCGCCCGAAGCCCGCGCGAGGTCGTGCTCGGCATCGTTCAGTTCATCCTGGTCAAGTGCGAGTTGTGCCTGAGCGATTTTCAGATCGTCCGCGGCTGTTCCTGGCGTCTGGGTTAAGCTCTGCACCTGCGCCTGGTCGTCTTTGGCTGCCGCTTGCAGCTGTGCCACCTTCTGGGTAAGCTCCAACGCTTCCCCCGTAGGCACGACGCGCTGTTCGCCGGCCTGGCGCAAAGCCGCCGCAAACGCCTGGTTTACCTCGTGATCGGCTAACCGTTCGGCCTCGTGTGCAAACTCTTCTTCTTCCTTGCTGACGGCGAGCGGCGCGAGCGCCTGGGCAATCTGCCAGGGATGCAGGTCGACGACCGTGGTCTGAGTGGAAGTAGCGGTATCAGCCTGTGCTTTCCCTGCCTTGAGAAAGGGCAAATGAGCCATCGCATCCCGGGTGGTCCAGGAAAACGTCACGCACAGTACCAGCAGGCCGAGAAGAACAAGCAATGAGGCCCACCTGGCCGGCCCGAGCATGCGTTTGAGCGCGGTATGCTCTTCGGTTTTGGAAGGCGCCAGGTCGGTTGCCATGGGTAATTCTGGCAGTTCACCCGGGACTGAAGTAGACCTCGGTAGTTGTAGCCGGACGCCTCTCATCCGGCAACAATGCTGCGCTTTTCTTCTTGACTGGGCTCTTTATACTCGAAGCGCATGAACCGCCGCGATTTCCTAGCCCGAAGCGCTCTTGCCGGCGTCGCACTAGCCACCCCCGCAGCGTTCGCTGACTCGCCGGCGGCGAGGGCAACGGTACGCATCGGGGCTCCATTGTGTACGATCGCGTCTGATTTTATGGGCCTTGGTTATGAGATATCCTCCATAGCCAGATCTGGTTTGCTGAGCCCAGCGAATCGTACTTATGTGGAGTTGGTGCGGACAATAGGCCTTGAAGGTGTCGTGCGCGTAGGCGGGAATACCGCGGACTACGCGCGCTACTCTGCGATGGCCACACCCGTTTCCAGTCCCTACGGAACCACGGTTAATCATCGTTCATTAGAAGAGCTGGGCCTGTTCCTCGATGCCACTGGATGGAAATTGATTTGGGCATTAAACCTCGGCAGCGGTTCAGTGGAGGACGCAGTTGCCGAGGCGAAAGCGGTGGCAGCCGTCGCGGGAAACCGGCTACTGGCCTTCGAGATCGGCAACGAGCCTGACTTGTTTTCTCACGAAAAGCATCGGCCGCCAGGCTATGACTACGAGCACTGGCTAGCCGACTATCGCCGCTACAAGACCGCCCTTCGAGCCCAGCTCCCGGGCATTCCATTGGCCGGTCCGGACGCCGCGGGCAAGACCGAATGGGTCAGCCGGTTTGCTGTCGACGAGGGCAAAGACATAGTTCTGCTCACCCACCACTACTACCGGGAGGGACAGAACCCTGGCAGTACGATCGAGAAGTTGCTGGGTGTGGACCCGAAGCTTCAACCACAGCTCGATCAATTGCGCGCCGCCTCACAGCTCTGC
>Ga0302326_10026130_pt1 | contig 11814 bp, 12 predicted proteins | sample Palsa_T0_3_FD_202264 | JGI IMG/M metagenome (GOLD analysis project Ga0302326, IMG submission 202264) | Peat permafrost microbial communities from Stordalen Mire near Abisko, Sweden - Palsa_T0_3 | ecosystem: Environmental > Terrestrial > Soil > Palsa > Peat permafrost | place: Sweden: Abisko... | reverse complement strand
AACCTTGTCCAGAATGCGCAGGAAATGCGTCTTAGCTTCCGATGCCTGAATCGTTTCCATAACTCGAATAGCTCCCGACATGAAGTGACCAGTCAAATCAACCAGTCATTATTGTAGCCTGATTCGAGCAAGCTCTCTGGCGAAATCTGCGATCAAAGAAGACTTAGAACCCCTCCGCAACCAGCCACGCCTCGGTCAGCTCAAACTCCGGCTTTTCCTTCTCCAGCATCCGCGAATAGGCCAGCTTCACCAACACATCGGCCTCTACATTGATCGGTGCGCCAGGAATCAGGGCATGCAGATTCGTCCGCCAGTAGGTCAACGGCAAAATGGCGACCGTGACGATCCCGCCGTCAAAATCCGCAATCGTCAGGCTGATGCCTTCGAGCGCGACGGATCCCTTGAGCACCATCCACGGCCGGACGTGCTCGGGAACCCGGACCCGCAGCGTCCAATCGGTAGTCTCCCGGCTAAAGTGCGGATCGGTTTCGGCCACCACGGGCTCCAGCGAGACAAGCTCGCCAGTCCCGTCCACATGCCCCTGCACAATGTGACCGCCGAGCGGAGATCCCGCCGCCGTCGGCAACTCCAGATTTACCAGCGAGCCGGCAGCCAGCGAACCAAGCGAGGTCTTTGCCAGCGTCTCCGCAGCCAGATCCGCATGAAAAAACTCAGGATTCACATCCAGCGCCGTAAGGCAAACCCCTGAAACCGCGAGCGAATCGCCCTCGCGCAACTGCCCCGCAATCTCCGGCGCTGCCACCGTGAGGCGGCGCACCCCGCCCAGGTCTGTCAAAGAAACGATCGTTCCGGTCCGCTCAATAATCCCAGTAAACATAAGTCAAGCTTACCGCTTTCAGGACGGAAGGTCGCCATTTGCAGGCCACAACACTCCCGACACACCTGTTCGCCAATCTCTCAGCTGTCCTTGCGATAGAGCAGATCGCGAATCGCCTTCCGTCGCGCTTCGTTCGCTTCGCTCTCAGCCTTGCGCTCATCGGCATCCAGAGCGTGCTTCGAATTGGGCTCATTGTCTTCAGGCTCACTGCAGGAGGGACAGCGGTTGGCAAAACCAGGCTTATCCGGCTTCAATTCAAACTCTTCAGAACAGACGGCACATACTTTGATCGGAAAAGGCATAACACTCCCATAATAAAACCCAAACTTCGAGTCGATCCATTCGCCGCAGCCCTACTCAAACTGATTATTCTGATGCGAGAGGCCAGGACCCATGTGCAGAAATATCAAAACCCTCTTCAACTTCGATCCTCCCGTAACGGACCGGGAAATTCGTGACGCCTCGCTGCAATTCGTCCGCAAGATCAGCGGCTTTAGCAAGCCATCCAAGGCCAACGAAGCAGCCTTCCTCACAGCCATCGAGGAAATAGCCGCAGCCTCGTCGCGCCTGCTCGCGTCGCTCGAAACCACTGCGTCTCCCAAAGATCGCGATGAAGAAGCCGCCAGGAAAAAGGCCCGCGCCGCAGAGAGATTCGCTACCTAAGCCACAGAGAACTCAAGAAGGTTCTCTGAATGCGAACCAGGCCCCTGTCGCATCTTCGCCATCTACTCCGTCGATTTGCCCGTTGACTGAAGCTGGCTTCGACTAATCCGCCGCCCAAGGATCGCGCAGCAGCCCTGAAACGGAATAATCATTCCCATGCCGCTCAACCTCGGCCGCATCGAGCATCACCGGCACACTCAACCCGCGAAAAGCTGGCACAGCATCCGAACCCATGATCTGCGGCGAGCAAAAGATCTTCAGCCGATCGACAAGGCCGGCCGCCAGCAGCGCTGTATTCAGCCGCGTGCCCGTCTCAGTCAGCAGCGTCTGAATCCCATCCGCGCCAAGCATATCGAGCATTCGCCCCAGCGGCACGCGCCCCGAATCAGCTGTCAGCACCTTCACGCGTACCCCATGCTTCGCCAACTCCAGCGCCCGCGCCTCATCTTTGCTGACCGTGAACACCACGACGTCATCTTGCGCAGTCATCACCAACTTCGAATCCAGCGGCATCCGCAGCGCCGAGTCCAGAATCACGCGCTGTAACGGCCTGCGCCGCAGCCTGCCGCTGCGATCCGTCATCATCGGATCATCGGCAATCACCGTGTCGACGCCCGTCAGCACGGCGTCGGCCTCCCACCGCATCACCTGTACCGCAGCCCGCGAAGCTTCGCCTGTAATCCAAAAAGGCTGACGAGCCGCCTGCTTCCCCGGCGGCGGCCCAATCCGCCCATCGAGCGTAATCGCGACCTTCATCTCCACCGTCGGCCTCTTACTGACAATCCAGCGCGCAAACCCCTCATTCAGCCGCTGCGCCTCAGCCTGGCAGACGCCAACATCCACAGCGATTCCAGCCTGACGCAGCCGCTCCAACCCAGTTCCAGCCACCAGCGGGTTCGGGTCTTTGGTCGCTGCCACAACCCGCGCGATCCCGGCCGCAATCAGCGCTTCTGTGCAAGGCCCGGTGCGTCCGGTATGGTTGCAAGGCTCAAGAGTCACGTAAGCCGTTCCACCCCGCGCCCGATCGCCAGCTGCGCGAATGGCGACAACCTCGGCATGGTCCAGACGGTCATACTCATGCCAGCCCTCGCCGGCAACCTGGCCCTCGCGGTCGAGAATCACACACCCAACCACCGGGTTCGGCGAACAGAGCGCAATGCCATTCCGCGCCAGTTCCAGCGCCCGGCGTATCCACTGCTCATCAATTTTCGAAATGGAATTTGATTCGATCACTTCATTCCACGCGCGCGTCTAGGCATCCAGCAGCGAATCGACAAAGGCCTCAGAGTCAAATTCGAGCAGATCCCCGATCTTTTCGCCGACTCCGACATACCGTACCGGAAGATTCAGTTCCCGGGCAATCGCAACGGCAATCCCGCCCTTGGCCGTCCCATCGAGCTTGGTCAGCACAATCCCCGTGACCCCGGAAGCCTCGGTAAACAGCCGCGCCTGCTGCAAACCGTTTTGCCCGGTCGTAGCGTCCATCACCAGCAGCACTTCGTGCGGAGCCTCCGGGATCAATCGTTTCGCCGTCCGCCGCATCTTTTCCAACTCATCCATTAACCCAGTCTTGGTATGCAGCCGTCCCGCCGTGTCCACCACCAGGACGTCAATTCCGCGGGCCTTCGACGCCGCCACCGCGTCAAACAAAACCGCCGCGGGATCGCCGCCCTGCTTGGTCTTGATCATGTCCACGCCAGAGCGCGAAGCCCAGACTTCCAACTGCTCAATGGCTGCCGCACGAAAGGTATCCGCCGCACATAACAGCACTGTTTTGTTACGGTTGCGATTCCAGGCCGCCAGCTTGCCGCTGGTCGTGGTCTTTCCAGTGCCGTTCACACCGACCAGGAAAATGACCTTCGGCGGAGCAGCCGGCTCCGGCACAGGTTTCCGCGGAGCCTCCAGAATCAAACGAATCTGTTCCTTCAGCAGCGACCGCAGCTCCTCGCCACCGGCAATATCCTGCCGCCGCGCCCGGTCTCGTAGCTGCTCCAGAATCGCCGTAGTTGTGGGCAGGCCAAGATCGCTGGTAAGCAGCGCAGATTCAAGGTCTTCGAGCGCGCTCTCATCCACGGTCCTCGTGAGCGCCAGAACGCCTTCGAGCCGTGTAGACAGCGACTCGCGGGTGCGCGTTACCGCCTGCTTCATCCGGTCGAAGAAACCACTCCGGGCAGGCTCCTGAGCAGGCTCCTGCTCTGCGACCGCCGCGTCTACTTTCGCTTCGGGAGCTTCGGATTCCGGGGGATTCTCGGCTTTCTTACCGCCAAACAGCTTTGAAAACATGGGTGTCTATCCGAATTCGAGTCTACCAGCCGCAGCTATCGGTGCCCCCAAAGTGGACTAGCACGAAAAGCCAGATGACTCAGACGCGTCCAGTCGAAGATCGCTTGGACGGCCAGTCCTCCTCGTCGCGGCCTGGGCGGAGCATCAGTTCGCGAATCGCGGCCTTCGGGTCCTTGCCTTCATCAAGAATCAGCCCCATCTGCTCGGTAATGGGCATTTCCACGCCCAGCTTTCGGGCCAGGCCCAAAGCCGCCCGCGTCGTTCGAACGCCCTCAGCCACTTTACCGTCCAACCCGGCCAGGATCTCGGGAAGCTTGCGTCCGCGTCCGAGTTCAAAACCCACGGTGCGGTTGCGCGAGAGTGCGCCGGTGCAAGTCAGCACCAGGTCGCCCACGCCGCTCAATCCCGCCAGAGTCTCGCGCTGTCCACCGGCTGCCACAGCCAGCCGTGTTATCTCGGCGATTCCGCGAGTGATCAAGGCTGCGGCGGAATTCAGCCCTAGCCCGAGTCCAGCCAAAATTCCTGCAGAAATCGCGATCACATTCTTGAGCGCCCCGCCCATCTCGACGCCAATCACGTCGTCGTTGGTGTAGAGCCGCAGCGTGGAGCTGGAAAACTCCTTCTGAACAAACGCGGCGACTGCCGGATCGGCAAAAGCAACGGTCAGCGCCGTCGGCATTCCCGCGGCAACTTCCTGCGCGAAAGACGGCCCGCTCAACGCGCCAACTGGAAGCGTATGCCCGGCTTCCGTCACGCAGCTTTCGATCACCTCAGTCATGCGCAGTAAAGAATCGTCTTCGAGTCCCTTCGTTGCGCTCACAAGAATCTGTCCTGGATGAAGATGCAGGGCTAATCGCTCCATCGTGGGACGCAGAAATTGCGATGGAGCCACACAAACGAGAATCTCGGAACCGGAGACGGCCCGCGCTTCGTCTGTTGTCACGCGAAGCTTATCCGGAAAGGAGAATCCCGGAAGAAAATGAAGATTCTCGCGGTTGTGGTTGAGAGCCTCAGCCGTTTCAGAACTGCGTGACCACAAGGTAACTTCGTGATCGGCTTTGCCGGACAGCGACAGTGCAATCGCCGTTCCCCATGCGCCAGAGCCCAGGACAGTAATCCGGCTCATGCGGGATCATTCTCTGGATTTGGCGCCGGCTCGGACACTTTCTTGCCGCCCGAACCGAAACGGTACTCAGTCCCAGCCATGAGGCGCAGGATGTTCTGCTGATGCTTCACCAGAATCAATCCAGCCACAATGCCGACAATAGCCATGATCAGATAGTTGTGCGCCCACGGCGCCACCAGCCACGCGAAAAGCGGGAAGGCGGCTGCTCCGAGGATTGAGGCCAGCGAGACGTAGCGTCCCAGCGCAAAGACCACCGCGAATACCGCCAGCGAGCCCAAGGCTGCGTAGGGAACCAGCACCAGGAAGACGCCAAAAGCCGTCGCGACGCCCTTGCCGCCGCGCAGCCCAAGCCAGACCGGAAACATGTGTCCAAGCACTGCGCAGAGCGCCGCCAGCGCCATGGAATCATGAGGACGCAGATGCGGAAATCCAATCGCGGCCAATCGCGCGCCCAGCAGCACAGCCAGAGCGCCTTTCAGCACATCGAGCAGAAACGTCGCAGCACCCAGTCCCTTGGCTCCGGAACGCAGCACATTCGTGGCGCCGATGTTGCCGCTGCCGAGCGTGCGAATGTCCTGCTTGCGGAAAATCCGCATCAGCAGATACCCCGTGGGAATCGACCCCAACAGGTAAGCCGCCACCACGATGGAAAGCGAATGCAGCCAGACTGTAACCGTAAGTGGCATAACTTACAACTTTATCAGGTGCGGCTTACTGCTTCCCAACCACAGAGCCAGGCACCGAACCAGAGGCAATCGGAGCCGGACTCCAGTTCGAACCCCAGTCGGATGGCGCGGGACCCATCACTAGTTTCAGCGTTGCGCCAGCCATGATATCGTCGTAGCGAATCACCGGCTTCTCCAGCGCCTTGCCGTTCAGCGTTGCGGCCTGAATATACACATTCTTATCAGAATTATTCTCGGCAACCACCGTGAGAGTTTTGCCATTGGCCAGCCGCAGCGTCATCTTCTGGAACAGCGGGCTGCCGATCATGTAATCGCCAGAGGCCGGGTTCACCGGATAGAAGCCCAGCGCAGTGAAGAGATACCAGGCCGACATCTGCCCGCAATCGTCATCGCCATCAATGCCCGAGGGCAGATTGGCATATTCCGCGTTCGCAACCTCGCGCACCTTGGCCTGCGTCTTCCAGGCCGCTCCGCTGTAGTCGTAGAGATACGGGTAATGATGGCTGGGCTCATTGCTGTGAACATTATGGCCGCCATTGAAGTGCTCATCGAGTTTGGCGTTGTAGGCATCGCGTCCGCCCATCAGCGCCACCAGTCCAGGCAGGTCATGCATCACCGCCCACGTATAAACCCAGTGATCGCCCTCGGTCCATCCATCCTTGGGGTCAGCCCACGTGCCATCGGACTTCCTGCCTTGCATGAAGCCTGTTTCCTTGTTGAAGAGGTGCTGATAGTTGAGCGAGCGATGGAGGAAAAACTCGTAGTCCTTTGTCTTGCCAAGAGCCTTAGCTACCTGCGCCACGCACCAGTCGTCATAGGAGTCTTCGAGCGTACTTGAAACTGCCTCCGCCGTCTTTTCGGTCGGGATATAGCCTAACTGCTTCAGATAAGTCAGGCCTGCGCGTGCTTCATAGGGAGTATGCGGCTCGCGGTCATACCACCTATGCTTCGTGTCGTCATCCGGCGGAGTCATTGCATCTTTGTAAACAGCCTTCCACGCCAGATCGTAATCGAAGCCCTTGAAGTGCTTGTTGATGGCCTCGGCGACCAGCGAATCGGCGTGCGTGCCGATCATGATGTTGGTGTAGGAAGGGTTCGGCCATTTGGGCATCCATCCGCCTTCCTGATAGTCGTTGAGTAGTGCCGTGACCATGCCGGGAATGCGCTCCGGAGCCACGAGCGTCAACAGGCTGTTTTCCGCGCGAAAGGTATCCCAGATGGAGTAAGCGGTGTACGACTCGCCGGAATGAATCTTATCGTCGAATGCGCTGTAATAGCGGCCCTGTTCGGAGAATATGCGCGGATAAAGCAGCGCATGATAGAGCGCCGTAGTTACTGTCTTTATCTCATCATCGCTGGCGCCTTCGACCGAGACTCGCGATAGCTTTTCATTCCACTCAGCGTGGAGCTTCTTCTGAACGGAATCGAAATCCCACTCCGGTATCTCGGCCTTCAGATTGGCGCGCGCCTGCTCGATGCTGATGAAGGAAGTTCCGACACGTGCTTCGATTACGTCTCCGCCGCGGCTCCCAAAACTTACATAGGCTCCAGTCGCGTCGGCGTGCATCTGCGCGTTCGGGCCGTATGTGCCAGAAGCGGAAATGTTCTTACGAAACTGAACCACGAAATACCCTTTAAAATTGGGCAACTGGAACGGGCCTAGTCCGGAATCCACGCGATCGGGATTGTAGCCGGTGATCTCGCGCGCAACCGCATCGACTTTGGCATAGCCGTTGATTCCAGGACGCGATGCTTCCACCAAGACTTTGGAATCCGCACCGACGGGAAACGTGAACCGCATGTATGCGCAGCGCTCGGTTGCCGTCATCTCGGCGCGAATTCGCTTCGAATCTCCTGCATCCATCCACACGGAGTAATAGTCAGGCCGCGCGATCTCGTCGCTGTGCGTGAACGCCAACTTGCGGGTCTCGGGAGTGGTCTTGAGTTCCCCCATCTCAGGCATCAGCGTGACGTAACCGTAGTCTCCCATCCAGATGGCGGGTTGATGCGTTCCGATGAAGCCGGAGATGGTTGTGTCTTCGTATTTGTAGGAGACGACGCTCAGCTTGTTCTGGCGCGTCTGCGGTGTCCAGTCCGTCATGCCAAAGGGCGGCGTGACGAAGGGCATCGTGCCGCCGTATCCGATCTTGCCGCTGCCCGTTCCAATATAGGGATTCACGCGATCTACCGCGTCTCCGTTTGTCTCAGCGCCGTTCGCGATGATTGCGCTCTGCGCTAACGCCGCCATCAGCAGCAGCGTTGCCGCGCGCACTCCTAAGCCCATGATCATCTGACCATTCCACCCTGCTCTTATTGAATCGTTGCCAATGTATAGCAAAACTCATACGAGTGCTTGCCCTCATTGATCTCAATCGTCATGGATCCCCCGAGACCAGTCAACTCTCCCGCACCGGAATCTGGCACGACGGCGATAGTGAGTTGAGGATTACCTCGGTTCATTGTGCCGTTGTGTTGCAGCACAAATGTTCCGTTGCGCCCTTGCAGCGTGCCGGTCACCTTCTCGATGGCCACATAACCGGCGGAGCCTTTCTCTGAAGTTCCCGCGCTTAACATCTGGCCTTGGCTGGCGGCTTCGAGGTCCCCATGGTATTGCTTGTCCAACCGAAACCGGGCCAGCGTGGCGTCTTCAGAAGACTCACTCCAGGTTTGCGGACTCATCTTCACCTCAAAGGTTCCCTTTGCGTGTGTCACCATCTGCGTCTCCTTTTAACTCTCGAGTTGTCTTCTGTCGATTGAATCAGAAATATTGCTTTGCCGGCAGCAGGGGCAAGTGTAACTTATTGAGGCGGTTTGATGCGGTCATTTCCAGCGATTAAATGTCCGGCGCGACTTCACTTTACTCTTCTGCTTTGGATGGGTTCCGGGGCCGCGCTACGCTCGTCGATCGCGTCGACCGCCTAGCGGCCTTCACAGCATCCTCTACTGCTCGCTCAACGCGCTTGGCCTGCGCTTCCGGGCTCTGGCACATGAAGATGCCGAGGAGCGTTGTGCGGCGCTGAGTCGGCGTCAGCGCATCCCAGCCCGCGCGAGCAAGCGGCTGACGGCGAAAAGCAACCTGAAGAATCGGAGGCGGAGATTCTTCTCCCTCCATGGTCAGCATGATTCGCTCCATCCATTGCTCGGCCCGGCGTACTCGCGCTTCGGCGGACTTCGGTTCCGCGACCATGTCCGCAATGTATTTGCGAGTGGAGTAGTTCAGCTTCTCGAACCACTTCTTCACGCTGCGGTCAGACTTGAGCAGCTTCGCAAATTCCGGAGGGGGAGTAGTCGCACTGCCATCCAGATCGGGCTCAAGGGCAATCTCGGCAAGACTTCCCACAGAAAGATGCGCGGCCTTTCGCATCTTGCCCGTGACAAGCAGGAAATAGCCACGATCCTGCGAGCGTAGCAGGGAAGTGGCGATAGCGAACGCCCCACCCGCATCATTCGCGGCCCGGATCGAGCCTTTCACGCGCAACTTGGAGCGTACCGGCCAAACCTCGGTGGGATCGAAGGGAATTCGCGCCATAACCGAGGGGAATCCGGTTTCAATCTTCTCCAGAAGGGCCTGAAAGGTCATTTGCATCCGTATGGCACTCGTATTCGTTCGGCAAGAGGATTCTAAGGCATAGCCGCTTCGCATTGGACGCATCCGGCGTCCCGTCGCGCCCTTATGTCTTACACTCGACACAGGCCGCACTCGCGCCAAAGGATTTCCGCATTGAACAGGCTCCATCTTTCACTTTTCGCCGTCGTGCTCATCGCGCCCCTCAGCGCCGCTCCACTACGCGCACAGGCCCTCAAGGTTGACCCGAATGCGGCCGCGGCGCCACAGTCCCTGGAAGACCGGCGCAAAGCGCTCAATCGCCTCTTTGACGAGTATTGGCAGGACAATCTGCGCCACTCGCCGGAGTTCGCTTCTTCGATTGGCGACAAGCGCTACAACGACCAGATCAGCGACTATTCCGTGAAGGCCTACAACGAGGGTTTAGAGCGCGAACAGGGCTACCTGCTGCGGCTGGCCGCGATCGATCCAACAGGTTTTACGCCGCAGGAGGTGATCAGCCGCGATCTGCTGCTGCGCCAATTCACCCAGGATCAGGAGGCCTCTGAGTTCAAGGAATGGGAGATGCCGGTCAACCAGATGGGCGGTATCCATACAACTTACCCAGACCTTGTGCGCCAACTCAGTTTCACCACGGTGAAAGACTATGACGACTGGATCGCTCGCCTACACGCCATTCCAAAGGCCTTCGAGCAGGTTTCTCGCAACATGTCGATCGGCGTCGAGGACCATCGCGTTCCGCCGAAGTTTTTGATGGAAAAGGTCCTCGATCAGGTTAAAGAGCTGGCCCACCAGAAGCCGGAAGACTCGCCGCTGGCGTTGCCGCTCAAGAGCTTTCCCGCAAGCATTCCGGCCACAGAGCGCGACCGCATTCGCACCGAGATGCTGGATGTTATCGGCAAGGAAGTGCTGCCGGCGTATCTGCGCTTCCAGCGTTTTCTAGAAGTGACTTACGTCCCGGCAGGACGCGAACAGCCGGGCATCTGGGCACTGGAAGATGGCGCAAAGTACTATGCCTTCTGCATCCGCCGCGAGACGACAACAGATCTCACCCCGGACCAGATTCATCAGATCGGCCTGGACGAAGTGAAGCGCGACGAAGCTGAAATGCTGGTAATCGCAAAGAAAATGGGGTTCGCCGACCTGAAGTCCTTTCAGGCATCGCTGGCGGCCAATCCCAAGCTGCATCCCGCCTCGGCCGATGCTTTGATAGCTGCGTATCGCGGCTACGTCAATGCGATGCAGGCCAAGCTGCCGTCGCTGTTCGGTCATCTGCCAAAGGCTGTGTTGGAGGTTTCGACCATTCCTGATTATTCGGCCAAGTCAGCGCCTCAGGCCTACTATCAGCAAGGCGCTCCGGATGGCAGCCGGCCAGGGCGGATTACAGTAAACACCTACAACGCGACAGAACGGTCTCTGGTCGACGTTGAGGCAATTGCTTATCACGAGGGGATTCCAGGGCATCACCTGCAGATTTCCATCGGCGAAGAATTGCAGGGCGTGCCGGAGTTCCGCAAATACGGAAGTTACACAGCATTCGTCGAAGGCTGGGCGCTGTATTCGGAGCAGCTTGGGAAGGAAGTCGGATTCTACCAGGATCCCTACTCGGATTACGGTCGTCTTGAGGCGGATATGTGGCGTGCGATCCGGCTGGTGGTCGATACCGGCGTTCATTCGCAGCACTGGACGCGCGATCAGATGATCGACTACTTCAAAGCGCACTCCGGCATGGATGACACGAATATCCAGGCGGAGACGGATCGCTACAGTGCCTGGCCGGGGCAAGCTTTGGCTTACAAGGTCGGGCAATTGAAGATTCTTGAATTGCGTGACCGAGCGAAAAAGGCTCTGGGCGACAAGTTCGATATTCGCGCCTTCCACGATCAGGTACTTGATTCTGGAGCGCTGCCGCTGGACGTTCTGGATCAGCGCGTGAATGACTGGATCGCGACGCAGAAATAGGGTTGGGAGTCAGCATGTGTTGTACGGGCGTTCTGCGAATGTTCCGCGTGAAGCAGTTTCAGCATTGACTCTTATACGGCCCTGCCGTAGTATTGGCGTGTGCGGTACGACTGGGACCCTGAAAAAGATGCTGCGAATCGCCGCAAGCATGATTTAGGCCTTGAAGAAGGCATTCAAGCACTCAATGACCCGAATGGTGAGTACTGGATCGACGATATCAGCGGCCCTGGCGAAATGCGGGATATAACTCTAGGGATGGGCCGATCCGGAATCCTGTTTGTTGTTTCGGTTCTCAGATCGAAGGACCTGACAAGAATCATCTCTGTGCGAAAGGCGGGAAAACATGAAGAGCACTGGTATTATCACGGTCGTCCATGAGTCTGGTGATCCTTTTCCGGAGACAGATACGGATTGGAAGGTTGTCAACTCTAAGACAGAAGAAGAGTTATACGCCGCGGCGCTTGCCGATCCGGATGCTCCTCCACTTGAGGTTGGGATTGCGATGGGCTGGAAAAAGCAGGTGAACCCTAAGAAGCTGCGTGAGCGGTTGGGGTTAACGCAGGAGAAGTTTGCTGCGACTTATCGGATTCCGGTTGGGACATTGCGGGATTGGGAGCAGCGGCGGAAGAATCCGGATGCTACGGCGCGAGCTTACTTGACGGTGATTGATAAGAACCCGGAGGCTGTGGCG
>Ga0302326_10026129_pt1 | contig 11814 bp, 10 predicted proteins | sample Palsa_T0_3_FD_202264 | JGI IMG/M metagenome (GOLD analysis project Ga0302326, IMG submission 202264) | Peat permafrost microbial communities from Stordalen Mire near Abisko, Sweden - Palsa_T0_3 | ecosystem: Environmental > Terrestrial > Soil > Palsa > Peat permafrost | place: Sweden: Abisko... | reverse complement strand
CGGTCCCTGGCGCGATTTGACTTGCGGGGCATTCCACCGATGTCTGCCGGCCTGCCGCGCATCGAGGTCAAATTCCTCATCGACGCCGACGGAATTCTGAAAGTTACGGCGCGCGAGCAGCGCTCGGGACAAGCGGCGAAGATTGAAGTAAAACCAACCTATGGATTGACAGACGACCAAGTCGAAAGCATGATTCTCGATTCCTTCGATCACGCGGAAGAAGACTTTGCCAAGCGCCTCTTGATCGAAGCGCGCAATGAAGCAGAAACGATTCTCTCCGCCGTCGAGCGCGCTCCGCGAAGCCCCGCGTGGGCAGTCCTCACCGGCGAGGAGCAAGCCGCGATCGCCGCGGCCCGCGACCGCCTGCAGGCCGTCAACCTGGGCGAGGATGCAAAGGCCATTCGCGACGCGACGCTGGCGCTGGACCAGGCAACGAGGCGCTTTGCCGAGCTGATGATGGAGGCTGCCGTCTCCACGGCCATTCGCGGCAAGACCATGGATGCGGCCGATGAAGATCTCGGCGAAGCGGTAACAGCGCCCCACCCGATGGCGCGGGCGGAGTTCAAGTAGGGCTGGTAGGCCGTGGTTTTAACCCCGGCATCAAACCCAGCAAAGAGCACCGGGCGTTAGCCCCTGAGGTAAGCCTGTTCGGGATTCGGGTTGAATCGTAACCGAAATTCCTTGGATCCGAACAGCAGCGAAAGGCAAGGAACCATGACCGAAGCAAACCAGAAAAACATCCCGCCCGACAAGCTCGTGCGCGTCACCTTTCAACCCGAAGGCAAGACCGTCGAGTTCGAGTTCGGCACGATGCCCTACGATCATCACGGCAAGCCGATGAGTTTCCTCGACGTGGCGGAGAACTTCGATATCTTTCTCGACCACGCCTGCGGCGGCGTCTGCGCCTGCACCACCTGCCACCTGTGGATCAAGGACCAGACCGGCATCAGCGAGGCGGACGACGACGAGATTGACCGCATGGATATGGCCGCCGACCAGCAGTTGGAATCGCGTCTGGGCTGCCAGGCGGTCATCACCAAGCCCGGCAATTACGTGGTCGAAATTCCCAAGTGGAACCGCAACTACGTGTCTGAAGGCAAGCCACTGACGCTGGCGGAAGGCAAATAAGGAGCGACCCATGCCGCGCGAGATTCTATGGACCGACGCCGAGGAGATCGGCATTCAACTGCAAGAGAAGCTTCCCGATGTGGACCCGTTGACGGTGCGCTTCACGGACCTTCACCGCTATGTGGTCGAGCTTCCCGGCTTCGCCGACGACCCGACCAAATCCAACGAAAGCCGCCTCGAAGCCATCCAGATGGCATGGCACGAGGAGTTTCAGGAGGCGCAGGGCTGACGTCACTCTATTCCAGAGAGAATCCAACCAGGCCGGCTGCTTCTCGCAGCCTCCTATCGAATGTTAAAAACACATTGCCCTGGGGTTTGCCTTCGCACCACTCCAGCGCTGCGGCAAGTTGAATGGCGTCGGCGGCCCGGAGTGGATGGAGTTCAAGGAGCGAACAGGCTTCGACCGCAATGCTTCCAGTTAAGCCAACAGAATGCCAGTCTCGCACGATTTCCCGCGCAATCCTCTTGCCTGCCACGAACCGATCCTGATCTATTTCACCTGTCCGAACAAGACGATTCAGTCCGCTTGCGATCTCAACTTGGGTTGCCCACCAGGCCACGATATCGTAGCAGTCGTAAATGAACCTCGCCTTTTCTGTGTGGGGTTGCGCAACGCAAAGCGGGATGAGCGCGCTGGAGTCCCAGAAAGCGAACGGTCTCAGCACCGATCCTCGCGCTCTTCTTCCCAAATTTTGTCCATAACCTCTTGCGATATCATCGGGCCAGGCGGCGCGGGCAACTTGTAACCCGCTGGGCGCTGCATTTTCGGCGGGATAAGAATACCTTTGGCTATGAGTCGCCGCTCCCGCTCGTCGTAGTCGTCGACCGGTCCGGCCGGAACCAATCGCGCGACCGGCGTGTTGCGATCAAGAATCAGTACCTCTTCGCCGTTTTTCACATATTGTATGTGGGCGCTGAGTTTGGCCTTCAATTCGCTGATCTTCGCAGTCCGCATAAGCCACTCTAGCACAATGTGACCAACTTGGTCACATTGGCCGAGGCCGGGCCTGCCCTTCCGGCCAAATTCAGCTTCGGCGGCCTGTTAATTCCATTCGTAATCCTGCCGCTCGCTCCACCCGAATGATCCTTCGAAATGCACGAACTCCTTCTCTTTCCCGGGAATGAGGTAGACGCTCAGAACGTCGAACCGCACCGGCGGGCTCGCCTTCATCGGCAACTGGCGCACGTAGTGCCGGGCGAGCTTGCGCAGGGTATTCCGTTTGCTTGAGTCAACGGTAACTTCAGCCGCAGCCATATCGTGCGCTGTGCGCGTCTTCACCTCGATGAAACAGAGCATCGGCCCCTGCCACGCAATCAGGTCGAGATCGCCGCGCTGGTAGCCTGAAGACCAGCGCCGCGCGACGACGGTATAGCCCTTGCGGCCAAGATAAAAAAAGGCAGCGTCTTCGCCGTCGATTCCGGTCGTCAGGTGGGCGGCCCGGTTCGCCGAACCACCATTACGCCGCGCAGCCCATTTCAATCTTGAAAGAGCGTGCTCCAGCCAGTCGATGCGTTTCTGCGCCAGCCATCCCATGACGAATCATTTTCGCCCCGATCAGGAGAACACGCAAATGCGGCCCGATCCTCGATGGAGAACCAGGCATCGTTTACGTTCAAAGCTGAAATGCATGGGAAGTCTCAAGAACCTGTTTAGAAAGCCCCGGTTTTGAAAGGGCACGGCGGGGTACCAGCGTGTTTTAGTACAGGTTCTAAGAGCCTATCCGCGAATAGCTATTTTGTAGCGCCGCTCTCCACAGGTTGTTACGAAACTCAAAATCGAGAGCACATATAGGGGTCGCCGCTCGACGAAAGCCCTATATATTGTTGTCGATGCTCGATATTTTCTGGTTTCGTAACAGACTCTCCACAGCGGCTGTCGTGCGGGTCTCCTGACCCGCACAAGCCGCATCTGGCGGCGTGGGCGCCGCCAGTACAGCCGGTCTGGAGACCGGCGCTACTCGAATGCGCAATTTGCGGATAAGTACTAAGCCGACACAGCCTCCAGCGTCCGCGCTTGTTCGTGCTGCTCTTCAACCTGGGTGAGCGAGTCCTCCAGAATGTCGAGAGCAACCGATGCTTCTTCCTTGCTTACAATGAGCGGCGGACACAACCGCAGCGAAGTCTCGCCACAGCCGAGAATCATCAGGCCCTTCTCAAAGGCGATCGTCTCCACGCGGTTGCGCAGGGCGGTGGCTGGTTCCTTGGTGGCCTTGTCCTTGACCAATTCGATGCCGATCATCAAACCGCGTCCGCGCACGTCGCCCACCAGCGGGTGGCTGTGCTTCCAGCCGCGCAGGCGCTCAAGCATGAACTCGCCCACATGGGCGGCGTTCTCAATGCCCTCGCGCTCCAGAATATCCATGGTGGCCAGCGCCGCGGCAATCGATATCGGATTGCCGCCAAAGGTGGAAGCGTGCGAGCCGGGCACCCAGTCCATGATTTCGGCGCGGCTCATACAGATGCCCAGCGGCATGCCGCTGGCGATGCCCTTGGCCATGCAGACGATATCCGGTTGCACGCCGGAGTGCTCGATGGCCCACCACTTGCCCGTGCGGCCAGCGCCCGATTGCACCTCGTCTGCTACCAGCAGAATGCCGTGACGATTGCAAATGTCTCGCAGCTCGCGCAGGAAGTTGTCCGGCGCCACCACGTAGCCGCCCTCGCCCTGGATTGGCTCGATGAAGATGGCGGCCACTTCTTCAGGCGGAAGGATGGTCTTGAACAGCTTCTCTTCGATGTAGCGCGCGCAGCCCATGCTGAAGGCTTCTTCTTCCTGTTGCCCGCCGCTACAGCCGCGATAGGTATACGGATAGCGGATATGGGTTACGCCGGGAAGCATGGGGCCGAAGCGGCGCTTCTGCTGCGGCTTGGAGCCGGTGAGCGAAAGCGCGCCCATGGTGCGGCCATGGAAGGCGCCCAGGAAAGCGATCACATTCTGGCGTCCGGTGTGGTAGCGGGCCAGCTTGAGCGCGCACTCGATGGCCTCGGCGCCGGAGTTGCCGTAGAAGAACTTGTGCGGCCCCGGCATGGGCGCCACCGCGGAAAGGCGATCCGCCAAGTCGGTGAGCGGCTCGTTGTAGAAGTCCGTTCCCGAGATATGGATCAGCTCGGCAGCCTGCTTTTGAATGGCCGCAACCACCTCAGGATGGCAATGGCCGGTCGAATTCACGGCGATGCCGGCGGCAAAGTCGAGGAACTCATTGCCGTCCACGTCTTCCACGCGGATGCCGCGGCCGCGGCGGGCGACCAGCGGGTAGGAGCGCGTGTAGCTGGGCGAGATCAGCCGTCCATCGGCCTCGACGGCCGCCCTGGCCTTGGGCCCTGGCAGGGGCGTAATGAGCTTCGGCCCGTATTGCGCATACAGCTCTTGCTTGGTCATAGTCTTTTCTCCTCAGCAGATGCGGTTCAGCGGTCCCGGATGCCTTGATATATGGGTGAGGCACGGCCCGGACCCGGTAACGTGGGATCTATCCATTTCTTTTGACCCGGTAAGGTCGATAAGAGCGGGTCGCAAAGTGCGATGGAAATTCGTCAGCAGAAGGGAAGTTAGTCGCTTGCGAAGAGGCTAGGTCGAGTGCGGGTGGGCAGCACGCGTAGATGCCGCCGCGGGCAGATGCTGCGGTCGCGCGACCGCGACCAGCGTCTGGCGGCTGGTGCAAGCAGCATCGCGTTGGAAGTAAGCCTGTGCATGGGAGGTCCCGCTGGACTGAGGATAGCCCATTTTTACATCTTCTGTATAGATTCCTTATGCGGACGGCGGCTTGGCGGTCCCGCAAAGCCGCCCATTCGTCCGGCATCCGTGCCCATGCAAGCAGCGGGATGCGCTTCGTTCAATATTCGCAACCCGGCGGCACTCGTGGCGCAGGCACCGGCGGAGCCTGGTTCGCAATGTAGAAGAGGTCAAAGCTCGCTTCGTTGATCAACTCCTGCAGCGACAGGTTGCACGGAACCCCATCGTCCGAACTCGAAGGACCGTTTGTCTGGGCCCACACAATGTCCGTGTAGTCGATGTCCACCCACTGCATGGGTCCCGTTACTGGGGTATCCGCGGGCAAACCGTAATCCTGGCCGAATTCTGTCCCGTAGAAGAAGACCGCCAGCGTGTTGTATGCGGCCAACTCGGGGCTGATGCCCTTGCATTCTTTGTGCATCCTCTCTTGTTGCGTGCATCCCTGCCCCTCTCGGGTAGAGAGAACGTCGGTTGTCACGGACCAGTCGAATTCCGCGCCGCCGAGAATCCGTGTCCCGGCCGAAGTCTGCGGAAGCCCCGTGAGAACCTTCACGCCGCCAACGCCGATCCCAGTGTCCCCATCCTCGGGAGTCGTCGCGCTCGAAGCCGTCATCCCGCCCACCTGGGTGGCCAGTTGACGGCCGTATTCCGTCGACAGGAAATAAGACAGAACCTGCGTCTTGGCGTCACAGGACATGGGGTACTTGGCGGCGGTCGAGCAATCGGCTGTGAACAGCCAACCGCCGTTCTCGATAGGTTTTTCGCCGAACTCGGGAAAGTCGTCGCCGGAGTCCGGGCTCAAGAACAAGGTGACGTTCTTGAAGATCTCCTCGTAGGTCTGGATGGCTGTCACCCACTGCTCAACGAATATTTGATCGGAGTGCTGGTATTCGTAGGACGAGAGTTGATCGGAGTTTCCAATCAGCGTGCTCCACGCATGGTCTGCTTTCACGCCCGGGCTCTGACGCGAACCGTTGCGGGAGGTAGGCAGAATCATTTCGGTGGAAGCGCAGATGGGTCCGGCAATGGCAATGGCGACGAAGTCCTTGTCGTCCCCGAACTTGGCGTTGACCTCGATCAAAAACTGCTGCCACCAATACTGGTAAATCCCGCTCCAGGGCAGCGGCATCTTGTTGCCGTCGGCGTGTTGCATCTCCGGAAATTTGGAAAAGGTCACAAAGCCGCAATTGGGCACCGGGCCGTTATTCGCGGTGCCGAAGAGCGTGTCGCAAGTGGGGAGAAGTCTGTCGAAAAGCCATGAGGGAGAATCGACGCCAGGGGTAAGGATCAGTTGCACTTGCTTGCCCGTCGCCTTGGCCTCCGTGAATACATCGTCCAGGTAGCTCCAGTCGTTGCCGTTTTCATCCGTGCCTAGCTTGCAGTTGTTCAACGATGCGCAGTCCGGGTCGCTTTTCTGGACGCGGTCCCAATAAATTCCAAAGGTGATGCCCGCCACGCCGGGGTTGTCATTCAGCATGCCATAGTAGAGGTTGCGCAGGAAGGTATGCTCGTCCTCTCCATTAAAACCAGAGGACTTGCGATACTTTCTGTAAGCTTTGATCGCGTTGTCGACCGAGACGTGAGCGTAAACGCCCAGCGGCGCCTGGTGATAGTCTTGCCCGTCAGCACGAGACAGGCCGGACCCGGCCAAAAGTATGAAACCAAGGGCGGCGACAAGGTTGTTTTTCGACATGAGAGACCTCCAATTGGGAAGGCGCGGCGGGGAATTGTGGCCGCAATAAGGTTGACGCATCCGATTGAAGGGCGGATTATATCACGGGCCCTCCGCTCCTGGTTTCACCGTTCCGCCCGCTCAATCGGGATGTTTTCCCTGCTGGCATCTCGAAGGAAAAGGTTGCGCGCCCAAATCGACGCAAGAAGCGAGAAGCGCCGGTGCGCCGCTCAGGCTACGATTGAATCACCTCGATGGCGAATCCCACTCTCCAGCCTGCGTACCCCAAAAAGAAAGCGGCCACCACCGCCTCCATCGTTCTCGCCTTCGCGAGTGTCTACTTTTTCTGGGGATCGACCTACACCGCCATTCGCATTGGCGCGGCGGACATGCCCGCGCTTCTGCTTGCCGGCACGCGCTTTCTCATCGCCGGCGCAATTCTGCTCGCCTGGTGCCGCTGGCGCGGTTTGCGCCTGATTTGGCCTGCCGCGAACATGGCGCGCCTGGCTCTGATCGGCCTGCTGCTGCTGGCCGGCGGCAACGTGGGCCTGGTCTTCGCCGAGCGCACTGTTCCCAGCGGGCTGGCTTCGCTGGTGCTCGCCGTTACACCGCTTTACGTCGCGCTGATTGAGATGTTTCTTCCGCAGGGCGAGCCGCTTCCGGCGCGCGGCTGGTTGGGGATGGCCTTGGGATCTGTGGCGCTCGGTGTACTCGTATGGCCGTCCCTGCAGTTGGGCCTGGCCGGCGACCGCGCCCTGCTGCTGGCCCTGGGAGTGCTGCTTGCCGGCGGCTTCTCCTGGACCGTTGGCAGCATTCTATCTCGCCGCTCGCGCTTGCCTGTGAACAGCTTTGTGGCCGCGGCGTGGCAGATGTTGGCTGCGGGCGTCGTTTCAACCGCAATGGGGACGGCCCTCGGCCAATGGCCGCAATTTCACCTGACTCATGCCGCCATTGGATCGCTTGCCTGGCTCATTACCGGCGGCTCGCTGCTCGGATACACCTGCTTCATCTACCTGCTGGAGCACGTGCCGGTTGCCAAAGTCTCGTCTTACTCCTACGTAAACCCTGTCGTCGCGGTGCTGCTGGGAATCTTCATTCTCCATGAGCGACCGGCACCAACGGAGTTTGCCGGCATGGCGGGAATTGTCGTGGCCGTGTTCCTGCTCACCACGGCGCAGGTGCGAGCGAAAGGCACCCCGGCGTCCGTGGAGGAGTTGGAGCAGATGCCCGCGGAGTGACGCAGATCTTTACTTAATCAGTAATCCCCACACCACAGAGGCCACCCCAACGGCTGAAGCGCCCATTCCCAGGTACCAGTAAATGCGGCTGCGGGTAAGCAGCGTGACAGAGCTTACGACAAGGCCGATCTCGAGCAGAGTTTCGGCGAGATCGAAATACTTGGCCTTGTCCTCGGCCAGTTTCACATCTCCCTCAAGTGCCAGGGCTTCTTTCTGCTCATCCTTGAAGTCGTCGGCCCATTTTTCCTGGTGGCCAGACCAATCCTTAACGTCCTTCGCTGCCCTATCCTTGTCGGCCAGGGTCAATACGCTGAGCAGCTCGGTGGACAGGTGCGTGTCGTAGGCGCGGTTCTTCTTGGCCTGGTACTCGTTCCAGACGTCGCTGGCCTCCGCCCGCTTGAGCACTGCCCTGGTTTCGGCGCGGTGGCCGAGAACGGTGGTCACGGCTACCAAAACCGCGAGTACGCTCATGGTGAATGCGACGGGGCGCAGGGTCGACTCTCCGCCTTTTTCAGCCTGTTCTTTCAGTTCGGATACTTCATTGGCTTCCATGGTGCGATCTCCTGAGAGTTGGGAAGTTACTTGCGCTTCCAGCGTACTCCGTCTTTCGAATCTTCAATGACCACGCCCTTCTCCGCCAATTCGTTGCGAATCTGGTCGGCACGGCCAAAGTTGCGCTGCCGCTTGGCCTGGGTGCGCTCCGCAACCAGCGCGTCAATGGCCTCATCGGTCAGCGATTGACGCGCGAGCAACCCCGGAGCCACGTCGGCAAGTCGCCCGGCTCCCGCTGCCCACTCCAGCGCATGGCGCGTAGGCTCGGCGTCGCGATCCTCAATCACGTCGAAAACGGCGTCAAAACTGGCCAGCACCGCCAGAATCGCATCGCGATCGTCGGCCAGAAGCTGTCCCTGGTCGATGGCTGTGTTGGCGGTGCGGATAAGGTCGAAGATCGGTGCGCGCGCTTCCGCAGTGTTCAAGTCGTTGGAAAGAGCGGCAAAGTAGTCCGCCTGCGCCACTTGCGCGGCGGCCTGCAACGTGGGGTTGGAGCCGGGGGCAAGACTGGCCTGCTTGAGCCGTTGCGAAAACGTACGCAGACGCTCGATGGCGTTGGTGGCTTCCGTTAGACCGTCGAAAGTGAAGTTGAGCTGGTGCCGGTAAGGCACTGAAACCAGCGCCAGCCGAATGGCCGAGGCTTTGTAGCCCTTCAGCAAAAGGTCGCGCAAGGTGAAAAAGTTGCCTTCGCTCTTGGACATCTTGCGCCCGTCCACGAGCAAAAAGCGGACGTGCATCCAGTGGCGGGCGAAAGGCTTGTGCGTCACCGACTCGCTTTGCGCGATCTCGTTTTCGTGATGCGGAAACATCAGGTCTTCTCCGCCGGCATGAAGATCGAAGCTCTCGCCCAGGTACTCCATCGCCATCGCCGAGCACTCGATGTGCCAGCCAGGCCGGCCGCGGCCAATGGCTGTATCCCAGGACGTTTCGCCGGGCTTGGCGGCTTTCCATAGGGCAAAGTCGCGGGCGGAATCCTTCTCGTATTCGTCCACGTCCACGCGCGCGCCGTCTTCCATGCCGCTCAAGTCTTTCTTGCTCAGCTTGCCGTACTCGGGAAATGCTGCCAGGCGGAAGTACCACGATCCGTCCTCAGTCTGGTAAGCGGCGCCGGCGGCAGCCAGCTTCTGGATGAGTTCCACCATGCGCGGAATGTGTTCCGTGGCGCGGGCAATGATCTCCGGCCTCACGACCCGGAGCGACTCCAGATCTTCAAAGAACGCCTTCTCGAACCCTGCCGTGTACTCGCCGATGGGCATGTTCTGGGCCGCGGCATTGCGGATGATCTTGTCGTCCACGTCGGTAATGTTCATGACGTGGCGGACTTTGGTTCCGGTGAGCAGGAGCAAGCGGCGCAGGATGTCTATCTGCAGGAAAGTACGGAAGTTACCGATGTGACCGTAGTCGTATACCGTGGGCCCGCAAGCGTACATCCGCAGCGCCTCGCCGTCCATGGGAAAGAGCGGGTCGATTTCTCCAGTGAGGGTGTTGAACAGGCGAACGGTCATGGGTTGCGGCGAGAACGGCTGGCTCATAAATCGATCAGGAGAGATGGCCCTTTGGACTTAACGATTGTAGCAAGGCTGGGAAAGGCAGGTCAGCAAGTTGGACCGGCTTCCCGGACCCGGCGAAGGGTGAACTGATCGAGATTCCAGATTCCCGCAGTGATGACGCTGAATGCTGCAAGGACCTCGGCGAGGCGGTCAATGAGTGTGATGGAAAAAACGGCCATGGTAAGCAGGATTCCCCATTTGGCAGCTTCGCGGCGAAATGCGTGGGCCCAGGCGCGGGGCGGGACACGGGAGGAAGCATTTCCGGCGTCGAGAGTGACCGTAGCCGGCAAGTAGTTTTCGAGGCGCAGAAGACGAAAGGCTTCAGCAACGAGGAGAAAGAAAGCTCCCCACAGAGGCGCCAGGGTCGCTATGCCGATGGCAAAAAGTAGATTGCCGAGGAGTTGGTGGAAGCGGACGGTGGACAAGCCTGGCGCGGAGCGCGGGGAGTTGGCGCGCGCCCAGGTGCAGAGGGCCGCCGCGGCTGCAATAAGAAGCGTGGCCAGGAAAAAGAACACATGCTCAAGTGCGCGGCGTGACGGGTTTTGCCGGATAAATCTCCAGACAATGTCATCAGGATCCAGCAGGTATGTCGAAAAGGCCGCCGCGATGATCCACTGGCGCAGCAATGTTTGGTAGCGAATCTCGAACCGGGTTGCTCTCAGAAGGTTGGATTCCGGCATTGGTTTTGATTTTGCATGAATGCGGCGTGCGCAGCAAGGGGCCGGGCACGGCGGTAACTGCGCGAGAGACCTTCAACTTATTGTTATTGCAGCTGATAAGCGCCGCGGTCGTAGCCGTCTGGACCGGGCCTTGGGTTCCCGGCGAAGTCCGTGGCCGGAGCCAAGTAGGATGTGCCTGAGCCAAGAGCCGGACTGGCAGGCGAGAGGGTGAGCAGGACGTTCAGCGGGCTGCTGTCGGCGGGATCGATGTACAGGGGGTTGGCGGTCAGGTCGTTGGGGCCGTTGGAAACGTCGCCGGCAATTGTCCCGTTGTAATAGAGGTTGTAGTTCAGCGTCACGGTCGAGGTGGTTTTGGGAACCGAAGCTACCGGATTTTGGCCGGTGGCGCTATAGAAAATGTTGTTGATCACGTTGACGTCGGAAGTCTGATTGAGGTCCATCTCGCCGCGGCCGGAGAGAGGCGGATTAGTCACGTTTTCGTAACTGGAATTGTTGACCACGTCGACGTGGTCGCTCTCGAAAACTTCAATGGCCGAGCTGCCGTTGTTATAGATGACATTATTGGCGATCAGCGTCCGGCCTGTATATGGAGGCAAAGGATCGTTGGTCGAGTTATAGGCCGAGTTGCGGGTTGAGTCAATAATAATCGCTTCACCGTCGGTAATCTCGGGCGGATTGTTGTCGAAGACAGGAACCAGCTCCTCGTTTCCGTAGATGCGGTTTGCGGTGATGATCATTTTATAGCCGGTGGAGCTATCCGAGTTCCAATTCTCCCATGTGGAAATAGCGCTGGCGCCGTAGATGGAGTACCAGGCGGAGTTATAAATTGTGTTGCCGGAGATAGTCACGTAGTCAGACCACGCCGTTCCCACTCCCCCGCCGCCACACTCGCTGATGATGTTGTTAAGAATGCGGATGTGGTTGGGCCTCACGGTTGCGGTGCCCATGCGGCCGTCGGAGGCGATGCAGTTGCCATTGAAGATAGGATTTGGATTGCTTGTGGACTGCGCCAATGCCTGGGCCAGCGTTACATTGGCGTTATTGCCGATGACAGTAAATCCGTTCACCTCGACATAAGCTGCAGTGGGTTCGAAGAAAATCCCTTCCCAACCGTTGAAGGAAATGATCGGAGCCTGCCCGGGATATGCCTTGTAAGTGATCCAGTTAGTCGCAGTGCCAGGGATAGTTATATCGAGGACATCGCAGGATGGACAGGAGTTTGAGTAAGTCCCGTTCATGACATAGACCGTGTCTCCCGCCTGAG
>Ga0302326_10026121_pt1 | contig 11816 bp, 7 predicted proteins | sample Palsa_T0_3_FD_202264 | JGI IMG/M metagenome (GOLD analysis project Ga0302326, IMG submission 202264) | Peat permafrost microbial communities from Stordalen Mire near Abisko, Sweden - Palsa_T0_3 | ecosystem: Environmental > Terrestrial > Soil > Palsa > Peat permafrost | place: Sweden: Abisko... | reverse complement strand
ACCACCATGAGGGGCCTGAGCTGGACGGTTGTTTCTCTCAATAACCTCGATATCGACTTGGGCCGGGGCTTTACACCCACGGACGACGACAAGGCCATGCACAACGCCATCGTGGGCTACGACATTGTGGACAACCTGCTCGGCGACGGCGATCCACTCGGCAAAGAAATCCGTGTAGACGGCATCCCTTACACCATCGTAGGAGTGGGTGCCCGCCAAGGCAAGATGCTGGGGCAGTCACAGGACAACTGGGTCGCCGTGCCCATCGGCACCTACCAGCAAACCTACGGCTACAACGACTCGGTAACCATTCTGGCTCGCGCCGGCGGGAACGCGGAGGCGATGGAGCGCGCCGAGGACGAGGTTCGGACTCTCATGCGCACCCGCCGCCACGATGCCCCCGGCCAACCGGATGACTTCGAGATCGAGACCAACGACACATTTTTGGACATTTGGAAACAGATTTCGGCAATCTTCTTCGACGTAGTCATCGGCATCGCTTCCATCTCTCTCATCGTCGGCGGCATCGTCATCATGAACATCATGCTGGTCAGCGTCACAGAACGCACCCGCGAAATCGGAGTGCGAAAGGCGCTGGGCGCCAGGCAGGCCGACATCCTGCTCCAGTTCCTTATCGAAAGCGCAACCATGGCGTTGCTGGGCGGGGCCCTCGGCGTGCTCCTTGGAGTCGGTTTCGCCAAGCTGATTACGCTTGTCGTCGGCTTCCCCACCAGCGTCCAATTGTGGAGCGTGCTGCTGGGGCTCTTCATGGCCACAGCCACAGGCATCTTCTTCGGCGTTTACCCGGCCAGCAAGGCCGCCAAGCTCGACCCGGTGACCGCGCTCAGAGCGGAGCTGTAAATGCAGTTCGTAGTTCACAGTTCACTGTTCGCAGTTCGCAGTTCGAAACTGCACCCGCTAGCTTCAACACTCGTGCAGAGGAGGAACGTCCCAATGGCGCAATCATTTCGGGAGCTGGCGGTATGGCAGCGCGCAATGCAGTTAACAGTGGCGATTTATAAACTGACGAGGGGCTTTCCGCGTGAAGAACAATACGGTTTGACCAGCCAAATCCGGCGATCGGCGGTTTCCATCCCCAGCAACATCGCAGAGGGGCAGGGAAGACCGATCGCAGGCGAGTTCAGGCGGTTCCTTGGCATCGCGCGTGGTTCCACATGTGAAGTGCAAACTCAACTGGAGATTGCAAGGGCGTTAAGCTTTGGAGTCGCCAAATTGATCGATGGAGCGGAAGCCCTGTCGAATGAAGTTCGAAAAATGCTCTTCGGACTGCTTGATTCGTTGAACGTAGAGCCCCGCTAAGAACTGTGAACTGGAGTACCCATGGCGCAAGGACATGCTGGCGAATCGGTCAAAATGGCGTTCGAAACGCTCAGGGCAAACAAGCTGCGTTCTGGGCTAACGATCCTGGGCATTGTCATCGGCGTGACTACGGTAATCACAATCTCATCGGTCATCAACGGGCTCAACAACCGGGTCACCGACTTTGCCGACTCGCTGGGATCGAACGTCTTCTGGGTCTTCCACCTGCCGTTCATCACCATGGGGCGCCCCACCACCGAGCAGCTCACCCGAAAGAAGCTGACTTTAGAAGATGCCCTGGCCCTGCGCGCGCTGCCGCATGTGGTGGCCACAGACGCCTCGCAACGGTACACAAAGGCCTTCGGCCTGGGCGATGTAAGCGTCAAATATCAGGGCCACAAAGTGGCCGGCGCCATCCTGGAGGGTGACTCATCGGCGGTCGCGGAGACTACCAATCGCACCATGCAGGAGGGACGAATCTTTACCGACGGGGAGGACCAGCGCGCGGCGCATGTGTGCGTCCTGGGCCACGACACCGCGGATCAGCTGTTTGTGAACGGCGAAGATCCCATCGGCAAGGACGTAAACATCGCCAGCGGCCTCTACACCGTGATCGGCGTCCTCGATAAAGGCAAACAGCCCTTCGGCAGCGGCAAGAATCCCGAAGACAATGTCATCGTCTTTCCCTACGGCACCTTTCACAACCTGCACCCCGAGATCAAGGACGTGATCATTGCCGTGAAGTACGACGACCCTAGCAGCAGAGCCCTGGTGGAGGAAGAGATTCGCGAGATGCTGCGCATCCGCCGCAAGGTCAAAGTCTCAGCGGACGATAACTTCGAAATCTTCGGCCCTGACTCGCTGACCAAGCTGTGGGGAAACATCACCGGGGGACTGTTCGGGTTTATGGTCGCCGTCTCCAGCGTGGGTCTGATGGTGGGCGGCGTGGGCGTGATGAACATCATGCTGGTCAGCGTCACTGAGCGCACTCGCGAAATCGGTGTGCGCAAGGCCATCGGCGCCAACAAGGGAATGATCATGACCCAGTTCACAACCGAGGCGATTACTCTCTGCGCCGTGGGCGGGGTTATCGGCGTAGTTGTGGGCGCTGTGATTACCTGGATCGTCCACGCCCTGCCCATCGGCCTGCCGGCCACGCTTTCCACCCTGTGGGTTCTGGTGGGCTTCGGCGTCTCCTGTGCCATCGGCCTCCTGTTCGGAATCTATCCAGCCTGGAAGGCCGCCAACCTCGACCCCATCGAAGCGCTGAGATACGAGTGAAGACAGTAGGCAGTGAACAGTGGTCAGTGGTCAGTGACGGCTAAAGTAGTTCGGCCGCCAGTCCCTCCCTATGCAACAGGCGGTTTTGAGGTGTTCATGGAAATTCGGAAAATCTCGCTTAAATTTGGATAAGTATGGAGAATCTTCTTGAAGGCGATCAGCTTGAGCAGAGGGCCTGCGAACTCGGAGTTCATGTTTCTGGGGAGCCTCGCACGCAGAGTTCATCCGAACGTGCTCCCCGCGCTCCGGATTACGAATTGCAGCGACGGGTCACGGAAGCCGAGCGTCGGATTCGCGAATCTCGGTTGTGGATTCTCGCTGTGATTTCGGCGGTCGCTTCTGTGATTAGCGCCGTCACCGCTCTCATAGCTGTGGCAATGAAGTAGCTTCGATCACTGATCACTGTACACTTGCTTTTGCGATGCCGCACATTCTTGCCCAATCCGTGGAGATTGCCACCACGGTGCTGGCTGTAGCAGGCATGGGTTACTTCCTGGCCGCCATGGTTGCGGCGCGCGCCTTCTTATCGGCTCGGCGCGCCCCACTGGCGGCCTTTGCTCCCGGTGTCAGCGTCCTCAAGTCCCTCAAGGGGCTTGACCCCGGCATGATCGATGCCTTCCGCAGCCATTGCCACCAATCCTATGCGGGCGAATATGAGCTGCTCTTCGGCGTTTCTTCGCTCTCCGACCCCGCCGCGCAGGCCGTCGAACAGCTCAAGCAGGAGTTTCCCGATCGTTCCATTCAACTCATCGAATGCCCCGCGCGCCTGGGAACAAACGGCAAGGTCAGTACGCTGGCGCAGCTTGCCGATCACGCCCGCCACAGCTTCCTGCTTATCAACGACTCCGACATTACCGTCTCACCCCGCTATCTGGAGCGGGTCATGGCTAGTTTCGCGCCTGCCCCCGGCAGTCCCACCGTCGCCGGTAAGCCGCACCCGCCGGTAGGCCTGGTTACCGCGCTCTATCGCGGCCGAGCCAACGGCACGCCTGCCCGCCGCGGAGGGCTGCCCTCGCGGCTTGAGGCGCTGGGCATCGCCACCGATTTCCAGGCCGGCGTACTGCTTTCCAAAATGATCGAGGGCGGACTACGCTACGGCCTCGGCTCCACGTTGGCCATCAGCCACGAAGCGTTCGACCGCAGCGGCGGCCTCAAGCCCCTGGCCGATCATCTGGCCGACGACTACGAACTGGGGGTGCGCGTGGCGCGGGCCGGCTTCCGCGTCGCGCTCAGCGCCGAGGTGGTGGAGACCGCCATCCCCGCCTACGGATGGCGCGGCTTCGTCGATCACCAGTTGCGCTGGGCGCGCACCGTCCGCGATGCCCGTCCCTGGGGCTACGCCGGCCTCGTCTTCACCCACGGCCTGGGCTGGGCGCTGCTCAATGTGCTCGCCAGCGGCCTGAGCCCCGTGAGCCTATGGCTGCTGGGGCTGAGCTTCTTCCTGCGATTGACCTTGGCCATGATGGTCGGCGTCGAACTGCTCAGCGACCACCAGGTGCTGCCCAGCCTGTGGCTTCTGCCCCTGAGGGATCTCATCGCAATGGGCGTATGGGCAGCCGGTTTCGCCGGCAACACCATCGTCTGGCGCGGCGAACGGTTCCTGCTCAAGGACGGAAAGCTGCAAAGGCTGGGCTAGGGCTGGCTTGGCTTGCCTGACGCCGCCGTCCCATTGTCGTCTACCTTGATCGCTTCGTAGTCGATCGACAGGCAGCAGCCCAGTTCCCTGAAGTTCCTTTCCCACTTCGGTCGATCATCAGCGGCCAGCGCGGTAAGCGCATAACTTGAAGTGCGCAGAATCTCGTACCAGATGTTCTGCGCCTGCCACAAGTTCAGCCCGATGGCCAGCTCCACCAGGGTTCGCGCCAGAGCCAGCGCACGATCCAGCATCTCCAGCGACCCCGAGGACATCTGCAGGTCCACCATGGCGCGTTTCATGCGCTGATCGGCAATGTAGGAGAGATTCGCCGTTTCCAGCGGCACGTTGTCCGCGGCGGCAAGGGAAAGGAAGGACCGCAGCAGGGCCTGATCAATCGGCTCACTTTCCAGCGCCCTGCGCAGTCCTGAGTTCACGGCAAACCCCGCTGCCAGGGTCAGCGCCGGCGGCTTCGGCAATCCGGCCTGGGAAAGATAGTGCAACAGGCTTGCGTGGTCCTCATAGATGGTCGTCAGCGATTTCTCGATGTCCCGCAGCGTCGAATTCAGAATCAACGTCACGATGCGCCGTTGCTCGTCTCTGAACAGTGAGGTCAGCGAATAGTCCACGTGACCGAAATGGCGGTCGATCAGGCGAATCACCTCCGGAAAGTCGGCGCTCTGCACCTGTTTGGCTGCCTGCCTGGCGAAGGCTTCGAACCCGGCCGCATCGCTCTCGTCGTATGCCTTCACGGCGGCGGTAATGTTCTGGTCGCCGAAGTGGAGAACCGCAAAGGCGAAGCTCCGCTGCTGGCCGGTGATCGCGCTCGAGATCTGCGCCCTGCCCAACGCAACCCGCCCGCGGCCCGACGTATAGATGTCGTAAGAGACGCGGCGGACGTGGTAACAGAACAGTTCCGTCTCCTCGGTGAACGAGGAGAAGACCGAGCTGATGGCATAGTGCGCCGCCACCTGTTCCAGGCCCAGCTTCATCGTAGCCACGCACTCGTTGTAAATCCGGGCGCCATCGCCGAAGCTCGCCACGTTTGAGCGTGCTTCCGCCATGCGCGATAGGAACGCCGCTTCAAGCCCTTCGGCCTGGTCGCCAAACAACTCCCGAGCCAATTGCAGCACGCGCGCCGCGTAGGCGATGATCTGCACTGTCTCAATGCCTGAAATATCGTCGAAGAACCAGCCGCAACTGGTGTACATGAGCTGCGCGTGGCGCTGCATCTCCATCAGTTCCAGCGCGCGCACGCGCTCCGCTTCTGAAAGCGCATGACTCTGCTGCGCGCCGAAGAAGCGCTCCATTGACACCTTGCCGCGATCGAGAATCACTTCGATGTACCCATCGCGCGCAGCCCACACGTCGTTGAAGAGCTTGCCGCCCTCCTGCTTCGTGAGCGGGGCCACAGCGTCGCGCAACTCGTCCAGTGCCTGGCGCAACGGCGCGCGCCAAAGCTGGTTGAAGCCCGCCTTGCCTCCGTTGCAGCCGCAGTTGGAGCGCCAGCGCTCCACTCCATGCACACAACTCCACGATGTGTCTTCGACGATCCCCGCTTCGTACTCAGGCGGGAACTGTTCCAGGTGGCTGCCATAGTTGGTCAGCGTCACCGTCTTGTCATCTTCCAGCAGGCGTAGCGCAAAGGCCAGCGCCATTTCGCCATACTTGTGGTGGTGGCCGTAGGACTCGCCGTCGGTGGCCACGTGAACCAATTGCGCCTGCGCGTTGTCTCGGAAGCCGTCTTTGAGCCGCGCGGCCAGTGAGTCGCCGGAGTTCAGCAACCCTTCAAACGCAATCGCGCGCGAGGCTGGCCCGTTGTAAAAGAAAACGGCAATCGAAACTCCGGAGTCGAAGCGCACCAGGTAGGGCCGTGTAGTATCCACCGTGGCGCCGGGTGTATCGGTCCAGCCGTATGCCTCCCCTAGCGGGCGGATGCGTCTACATTGGTGCGGAGCCAGCAGCGTGAACTTGATGCCGTGTGCGGCCAGCAGCTCCAGCGATTCGCTGTCCACTGCGGTCTCCGCCAGCCACATGCCCTCCGGTGGCGCGCCGAATTGGTGCGCGTAGTCGGCAATGCCCCAGCGGATCTGTGTAATGCGATCGCGGGAGCTGGCCAGCGGCAGGATAATGTGGTTGTAAGCCTGCGCCATCGCCGAGCTGTGGCCGCCAAAGCTCTTGCGGCTGCGCCGCTCGCCGTCCTGGATCATGCGGTAGGTGCGCGGCGCATTCTCCTTGAGCCAACTCAGCAGCGTTGGCCCGAAGTTGAAGCTCATGCGCGCGTAGTTGTTCACAATGCGCGTGATCCGGTTCTTGTTGTTTACAATGCGCGCCGCGCCGTTGGGAGCATAACACTCCGCGCAGATCCGCTCGTTCCAGTCGTGGTAGGGCGCCGCCGAGTCCTGCGTCTCCACCGTCTCCAGCCACGGATTCTCGCGGGGAGGCTGGTAAAAATGACCGTGAATGCAGATGAATCGCTTGCTTGCGGCCATCAAGAACAGCTCCCAACTTTCAGTTTCTATCTTCGAGTGCCCCGAGTCCAAGTCTCATATCGGCAAACGAACTGTCATCCTGAGCGAAGTCCGCAGCGGCGGACGGAGTCGAAGGACCTGCGGTTGCACTTCGGACGACCAAAATAGCTAGAAGCTAGAGGCTATTAGCTAAAAGCTGCTTTTCATCATTTTAAGCTCGACCGCCCCGCCGGCTCCGTTCCCTTGGCCAGATCGCAAGCCCGCCATAGGTACCAACTGGCCACGCTGCGGAAAGGCGCCCAGCGTTTTCCCCTTTTGAACATCACCTCAGGCAGAGGCAAATCGGCGGCCTCAAGCGCGCGCGTTTTGGGAACCTTTTGAAAAGTCAGCGCGAACCCCTTGCGCACCCCGTAGTCGGTCACCGGCAGCACATCCGGCCGGCCCATGCGGAAAATCAGCAGCATCTCCACCGTCCACGGGCCAATGCCGCGCACCTCGGTGAGCCGCTTTACAATCTCCGCGTCCGGCATCTTCTTGATCGCCGCATGAGTGGGCACAGTGCCGTCTAGCGTCTTCGCCGCCAGATCCCGGAACGCCTTGATCTTGTTCCCTGAAACACCGCACGCCCGCAGCGGGTCGTCCGGCGTATCCAGCAGCATCTGCGGTGTCGGGTCGCCGCCAAAGTACGCGCGCACTCGACCGTGGATGGTGGCCGCGGCCTTGCCATGCAACTGCTGGTAGAGGATCGACTCCAGCAATGACTCGAAGGGCGACGGCGCAAGATCAAGCCGCAGCGTGAACGCGCCCGCCCGCTCAATCAGCGCGGCCAGCTTGGCGTCGCTGGCCATCAAATGCTCAATCGCCTCAGCTGGATCGAAGGGAAGTTTGCGGCTCCGGCCGTCGTGAATCATATGCAGGAGTTTAACCCACCTGCGTGCGGTTCGGCTGCATGCCTCACCCACCTTCTAACCCGCCCGGCAAATGGTAGACTCCGTACAATTCGTCTATCTGAAAGAAGCGCCTCATGCAACGCCGCAATTTTGTAAAAATCATTTCCGCTTTGGGAGCCGGCCTGGCTCTCCGCTCAAGCTCTCGTTTTTCCCTTCACGCCCAGCAATCCCCGTCCGACCCAGCCGTCGAGCGTGTGATGGTCATGTTCAAGTGCCACTTCGACGCGGGGTTCGTCGACACCCAAGCCGCCGTCGTCCATCAATATTTCGCCCACTATTTCCCCCGCGCCATTGAAGTTGCCCGCGCCCAAAACGCCGACGGCAAGCGGCGCTACGTGTGGACCACCGGCTCCTGGCTGCTCTATGAGTACCTCGAGCAGGCCTCGCCCGCCAACCGCAAAGTCATGGAGCAGGCCATTGCCCGCGGCGACATCGCCTGGCACGCCTTACCCTTCACCTGGCAGACCGAGATGATGAGCCAATCCATGATCGAGGGCGGCCTGGCCATCTCGCAGGCACTTGACCGCCGCTTCGGATTCGTCACCACCGGCGCCAAAATGACCGACGTCCCCGGCCACACCCGCGGCATCATTCCGCCACTGGCCAAACACGGCGTCGGCTTGCTTGAAATCGGCGTCAACGGCGGCTCCGCGCCCGCCCAATTGCCGCCCATCTTCCTCTGGAAAGACCCTTCCGGCCAAAGTCTGCCCGTCATGTATCATCACGATTACGGCGGCATGGCCCGCGTCCCCGGCTCCAATCTCGTGCTCGTCACCGCTATGCTGGGCGACAACATGGGGCCGCACAACGCCAATGAAATCCGCGCCGTCTACGCCGATCTCGCCGCGCGGTTCCCCAACGCCGAAGTCACAGCCTGCAACCTTTCCGAAATGGCCAACGCCCTCCAACCCTTTCGCGACCGGCTGCCGGTGGTCACTCAGGAGATCGGCGATACGTGGATCTACGGATGCCCCAGCGACCCGCTCAAAGTGGCCCGCTATCGCGAACTGGCGCGCCTGCGCGAAGGCTGGATTGCGCAGGAAAGCTTTCAAAACGGAGACGCAACCGACCTGGCCCTGCTCCGTCATTTGCTGCTCGAAGTGGAACACACCTGGGGAGGTGACCCGTGGCGCACCGCTTGTTTCTGCTCCGGCAAGAACTCTCCCAGCGTCGACTGGGACAAAACTCTCTCCATCGACTACACCAATTACAAGCCCGCCGACCTGGCCCGGATGCTGGACGACAAAAACTACAGGTTCCTCCAGTTCACCTGGCAGGAAAAGCGCCAGGATCTCCTTGACGGCGTTGCTACGTTGCCCGCAACCCTGCGAGCCCAGGCGCAAAATGCCATCGACAGCCTGAACGCCGCCGAGCCGAAGCTTTCGCTGACAGCCGTCGCGCATCCCGCCGGCCAGCCCATTGAAACCGCGCATTTCATTCTCGGAATCGATGCGCAAACCGGAGCCATCACGCGCCTGCGCAACAAAGCTACGGGCCGTGAGTGGGCCGGCAAGCGCAATCCCATTGCTCTCTTCACGTACCAGACCCTCTCGCAGGACGACTTCAAGCGCTTCGTCACCGGCTATACAACAGCGAAGGACGACTGGGTCTTTAAGGACTTCGGCAAGCCGCAGATTGAGAAGCTCGGCGCCGTGAGCCAGGAATGGCAGCCCGCGTCAGCCGTGGTCAACGTGGAAGAAACACCCGACGCCCACCGCATTGTCGTCCGTTTGGAAATCCACGACCAAGAAGCCTTTCAGTCCGGCCGCGCCTCATTCCCGCGCAAGGTCTTCCTCGAGCTGCTGCTGCCCAAAGCCTCGCCTGAAATCCATTTGACCCTGTCGTGTTTTCAAAAACCCGCTACCCGGCTCCCCGAGGCCCTGTGGCTCACCTTCAACCCCATCGCCAATGATCCCGCCGGATGGACTCTGCACAAATCCGGCGAGCCCATTTCGCCCCTCGACGTCGTCGCCTCGGGAAATCGTCACATGCACGCGCTCGACAAGGGATTCGCCTATCGAGAGCCCGGCCATCGCTTCGAGGTGGAAACCATCGACGCGCCAGTAGTTGCCGTCGGCCAGAGATCGGCCTTGCTGTTCTCCAACATCCAGCCCGACCTGCGCGAGGGAATCCACTCCAACCTCTTCAACAATGCCTGGGGAACCAACTACATCATGTGGTACGGCGAAGACATGCGCTTCCGTTACGTGCTCAGGGCCTGAAGAGGTCCGAACTGCCGGCCACAAGCCAACTGTTTCCCAAACAAACCGGATCATCGCCTTGGCTTTTCATTTTGGATCGATCCGAGGAGGCCGTCATTGTTTCCATTCCCCGCGCCCCGCCCCATCCTTGTACCATCGAGAACAAGGACCCTTGAGGTGAAGCAACTCCATGAAGATGCGTCCGGGGACACAAACGGGCTTTCTGCTGTGCGGCAAAGAGTGGATTGAAGGCGAAGCGCTGGAAGTGCGCTCGCCGTGGGACCAGGGGCTGGTGGGTCGGGTTACCGTGGCCACACGCGCCGACGCGCGCCAGGCTGTGAACCACGCCGTGGCCAGCCTGCGCCGCACCCGCGCCCTGCCCCGCTGGAAGCGCCGCGAGATTCTGGAAGATGTGGCTGCGGCGCTGATCGAGCAAAAGGAGCGCTTCGCGCAGCTCATCGTGGCAGAGGCAGGCAAGCCGGTACGCCTGGCTCGCGCTGAGGTTGATCGCGCCGTGCTCACCTTCAAAACCGCTGCCGAGGAGTCCGCGCGGCTGGGCGGCGAGAGCCTTCCACTCGACCTGACTGAGGGCAACGAAGGCCGCTGGGGACTGGTGCAGCGTTTTCCCGTGGGACCGGTTCTGGCCATCACCCCATTCAACTTCCCGCTGAATCTTGTGGCCCACAAGCTGGCGCCCGCCCTGGCTGCCGGATGTCCCGTGATTCTGAAGCCGGCCCCGCAAGCCCCGTTTACCGCGCTGGCCCTGGGTGAAGTGATTTTGAAGGCCGGATGGCCCGAGGAGGCGCTGGCCGTGCTGACGCTGAACAATGCCGACACTGCATGGCTGGCTGAAAAGGAAGATCGCGTCAAGCTGGTCAGCTTCACCGGCTCGGCTAAAGTGGGCTGGGAGCTCAAAGCCCACTCCGGTCGAAAACGTGTGTTGCTTGAGCTGGGCGGCAATGCCGCGCTCATCGTTCACGGAGACTGGCACGACCTGGACGGAGCCGCCATTCGCGCCGCCCACGCGGCATTCGCCTATGCCGGCCAGTCCTGCGTCGGCCTTCAGCGCGTGTTTGTGGAGCGCGGCATCTTTCAGACTTTCCTTTGGAAGATGGTGGAGCACACGGCTAAGCTGGTGGCTGGCGACCCCTCCGATGAGGCCACCGAGGTTGGTCCGCTGGTCCGGCTCAGTGACGCCCAGCGCGTAGAGGCCTGGATCAAAGAAGCCGTCGACGGCGGCGCCAAGCTGGTGGCCGGCGGCGAGCGGCGCGGCTCGGTCATCACCCCCGCCATCCTCACCGGCACCAAACCAGGAATGAAGGTCCGCGACGAAGAAGTCTTCGGCCCGGTGGTGACCATTGAGCCTTACAACGACTTCGAGCAAGCGCTGGCGGACGTGAACCACTCGAAATATGGCCTGCAGGCAGGCCTGCTCACCCGCGACGCCGGCCGCATCCTCACTGCCTATCGTGAGCTCGAGGTTGGCTCGCTCATCGTGGGCGACACCCCCAGTTGGCGCCTCGACCCCATGCCCTTTGGGGGCGTGAAGGAGTCCGGCCTGGGACGCGAGGGCATCGGCTTTGCAATTCAGGAGATGACCGAGCCGCGCATGTTGGTCATCAGCGGGCTGAGTTAGTGGTGTCCTGTTTCTAAAGTTAGTATCAAAAATTGAGCTGTCATTCTCAGCAGCTCGACTCGCCGCGTCGAGTTACGGTTGGGATGAACAACGTCGCCAATATCAGCCCGGGGCGTAAGAGATCATTCACATGATGGGCCGTTCATAGGGAGCGAACGGGCCCCAAACGTCTTTCAGCCCGAGGTGGAGGTTGGGGTGGTGAGCCGAAGATTCTGCATTTGGTTTTCCCCGCCAATCAGCCAACTTGCTAAACCGCCCTCCCCGCCGCCACCCCCGAAGCCCAGGCCCACAGAAAGTTGAATCCCCCCAACCACCCCGTCACAA
>Ga0302326_10026120_pt1 | contig 11816 bp, 6 predicted proteins | sample Palsa_T0_3_FD_202264 | JGI IMG/M metagenome (GOLD analysis project Ga0302326, IMG submission 202264) | Peat permafrost microbial communities from Stordalen Mire near Abisko, Sweden - Palsa_T0_3 | ecosystem: Environmental > Terrestrial > Soil > Palsa > Peat permafrost | place: Sweden: Abisko... | reverse complement strand
CGGGTGACAATCTCGTCCTTGTGCTCAACGAGCAGGACAAGTATCTCCAAGGGGATACGCTCCAGCTTCAGGACGTGACTGCCGCGGCGCAACCTGCGGAGACGTAGGTCAAGCTCATAACCATCGCCGAGCCGGATCGATTGATGTTCTCGGACTGGGGTGGAAGCCACAGCAGACCCCCGTGGTGGGTGGGAGGATTTTACAACACATCCGGAACCACCCACGTAAATGCAAAGAATAGTTCCACTTAGCGCGACACAAAACATAACGTCGCGACACGCGCTTCCGTATGGACAACCACGTTCTCTACCGCAAGAATGCCGTTCAACACTGACCAAGAGGCAGTGAGAATTGGGGGAAGCACAATGAAGAGGATGCATAGTGACGCGGGGAAGAGGACTTTTGGCCTGTGCATGTTGATGGTGACGCTACTGTTGGGGGCTGCCGTCGCAAAAGCCGATCCGGTTCTGGACTGGAACGTAATTGCGGTCGATACAGCCGTTGCGAACGGCCAGAACCCGTTCGCCCAGGCGCGATTTGCAGCGATTGTGCAGGTCGCTGTCTTTGAAGCCGTCAACGCCATCACTGGCGATTATCAACCATATATTGGGAGCATCGTCGCGCCTCACGGCGCTTCAGCCAACGCTGCAGCCGTCCAGGCTGCCTATCGGGTACTCAGCACCTATTTCCCGGCCAGCCCTTCAACGCTCGACGCAGCCCGCGCAAGCTCGCTGGCGTCTATACCGGACGGCCAGGCCAAGATTGACGGCATTGCAACGGGCGAGGCTGCAGCCAATGCCCTGATTGCTCTTCGTGCCAAAGACGGGTCGTCGCCGCCGCAATTCAAGACACCCGGCCCAGCTGTTCCAGGCGAATGGCAGGCTACCGTGAGTTGTCCGATTGTGAATGGAATTGCGTCGGGAATCGCCTTTCAATGGCAGAACGTAACCCCGTTTGGTGTCCGGAGCGCGAAGGAGTTTCTCCTCGGTCCCCCGCCAGCCCTTAGCAGCAACGAATACGCGAAGGCGTACAACGAGGTGATGACGGTGGGGAGCCTCGACAGCACCGAGCGGCCACCAGATCGGTCAGATGTCGCGACCTACTACGCGGCCACCTCGCCAACCCAGGCATTCAATCAGGCCGCAAGGCAGGTCGCGCAGGAACAGAGGCGTTCGCTGGCAGAGAATGCCCGGGCTCTTGCCCTGATCAACATGGCGATCAGCGACAGCCTGGTCGCTACGTTCTTCAACAAATATCTTTACAACTTCTGGCGCCCCGAAACCGCGATCCGCGCGGGGGACACGGACCACAACCCGAAAACCGAAGCCGATCCGAACTTCGTGCCCTTCATCGTGACCCCATGTTTCCCGAGCTATCCGTCAAACCACGGCAGCGCTGCCAATGCGGCAGCTGCGGTCATGAGACGTCTCTACGGCGAAGCTGGACATTCGATGACGCTGTCAAACCCCGCCGTGCCCAGCATCGTCCTGCAATACACCTCGTTCACGCAGATTACCAACGACATCAGCGACGCTCGTGTTTACGGCGGGATCCATTTTCGAACCGACCAGGATGCAGGAGCGCTGCTGGGGCTGGCTGTCGGTGAAGCAGTCTACAAGCGCAACCTGCGTCCGGTGCACGATGATGACTGGGATGATGACCGCGACGACGACTGAGTGATCAGGTCGAAAACGATTTGCCATTCGAGTCAGGCGGTACGGCGATATGCGGTCGCGTTGCCCGAAGACGAGGGCCCCACATGTCGCCGTACCGAAGTGACAAGCTGCCCAGAATTGAGTCGTCACCAGTTCCCTGTCGCCAGGTTTCGGAGACACGCTGGCATTCGCGCTTTTGACTCATTGCCCTCTGTATTCCTGGTTGGGAGCGCGGGGAATCCTGTGCGGCAGGGGCACGGCAAAAGACGGTATTTGACGGTAAGTCGAGGTAACGGCGGCAATTCTGCGCCCTACACCTTGTCGGGCGCTCCGATCTGTTCCATTGTGTCGGTGCGGCTCAGGTTCATCGCTCGCGCCCAGCCGGAGGATAAGATGCGCATTTCCAAAATGATGTCGATTTTGCTCGGACTCGGATCACTCCACCCTCTATGGGCACAAAGCTGCCCCAACACCTGCACCAGCGCGAGCGTTTGCTCCAAAGCAGACATAGATAACAAGACGTTCTATCAGAGGTGCGTCGCACAATGCGAAGCCAAGTGTTACAAATGCGTAGCTGCCGTCGATACGATCTTCCCCAAGTATTACGTTCTCGGCTTGCTGTATTCGCCTCCGGGCTGCACCAGTACTGCAACACAAACCTGCACCACACCAAGTACCGTCGATTACGGCAGCGGCAGCACCATGGGCACCAAGACCTCAATCCAGAGCTCAAAGGAAAGCGCGGTTGACCTGAAGGTCAGCGCCACTTTCGGAGGCGGCGACAGCAAAGCAACCAGCTTCGGCGTAAGCGCCACCACAGGCTACTCCACTACGACGACGGACTCCAATAGCACCACCATCTCGAAAGCAAGCACCAGCGACGTAAAAGCCACGGGAAACGGAGATGGCGTCGATCATGACCAGGATCTCTTCATCCTTCTACTGAACCCCGCGATTGCCGTGCAGCAGGTTCCGACCTTTTCGAGTGATCAGGTGTGTACAGCGCCCGCAAGTCTCAACTGGTACTTCGGCGTAAACCCTGCCATCGGAAACGGCTCGTCCATGACCTATACGGTTTCTGTGGGCGCCTTAAAAAACCCGCAGGCGAATCCCACTGTTATTCAGCAACTGACGGCTCTCAACTTCACCCAGGCCGACTTCAACACACTGCTCGCGCTCGATCCGTTTGCGAACGGGTCCACGACCATCGACACCACCCGATACTCTCCGACGACGGCGAATCTTCCCTATGAGCCCCCGGATACGACAACGGAGTGCAACAAGGGAATCTGTACCTGCAGCCCGACCAGCATAAGTCTCAAAAACGAGTTGTTGGGGGACGTTGGAACATCCACAAAGACGGATTACTCCGTGGGTTTTAGCGAATCCTTGACCGGCACTCTCACCAGCTGGCTTAAGCTAGGCGCGAGTTCTGATCAGACCTTTACCTGGACAACCACCGCAACGACCGACAACACCACCGATTCAAGCCAGACGGCCTCACTGACGATGCAGTGCCCCTCTTCGGCCTACACAGGGCCAACGGAAATGCTCGTCTATTGGGACAATCTCTTTGGCAGCTTTCTTTTTGTTCCCGCGCAATTGGGCTCTGCTCAAGTGTCCACCATGGCGCAAGGTTCCGTCACCGCCCAGTCCGGTCAGCCCGGTCAGTCTTTGCGGGGGCAGCCGGTCACGCTGTCGCTCGCGGGAAAGACTTACCGAACCACAACGGACAGCGCCGGAAACTACGCTTTTGGGGCTCTTCCGGGCATGACGTATCCCACGAGCGGCACGCTGTCAGTGATGGGGGTTACGCAGACGGTCGCTGTGAATCCAACCTCAAAGATCAACGTTCAAGTTCCATGACCCGGTTTCATGACAATGTTCCTTGACAATGTTCTTTGACCTTCGGGTGCGTTGCGCCAACGGCAGATGGTGGAAGCCTCGCCCAAAACAGTGTGCGCGCCCTGTCCAGCAACCGCCCTGTCTCGCTGGTCATGCAAATATCGCCATCAGAGCACAGCCGAAGGCACCTTCGCACCAACCTCGTCGACCAAACACCATGGCCAGAAGTTTCACGAACAATGCGGGGTAAGTGAAATGTTTTTCTTGTTTTCTCTTATCAGGGTGAGAGCAGGCGCAGCTTCACCTCAGGAGGATCCATTTCATGTTCAAACCCCTTTTGCGCTCGATGACATTGTGCGTGGCCGTGCTGAGTCCGGCTTTGCTGGCTGCCACCCCGAACCCAACCGCGTTCGATCGGCCGCTGGCCTTTGAACCCAACCGCGGGCAGGCCCCTGCCCAGGTCTCCTGGACCGCGCGCGGCGAGGGGTACCAACTGCTCCTTACCTCATCCGGAGCTTGGATTACCATGGCGGAGCCTGTGGCTGCTTCGGCGGCAGACCCTGTTCTCAACCTTCCCGGCAAGCCTGGCTTGCTGAAGGGGCGGGTCAGCATGATCGGCATGAATCTGGTGGGAAGCCATCCCTGGACCGCGGTGCAGGGGCTGGAGCAAACCGGCGGCGTGAGCAACTACCTGGTTGGCAACGATCGCACCAAGTGGCGCTCGGGCGTTCCGCAATATGGAAGGCTCCGGGTCAACAACGTTTACGACGGCATCGACCTGGTCTTCTACGGACAGGGACGGAACCTCGAGTACGACTTCGTCCTGGCGCCGGGAGCAGACCCCAACCAGATCCGCCTCGCCTTTAACGGCGCGGGCCCACTGCGTGTCGATCGCCAAACGGGCGACCTGGTGATTAGCACCAGCAATGGCCCGGAGATGCGGCACGTGCGGCCGCGGGTGTATCAGCAGATCGGCAACGAAAAGCGAGAAGTCGCAGGCGGCTACCAGATTCTGGACAACGGAGAGGCTGCGTTTCGCCTCGCGGCCTATGATCGGCGGCATGCCCTGGTCGTGGATCCGACGGTGCAATTCGCGGCGTTCCTGCAGGGCAATTCGCAGGATGTTGCTGTCGGAGTCAAGGTGGATGCCGAGGGCAATTCCTATGTGACCGGCCAGACGCTGTCCACGGACTTTCCGAATTCGTTCGGCATGCCGCCGGCGAAGGATTGCTCTGGTGGAGTATGCCCGGCTTATATTTTCGTGACCAAACTTTCACCCACGGGAGCAGTGATGGATTCCACCCTGATCGGCGGCAATGAAACGGATGAGGTAACCGGTATCGACGTGGATGCAACCGGGGTTTGGGTGACCGGCGGAACAAACTCCAAGAATTTTTCCACACACTCCCAATTCGCTTACGGTAACTGGAACGGTTTCGTGGCCAAGCTCGGCACCGATCTCAGTTTTCAGGAGTGGTGTGTAACCTTTGGTGGTTTTGGTGACTCGAATGGCCTTCAACTGGCGACTGCTATCGCTGTAGATACGAATTACAACGCGTATGTTACGGGGCTAACGAACTCTGTTGATTTTCCTACCTCGCTCTACACCACGACCACGTTGAAACCAAAACAGCAGTCTCTTCAAGGGGAGATAAATGCATTCGTCGTGAAGGTGGGCGCCGACGGGTATCTCACGGATGGCTATTCCACTTACCTCGGCGGAGCCGGTGGGGCCATAGGTGCTGGGATTGCCGTCGACGGCGCGGGTCACGCCTTTGTAACCGGGGAGGCTGGGTCGGGATTTCCCACCAACGGAGCGACCTCCTACGGGTCTCCGGGCCGGCAGGGTAGCGAGGCTTTCGTCACTGAACTTTCGCCGGATGGGTCCAGCTCTCTTTACTCGCTGTTGTTGGGCGGCACGCAAACGTTCTCCACTCCCTACCCGGAAGATCAGGGTCTCGCGATCGCGGTGGATGCAGCCGGGGAGGCTTACGTCACGGGGATTGCATGCTCGACCAATTTCCCAACAACTGCAGGAGTGGTCCAGGTGAAACCGCCGTCGGTCTGCCTGCCGTTTGTTGCTGACCATCAAAGCGCTTTCGTGACGAAGCTGAGCAATACTGGGCGGCTTCTTCGCTCAACCTATTTTGGCGGCACGGATGGTAAGGTGAACGGCAACAGCATCGCCGTCAATCGGCTGGGAGACGTTTATGTTGGCGGTTCTACCACCACCGGTATGTTTCCGGGCACGAATACCATTACGGTGAACCCGGTTGCGGGCTTTTTGTCCGAATTCGATTCGAATCTCGATACTCTGGAATTCAGCAAGTTTCTGGGAGCCACGGTCTATTCGGTCGCTGTCTTCCACCCCACTTCCAGCGGTCCCCACCTGGGACCGCAAGATCCGGATTCTGTCTTTGCCGCGGGGTACCGTTATCGGCCGGGGACGGATACTACGAACGTCAATAATCAAGACGCGTTTGTCGTCATGCTGAGCGAGGCCCCCTAGCAGGTGAGGGGGACAGGATACACCTATCCCCCTCAGTTCTATTGGAGTGAACATCTGCCCGCTCGGAGAACCCCTTTCGCTGAGTCAATGGGAAACCTCCGTTTCCCATTGACTTTTGCCTATCATGGTGTCCTGAAACTCCATGCAACTGCGGCCGCGAACGTCATTTTTCCCAGGACAACTGCCATTTTCGTCAGTCCACGAGATTCGGCTTGGACAGGAATCAGCCGGTGCAATGCAACCCGGACCCCGCGAGTGATAGACTCTGGTCGCACCGTCTGGCAAGGTGGGACGTGACGCTTTCAACCACGGAGACCATGGTTCAGTTTGGAGTGTTTGAACTCGACCTCAGGACCCGGCAGCTCACGAAAAAGGGCGCGAAAATTAGGCTGGCGCGGCAGCCGATTGAGGTTTTGTCGTTGTTACTGGAACGCCCTGGAGAAATCGTGACCCGCGAGGAGCTCAGGCGGCGCCTCTGGCAGTCCGATGTCTTCGTCGATTTCGATCACGGATTGAATAAGTCCATCCAAAAACTGCGCGAGGCTCTCGGCGACCCCGCTGTCTCTCCCCGTTATATTGAAACCATTCCGCGGGTCGGATACCGCTTCATTGGGCCGGTGAGCGAGACCACAGAAACCCTGGAATCCACGCCGGACCGGGAAATCCCACAGGCGCAAAATCTCGATCCCAATCCTCCGGCCGGAGTTGGTGGGAGCAAGCGAGCACGCTGGGTTGTTATGGCCGCCTGTGTTGCGGCTGGGGCGCTGGTGGCCGGCTGGCTCATCCACTGGCGGCTGCGCGCCAGCCAACCGATTCAATCGCTGGCGGTGCTTCCCCTCGACAATCTGTCCGGCGATTCGTCCCAGGACTACTTCGCCGATGGCATGACGGACGAGTTGATCACGATGCTCGCGAAAGATTCCACTCTCCGCATTGTCTCCAGAACTTCGGTGATGCAGTACCGCGGCGCTCGCCGGCCGCTTACGGAGATCGCACGTGCGCTCCACGCCGACGCAATCGTGGAAGGATCGGTGTCCCGTTCTACCGGTCATGTCCATTTGACTTTGCAGCTGATCCGGGCGGATACCGACTCGCATCTGTGGGCGGAGAGTTACGAACGTGACGCTGACGATGTTGCGTTGCCGGATGAGGCAGCCAAAGCGATTGCACAACAGTTGCATCGCGCTGTCCCGATGCCGAAGGCGGTCCGTTCTGTAAGTCCGGCAGCGCACGATGCCTACCTGCGCGGCCAGTACCTTTGGTTCAGTTACAGGATGGAGGACGCGGGTGCCTGGTTCCAAAAGGCGCTCGACCTCCAGCCTGATTATGCGCTGGCCTGGACTGGGCTTGCGGACTACTACGGAGAGGGTATCGTCGTCGGCGTTCTCGATCCCCGAACCAGTATCCTTCCGGAGGAGCATGCCGCCCAACGCGCGCTCGAACTGGATCCGGACCTGCCGCAGGCGCACGGTGCGATGGGCGCCATGTTCCTTATTGATCGATGGGATTGGGCTGACGCCGACCGGGAGATTCTCCGCGCCATCAGCCTCGATCCGCAGAACGCCGAATTGTATTACTTGCGGACCGATCTGTTGCTGGCAGTCAATCGCCAGGCGGAAGCCATCGCTTTAGGGAAGAAGGTGATGGAACTTGATCCGTTTTCACGGCCCTACGCTCTCGCCGGCTTATATGAGTACACGCGTCAATTCGATGAGGCGCTGGCGGAGATTCGGCTGCGGTCGGCAGTTAGTCCCAACAATCCAGATCTCCTCGAATTGGAGGCGGATATTTTCCGGCGTATGAGCAAGTACAAAGAGGCCGTGGACGCGTGGTCCAGATGGCACATTCTGATGGGAGACCCTCAATCAGCTGTGGAGCTGCGTCGTGCCTGGAATCGGGGCGGCGCCCACGGTTTCGTTCAGTGGCAGCTTGACCGGCGTCTGCTCCAATCGAAGACTCACTACGTCTCTCCTGTCGAGCTGGCGGCTTACTACGCACAACTTGGAGACAAAGAGCGGACACTCGCTCTGCTCGAGGAAGGTCTTCAACAGCGTGCCACAAGCACTCTCTGGATCCAGCGCGATCCCGCATTTGACTTTCTCCATGCGAATGACCGCTTTCGCTCGATCGTTCAGAAGACAGGAGTCGCGCCAGCCTATTAGCATCCGCTCGTCCCGATGGACACGCGATCGGAGTTTCGTGGATCGTCAGCAAGGTAGGCATAAACGTCATCGCCACGGTTTGGTGTCCACTACACGGGCTGCGAAAAACTCCCAGAACCACCACAAGCCCTACCCCTGGACGGGTGCCCCTCGGACTCTTTCCGCAGCCTGTATACAGGCTGTCCTCAAAATGCCGCGCTGATTAAGCGAGCGATCGCTTCCGGTTTCTTACCTTGCACGGCATACAAAGTAGCAAGCGCAGGCCGACTCCGCGGTGCCATTGCGGTCCAGCCCCCGCGGCCGGGTGTCGTAGGCTTCGCACAAAAGACGCTCGGCTTCGCTCTTCTTCCGCCGTCAGGCCCTGTGCCGCATGCCCCTGAAGGCAAGCCAAAAGAAATCCGTTAAGTGTCCAAACTCAGTGACGAACTGCATTCATTCGTGGACGAGTGCGTGCGTTTGCGTGGCGAGCTGCCGATACAAAAGCTCAAGTAGATAAGAAAACAAAAATGACCGCGGTATGTGACCAAGTGCGGCCGCGGCGGGACGAGTGGCCGCCAAACGGAATATCTGCAGTGCAATCCAGCGACGTACACGCCTCTGAAGGCTTCGCGGATCCATGAGTATGGTCTCGGAACGGATTCTCGAAGTTCCGTGAGGTTATCTTATGTCGCGTAGTCGTTTAATATCGTTCCTGACAACGCTTTGTTTGCTCTATTCGATCAGCGCGGAAGCCAAGCGGGATACACAGCTGGATCATCCTTCGAACGTGGCAGAGATACAGATCAAAGCGGCACAAGGATTCGTCAAGCAGGAGCTGGAATTGGCCGCGGCCTACTTCGCCGGCAGAGGAGTAGCGAAAGATCTCGCTCAAGCTGCCTATTGGTATCGCAAGGCAGCGGATCAGGGAGATCCCGCTGCCCAAGTCTATCTTGGGTATCTGTATTCCGCCGGTATAGGCGTTCCCCAGGATACGGCTGAGGCGATTCGATGGTACAGACGCGCCGCAGCTTCCAACTCCCCCCAGGCAGAGGTGAACCTGGCAGCCCACTATATGCGGGGAGACGGAGTCAAACAAGATACTGCGGAGGCATTGCGCCTGCTGAGGTCTGCGGAAGAGAAGGGATATGGCCGGGCAGATGCATACCTGGGCTGGGCAAGCTATACCGGATCCGGCGTTCCTGTCGACAACGCCGCGGCGGAAGCCTGGTTGAAGAAAGGCGTCCAACGCCACGACCCGGAAGCAGAATGTTTCCTGGCGACATGGGACGCCTATGCGCCGGGTCATGTACCCGATCTGGCTCTGGAAGCCAGGCTTCTGCGGCTCTCTGCCGCGACCGGCTATGTGCAGGCTATCCATGGTCTGGGGCTCCTGCTGGTGAACCATCCCGAGCTGCCACAAGCGAAGGAGGAAGCGACCAACCTGCTGATGTCCTCTGCCGAAGCCGGCTATTGGCCATCGTCCGCGACCCTGGGCATCCTGGCCCGCGATGGGCGGTTATTGCCAAAAGATCAACGAGCAGCCTGGCGCTGGTTGCGCATCGCAGTTTCGCAAGGCGGAAACCAGGCAGAGATCCATGTGGGTCACGAGCTTCAGCGTCTGGCGAAGAGCGTGGCCGATACGGCGTGCGCACAGCAGGAGGCTGAGGTATGGCTGCAAATGCATCCCAATCGCGACCTGTTTGTATTCGGCAACGAAACGACCACAAAGTATTTCCCCATCCAGGAGGTGTATGCTACGGCGCATGCTCCGGAGGTGGACAACGAGGCTGAGTATCAAACGAAGGATCCTGACTAAGCGAGAGGCGGACCCAAACCGTCCCTTCTTCATGCACCCGCTGATCTTCCTGTCGGGCTGGGTGGCACTTGGACTTTTGTTCGGGGTCCAGGAAATCATGATGTCTTCGGGCGAGTCGAAGGTTCCGCTCTGGTACCCTTTCGCCTCCTGGGCAGTTGATTACTTTTTATGGGGTTTGGTCTGTCTGGTTCTATGGCACTTCTTGCGAGCAAGCATACAAAGGGCCACCCCGCGACAGATGCTGCTGCAGTTTTTGCCGTTGAGTGTTCTTTGCAGCATCCTGGTGGAATCAAGCTACGCCGCTGTCTTTCAGCACCAGCGTCCAGGAAATCACTTAAGCTATCTCGCTCGGGTCGAACACTATTTGTCGTCTGGCTTGGTTACGGATTTAGCCACTTTCTGGCTGGTGTTTGCTCTCTTCCGCGGCATTGGCTACTACCAGCAATTTCGCGAGCGAGAGCAGATGGCCTCTCGCCTCGAGGCCCAGCTCGTCCAGGCCCGGTTGCAGGCCCTGCAGATGCAGCTCAATCCCCATTTCCTGTTCAACACCTTGAACAGCGTTTCCAGCCTGATGCGCTCCAACCCCGACGGGGCGGATGAAATGCTGGAACGATTGAGCAGCCTGTTGCGTATCACGTTGGCAATGGGTCAGGCGCAAAAGGTTCGCCTGCAGGAGGAGATGGATGTCGTTCAACTCTATGTCTCGATACAGCAATTGCGTTTCGGCGATCGCGTCAAACACAGCATTCAAGTCGCACCCGAGGCATGGGACGCCCTGGTGCCGACCATGATTCTTCAACCCATTGTTGAAAACGCGTATGTTCACGGAATCTCCAAGTCTCTCGCGCAAGGAACGATCACCATCCAGGCTTCCATCGACGGAGATACACTGTACATATCGATCCGCAATGCGGGCTGTGTTCCGGGCTCTTTCGAAGAAGTCCCGAGAAAGCCGGGCGTGGGCATCGCGAATGTAAAGGCGCGCTTGCAGTTGCACTATGGAGGCCGGCAGAACTTTACTATTCAGGAGCTAGCCCCAGGCGATGTGACCGCCGTATTCCAGCTACCGCTCGAGATCGACAAGAGTCCAAGCAGTGACAACGCGGAGTCCTGGTATGCCGCTTCAAGTAGTGATCGCGGATGACGAAGTTCTTGCCCGGCAAAAGCTCTTACAACTTTTGCGGGAAGAACCAGACATCGAAGTAGTGGGCGAAGGCGCCAACGCCGAGGAGACGCTCGACCTGGTTCAGCTTACGCGGCCCGACGTGTTACTACTCGATATTCGCATGCCAGGCATGGACGGCTTCGATGTCATCTCGGCTCTCAGTGGTTCGTCTCCGCTGAGCCTGCCCAGTATTATCTTCACCACGGCGCACGACCAATACGCCCTGAAAGCCTTCGAGGTGCACGCGGTCGACTACCTCTTGAAGCCGTTCACGCGCGAGCGCTTGCGCATTGCCCTCGACCATGCGCGCGCACACCAGGAGCGAAGCCGCGCGAAGGGGCCGGTGAAATCCGCGCAAAAAAAGGAATATACCAAGCGCCTGGTTTTTCGGTCCAAGGGGCGAATCCTCTTCTTGCCCATCGAGGAGATACGCTGGATTGGCGCGGAAGAGAATTACGTGAGGATCTGTGCGGGCAAGGAGAGCCATATGCTGCGCAATACCATGGCCAATTTCGAAACCAAGTTGGATCCTGACGTTTTCCTGCGCATCCATCGCTCTGCGATTGTGAATCTGCAGCATGTCAAGGAATTTCGCAGCGACGGAACCGACGGGGAGTGCTTTGTCACCATGTCAGACGGGCACAAGTTGCCAGTGAGCCGAGGGTACCGTTCCCGCATTACCGCT
>Ga0302326_10026117_pt1 | contig 11817 bp, 12 predicted proteins | sample Palsa_T0_3_FD_202264 | JGI IMG/M metagenome (GOLD analysis project Ga0302326, IMG submission 202264) | Peat permafrost microbial communities from Stordalen Mire near Abisko, Sweden - Palsa_T0_3 | ecosystem: Environmental > Terrestrial > Soil > Palsa > Peat permafrost | place: Sweden: Abisko... | reverse complement strand
AGCGTCGTCCCTTCGTAGGGAATTTCCACGGCTTCGATTGCGGGCGTGAAAAGGGCCCCGGCTGCCTTGTAGCTAGCGACGGATCGCTCGTAAGCACGCTTGACGCGCGGATCCTCCGGATTGGCGTGTAGGAAAAACTCGGCGCTCCGATAGTAGCTACAGGCTCGCAGGTAATTGTCCCGGGCGCTGATTTTGTGGCCCTTCCGGAGTTGACCGGCGGCTTCATCGGCGAGGCGATCGGCGAAAGCGTTGTTGGCATCGTACCAACTATCGTAGTCACCGGACTTAATGTTCTTGGCGATAGCGATCACCTCGCCAAACAGAGCCCCACCGTAGTCCGCAGCTCCAAACAAGCGGGAGATCTCAAACCAGAATTGAGGATCGTCCTTGAAAAGCAGTGCGTCGGTACCGGTGTTGGGCGCGAGCACTGATTGTGCTGGCGTTGCAGCCCCAGCGCTCGACGCCGATGAAGCAGGTATGGAAGCGCCTTGCGCGAGTGATTGAGTGTTCATTGGTAGGCCCCTTATGAATGGTGTCGTGTGTATTGGAGTGTCGTGGTCATCCGATGGCGAAGTTGGCGATGTCGCCGGCAGTCGAGCGGGCGATATCGGGACATATAGCCGGCAGGAGGATCTCGATGCCGTGGCAGGCGCCCATCATTTGGCGGCAACGCGCCGAAACCCCGCTATTCATCAGAAGTCGGTAGAAGGCGATGCCCTCATCGCGCAACGGATCGCACTCGTTGACGCTGATGACCGTCGGCGGAAACCCTTCGACATCCTCTGGCTTGGCGAAGCTGGGCCATGCGAGCGGGTTGCGGGCGTTGAAGGCCTCGATGCCGTAAGCCATGGTGGCGCGGTTATCCCCGAAGTTGAGCACGATGCCCTCATTTTCGATGGAAGAGGGGAACTGCGACTGCGGCCACTCGCCGGCGATATAGGGACACAAGGAGTAGATGCCCTGGATCAGACCCAGTTCGCCATCCTGCTTCAGCTTCATACCTACGGCGAGGACCAGATTGCCGCCGCCACTTTCTCCAGCGACGATGACGCGCTTCGTATCAATCTTGAGACTGGTTGCATTCGCGTGTACCCACTTGAGCCCCGAGATGCAATCGTTCAAGCCAGCGGGAAATGGGGCGATTTCTGATACAGCAGAGGAATGCACCGAGTTGCGGAACTCAACCATGGCCACCGCGACGCCGTAGGCGGCAATCATGCGGCCCCAGGTCTTGTAGTTCCCCTCATAGCAGGAGCTCATCTCCATGCGGCCGCCGTGAATGTAATAAACGCAAGGCAACGTCTTGTCGTTATCCGGCCGGATGTACTGGATCTTGATCGTGTTGCCGTCAGGCGAGGAAGTGAGCGTCTCGGTGCGCACGCTCAATCCCGCTGACGGTGCGATCACCTCGCTGTCCATCGAATCGAAAAAGGCCGCTTGGCGGGCCAGGGCGGCCAGAGCCGCCGGCGTGTTTTCCTGTGCGAGCAACTCTTCGCGGCTCGACACATTCGGCTTTTCCGCGGGCGTCGGCATGCCGGCGAACACTTTTTTGATCCGGGGATCTAGACGGGGATCGGATTCAAGTTTCGAGGTCATGTGCCACTCCTATTCGGTTGCAGGGCTGATTCGACTCAAGAGATGTCGGTTTGGGTACTTGAAGCGAGCGCGTCGCGGACGAGGGTCGCAATCAACTCTTCAGCATTGGAGAAGCCGAAGCGCTTTCCAGTGGCGACGTTCTCGAGGAGGCCTATGAAGTGCCCTTCCGCCGGTGCGGCGTCGCAGTGCAGCTTCAGGACGTACGTACGAGAGTGCGGGTAGGTAGGTTGACTGGCGAGGATCACGGTATTGCCCTTCCTTTGATGGAGGGCAAGTTACCGACGGTTGAGCGGGAAGTCGTTCGGGAACGGTCTGGAAACGGTCTGGATTAGGCTAAAAGCGACCGCGCGCGAATGACATCAGGCGTGTCGTGCCCCTCGGGGAGCTTTTTGAGCAGATCGGCCAGCGCAACCCGATCCTCAGGCATGCCATCGGGGTGCTGGGCAAGCGCGCAGGCGACTTTTAGTTCGAATCCGGGGGCCTCTTGCTTACGCGCGGTCGCGACTGCTTCACGCAGTCGGCGTAGTGCAAAGGCTGAATCGCCCCGTCCTTCAGCCACACGCGCCTGAAGGAGCATCAGCATGGGCGAATAAACCCACTCGCCCAGATCACGAGCGCGGTCGAACGCCGTGGTCAGCTGTCGTTCGGCCGCCGTCCAATCGCCCGCCAATACCATGGCCTCGGCTGCATAGCCCATCACTTCGGTAGAGTTGGCGATCGCGCCGATGCGTAAGTGCCGCTCGAGACCGTCATGGATCAGCTCCAGACCCACCTTGGGATCTCCCAGCCGGGCCAGCGCCCAGCCACGAAGGTAGCGGGCGGGCCCATCACCCTGTGTCACTGTGGTCGTCTCTACAATCTTTTGCAGAGCTTCTGCGTGTTTCAGGACGCCTTGTGGATTTTCGAACCGGACTTCGAGCATTCCCGCCCGCCAATGCGCGAGCGAACGAGTAAGAGGCTGGCCGATCTGCTGCGCGAGACCCACGGCATGCTCCAGTTCGGCTCGCGCCCGATCATAAAGTCCGCGTTCGAAGAGCGTTCGCACGGCGTTCGCGCGTGCCCCTACTTCTGGATCTAGCGTGAACCCATCGTAAGCCCGGCGATCGGTGATCCCTTCGCAGATCGTGATAGTTCGCAGCCACCATTCCGTGGCCACACGGCATTCGCCGCGTGCCGATGTCGCAATGGCGCGAAAGATAGACCTAAAGAACGGCAAGGTAATCAGATCGTCGCGTTGGAGAGCATCGAGCTGCTCGGCCAGCCTCTCAAGCTTTGCATATTCAGCACGGAGGAACAGCGACCCACCGTAGCCGCTCAGCAGCGCGACCTTCGCGGGATGCTGCGGCAGCAGTTCACACAGTTCATATACCCGTTCGAAGACGGCGCGAGTTTCCGAGGAACCAACGCCATAGAGCTGCGAAAAAGCCGCCCCACGTGCGCTCTCAACGCCCAGCTCAAGCCCGTGTCGCTGGTTGATGTCGAGAATCTGCGGTAACAGCTTTCGCGCATTCTCGCAGTGCTCCTGAGCTGTACCCGGCGCAAAGCTGCGTAACGCAGTGCGGGCCGCAAGCGCATAGGCGCGTATCGCCTCGGCCATTTCGTGGCCTTGCTCGTGGTGATAGGCCAGTTCAGCCGGTGAAGGGTCGGAACCAAGCGCTTCACCCTCCTTGAGAGCTCGGGCGCATTGCCGGTGTAGAAGCACGCGCCGCGCGCCGCTGATACGTAAGTAGAATACGTGCCGGTAAATGGCGTGCCGGAACGCATACTGCGAATCCAGTGAGCCGTCATTCAGATCCAGTGTGAGCGCATGCCGCAGCCAATACTGCTGCCGGACCAGCCGGTCACAGGCTTCGATGATCTCTGCGTACGGGCGATCGAGCATTGAGGCCACTACACGCGCCCGGAAAAGCCGGCCGCACACCGCGGCGGCCTCCAGCAATGCGACGACATCTTCCGTTAGCAGCGCAATACGCCGCTCGACCGCGTCCATCAGATCCTCGGGCACGGGCAACGCCGCTGAACTCGTGCTGGGCTTGTGCAGAGTCCGCAGGGCCTCGACGACGTTAGCGACGAAAAGCGGCAAGCCGTCAGTGTGCGAATGAACACGCCTGACGAAGTCTTCGGAGTGGCTAGCCTGCAATTCGCGCGATTGCAGGTACTGCTGTACCTCCAGCTCGGTGAAACAGTCGAGAACGATCTCGTCGCAGAGCCGATGCAACCGCAACTCCTGGCGTAGTGCCTGCAGCGGATGCCCCTCGGCGATCACCTGAGTTAACCGGAACGTGCCGACCCACAAGACCTGACCGGCAAAGCGCTGGCGGGCAAAGTGATCTATCAGCCTCAATGTCGCGGGATCCGCCCAATGCAGATCCTCGATGATAAACAGCAGCGGCCGCTGCGCGGTGAAGCGGATCATCAGCTCCTGGAATTCACGCAACATGCGCTCGGGGCTGATACCGGTAAGTTCACGGGTCAGCGAACCGCGCTCGCTCTCCTCCAGTAGCCAGGGGAGCTGTAGAAGCCAGGCGGGTGCACACGCGCGCATCAAGCTGACCAAGTCCGGATACGCACGACACAGGTCCCCCAGGGCTTGCAGAACCGGCAGGAAAGGCTCACCCGCGCCAAACTGGTCTATGCACTGTCCCTGGGCGATGGACGTCGCGCCGGAGCGAGTAACAAAAGTCTCGATCAGCGTACTTTTTCCGACGCCCGCGTCGCCGGCAATCCACATCAGTTGGTGCCGCCCCGCTGCGACACGTTCCCAACCCGCCTGCAACCTTGCCAACTCGGACTCGCGACCGATAAATACGTTTTGGGATGGCGCCGTAACCGCAGGCAAAGTGGGTTCGGCGCTGCTGCCGACGGTGCCGACGAAGCGATAGCCTAGCCGAGAGGCGGTTTCCACGAAGCGTGGGTGACTGGCATCGTCCTCGAGAGCCGAGCGGATCTGGCTGATGACGGTCTTCAGGACAGATTCGCTGACATGCTGATGACCCCAGACCGCATCAAGCAGTGCGTTCTTGGTCACCAAGGCTTTGGGTTGACGGACGAGCGCGCACAGCACGCCGAAGGCCTTGGGTGGCAATGCGATGGGGCGACCGTCGCGCTTCAGGCGCGCGTCCGCTTCGTCCAGCTCGAATGTGCCGAATCGAACACACAGCGGCGGTGCGATGACACTAATGCTTGCGACCTCAGACTGCGGGTGCCCCGGATCCCCAGCCTAGCAACGGTGTCGCTGCCGGCGCCACCGATAGTGATGCCTGAGTGCGCTCTGGCGCCGGCATGCGAGCGGCTTTCGGCGCAGCAGGATTCTGCTCCTGGCGCTCGTTATCCATCGCGCGGTCGGCATGGAGGCGGCACAAATCCAGGCGTTTGCTGCGCCGCCACATGACGGTCCTAACCGACTCGGATACCCATCCACCTCCGTCCGTGGATGCCGGTCTGGCACCGCCCGACTTCCGCTCGATGTCGCTGCGCCGAAGGCACTCCGCTCGCGAGGTCCAGAGAGCTGGAACCCTCGGCATTGGCTATCGACGCACGGTTGCTCGCGGCCCAATCCAGACCGTTTCCGGACCGTTCCCGAACGACTCACGCTTCGAGGGCGGATAACTTGGCAATCACCGGCCCCGATAGCCGAGAACGTCAACCCGACAGGAGATTCGCCATGAGCTACACCTACAACCTCAGCCCCGCCACCTGTTTCGAAGACCGCTATAGCCAGTTCATTGCCTTCGGCATCCCGAAAGCAGATGCCGATGCGTTGCGAACCACCATCAAAGACATGTGGGCCGATGCACCGGGCGGCTGGTCGTACGAATGGTCGGCAATCGCGCGGAAATATTTGGAAGCGGGGAACCCGCTTCTCGCATCGTTCGCCTACGGTTTTGCGATATTTCCCTGCCTCGCCACCGATGCGCGGCGCAAGGCGCAGCAAAATCAGCTTGAGTGCTACCTCAAGGCGGCACCGGGCTTCCCCGTCAAATTCGAGCGCAGAACGCTGGCGATTCCCTATCAAGGCGGCACCGTGAGCACACCGGTGCATCTGTTTTCAGCGACGGGCGAGTATGCGAGCGCGCCGGTACTGATATACACCGGCGGCGTCGATACCTTCAAAATGGGTCTGCACCCGGTCTACGTGCAATTGGCCAAACGCCTCGGCATTACGGTATTGGGCTTCGACATTGCAGGGACGGGTGAAAGCACTATCCCACTTTCCATCAAAGGTGACGAACTCGTGCTCGGCATCGTGAAGGAAGCACGCAAGCTCGGCAACGGAAAGGTCGCGCATCTCGGATTTTCTTTCGGCGGCAACTTCTCCGCAATGACGGGGCTAACCGGCGCGGTCGATGCCGCCATCGTGAACGGCGGCCCAGTTGATAAGGCCTGGGGGACAGAAAACGCGCAGAACCTGCCTTTCGGCATGCCCGGCATTATCGGCAATGACATGGGGTTCGACCATGAGCCGACGACCGCGGACTTCATGGCGGCGGTACAACAGTTCTCGCGGCGATCTCTGCTGGATCGGGCGGATAACGCTCCAATGCTCGTCATCAACGGTGCGAACGACTATTTCGTCCCGCAAGCCGATACGCTGGTTTTTAAAGGCCGCCGCAACACCGAGGTGTATCTGATTCCGGGCATCGGACATTGTGGCGTCTTAGGAGGTCCATCGAAGATGGGCGAGGTGATCGACAGGGCCGTTGCCTGGCTGCCCGCGCAAATCGGTTTGGCTAGCCGCTAGCATCACCAGAAAGCTCGGTCACGACGATACAGTCGAGGCTCACTTCAATTCGGAGCGAGCCTCGACCAACCCCTCGAATCTCCTTACCAGGTCTAACAAAATGATTGACGCTACGCTTGTCAGCTTCGTTAGCGCTCTTACGGCACTTATTGCCTCAATCGCCGGGCCCATTGTTACGCTTTACGTCGCCCGATCTGTTTGCGTGCCGGGAACTTCGCGGACGTGGTGATTTTCGATCCGAATACGATTCAGGATCACTCCAGTTACGCGAAGCCAATGCAATATGCCACCGGCGTCACCGACGTTTTCATCAACGGCAAGCTGGCGCTGAAGGATGGGGAACCCACCGGCGATTTGCCGGGGAAGATTCTACGGGGGCGTGCCTGGAAGGGCTACGGGAATGGCGGCTGCCGCGCGTCCAGCAAGGAGTGGAGCTGGATCGATCAGCCGCCCGCACATTAATGGTAGGAGTGGTTTCGCAGGAAGCAGTCGTTGACCATTAGGCGGCTGCCTGCTTGGATGCCCTCGCAAATTCCTGACTGAGCGGCTTTAGCCAGATTTCGTGGTGTCGGACTTCAACCGTCGGGAGGCCGCCACTGGCGTCTCTTACATGCTCAATGCAGGGCAGACGGCAACGCCGCGCTTTTTATCGCTCGACTGCCGGGTCAACCTCGCGAGCCGGGCCGCCAATCGGAATTTCCCATGGAGGCTTATTGGCGACTCATCAAAGTAGACCAGCGGATCTAGCCTGGCGGCAAACGCCCTGCTCGCTGTTGGTTCGGTCCCGATAGAAGATATACTGATATTTCAGTTGTGTTGGTGGTGCGCCGCCAAATCGGGCGCCGGACCGCAGATGGATCTGCTGCTGACTCGTCGGGGCCCATATTCGGTGTGACCGAATGTGCCGCCACTACAGTCAGCCAAGACAGGGAGAACAAGAATGAGCTGCATTGTCATACCAAAGTCGGCGTCAAAACGATTTCGGCCGTTACCTAAGCACTCTCTGTCTTTCACGCTGGCCCTAATCATCGTGATGGCCTCGTGGAGTATTCGAGGCTGGTCCCAGCCGCTCGTGATAAGCCACATCACGGTGATTGACGCCACGGGGCGAGCCGCACAACCGAATATGAGTGTGGTCATCGATGGTGATCGCATCGTGGCCGTGCGTCCGGCGAATAAAATTCATATTCCAAACGGTGCCCTGAGCTTTGACGGCAGCGGCAAGTTTCTCATTCCGGGCTTGTGGGATATGCACGTGCATGGCGCCTCAGATACACGGGCTCCTTGGAGTCACCTGCTGTTCCTGGCCAACGGAGTTCTGGGCGTGCGTGACATGTCAGGTCCGCCCGATGCTAATGCGTGGCGCGCGACGCAGACCTCCGCGACAGATCCATCACCGACGATCTACCTGGGCAGCCCAATAGTTGATGGGCCAAACCCGGTCTGGCCCGATTCCATCGTCGTCACGAACGCAGCGCAAGGGCGCGAGGTGGTCGATCAGCAGCAGCAGCGCGGCGCAGACTTCATCAAGGTCTACAGCAAGTTGTCGCGCGAGGCCTACTTTGCGATCGCCGACGAAGCCCACAAGATTGGCATTCCATTCGAAGGCCATGCACCGGAATCGGTCACTGCAGCTGAAGCATCCGGGGCTGGCCAGAAAAGCATCGAGCATCTGACCCAAGTCGCATTAGGTTCTTCCAGAGATGAGGAGGCCAGCATCGCCGAACTGCAAAGGCTCGAAGCCCTGTTCCGGGCGCCGGGTGCGACCATGGCCCAAAAGATGGATGCCGGCAAGAGCATCATCCAGGTTAATGCCCACATTGTGGAAACGTTCGACGAAGCGACCGCCCATTCGCTGTTTGCCTTGTTCATCAAGAATGGGACCTGGCAGACGCCTACACTTACCTTGCTCAAAGCGCAGATCGACGAACCTCTGGACACGAATGACCCACGATTGAAGTATCTGAGCAAAGAGGTGCGGTCAAAATGGAACGACGGCTATTACAAGTACTACCCTCCCGAGCCCCGAACCGCCCTCGTTGAGTTATCGAAGGTCCAGTTCGACGAATCCATGAAAATCGTGGGTCTGATGTACAGGTCAGGGGTTCCAATCCTGGCCGGCACTGACTCCATGAACCCGCATTGCTTCCCGGGCTTTGGTATCCATGACGAGCTGGCGTTGCTGGTCGATGCCGGCATGTCTCCGCTCGCCGCCCTGCAGGCCGCCACCCGCAACGCAGCTCAATTCATCGGTCAACTCGACCGGCGAGGCACTGTCGAGGTTGGCAAGGTTGCAGATCTTGTCTTACTCGACAAAGACCCGCTGGCCGATATTCACAACACTCGCGCAATCCAAGCCGTTGTTCTGAATGGCAGGCTCTTCAGACGCCCGGCGCTGGACCAAATGCTGGCGCAAGCTCAGGCGCTGGCGAACGGGCAGTGAGCCGGCCCATCGGGCTCGAAGACACTGACGAGTCTTTCGCACACACTGGCACTGATCACGGGCCTTTGGTTGCATCGCAAACGGATGCCTGTTATCTCATGGGCTCCGTAGGCCCCAACTGGCCACCAACATAAGCGGGCTGAGCCTGTCCTGTTGCGGCCACCACAGAGATGGATTCATCCCTGTTCGTTTGCAGATGCGGGCCAGAACCGGACCACCACGATCGCGATCCGGCCGGGCAGGAGCCACGGTTTGATTCGTGCGGCAAATTTCCCGATCTCAGTTTAAAGTCAATGTCCGATCGGCAAATCGGCAACGATGGATTGATGAGTTTAGAGACCTGATCGCACACTTCTGTTCCGATCTCGCGACCTCGGCTCAAGTCCGGGAAAAGATTGTGAGGGACGGCCGGATAGTGGTTCAGGCCGAGTCAGCATTCTTGTCGTCGTATGAGAAACTGGTCTATACCGCCAACAAAATCAGGCTGATGATCAATCCGCTCGAGCAGGAACATCAGCGGTTGATCGAAGTAATGAATGGTCTTCTCGCCCGATTTCTGACAACCTCAGCCGAAGATGAGTTACAGAGCGAGGGTCAAAAGATCGTCGGGCAAATCGTAACTATGAGCGTCGAAATTATCCGGCGCGAGTGGCTTCGAGTGCAGCGTGGTGTCTGATGGGTCGCTAATTTCGCGCCGAAGATCCTAGCAGCTCGTAACCTGAGTGGCCTCAACGTCTCTTACGACGCCGCCCTCAATCTTAATTGAGAACCCATTTATTACGTCGTACCCATCTGGAGCGCATTTGCCATCACCCCTCGTCTTCCCTGAGTAGTAGAACTGTTCCCAGTTTTCGATGGTTTTGGACGGGGCACCAAATTTTGAACGGATTGAGGTTTCAGCTCTGCCGAGCCAAAGTTCGCCATTTAGCGAAACCGGCCAAAATTTCTTCGGTAGGGATGGACAGTCAGGGCTGGCGTCAATCCGATCTCCATATTGACCTCTCACACCATCAACCAATCTTTTAGGGCCGCCCATCTCGGCATTCGAAACGATCCACAGCCTCTGCCGTGGCGCTGAGCTGTCCAACGTGTAGCACAGCCAAGAAGCCGCTTCCGCTCCGTCGCCCTGGTATTCCACCGACCCGATCCCAATGGTCTCTTGAACTTTTGTTAACCCCGTAACCTCGAGAGAGATAACGAAGCCTCCCATAATAAGTTGTGTAATCGGTTTGGCATGGAGAGTTTCGATGACGGAGTCGAAGGGCAAAGGTGGTGGTGGGGTGACGGCGTTCGACGGAATGCTCAAAGCGCTACAGGCCGCTGCGGCCAACAGTAAGCGATGCAATGCAAACCTATGGCAGGCTGTCATACGCTTAGGATATCAGCCTTCGCTGAAGAGGCTGCTGTTGGGTGTCCGGAACGGATAATGACTTGCCAAACGTTCAGGGGGGCGTTGTCGTACGGGTCCGCGCTATCGTGCAGACGGTTCGCAATATCTAGGGCGCGATATGCGAGATATTGCATAAATGAAATAGTACAGGTAAAGTGGAGCGATGAAAGCTGTCATCTGGATGGGCAGCAGCCTCCGCGATCTGAAGGAATTTCCGGCGCCTGTTATTGACGATCTGGGGCATCAGCTATTCCGGGTGCAATGCGGGCTTGATCCGGATGATTGGAAACCCATGAGCAGCATTGGGCCTGGGGTGCGCGAAATTCGAGTAACGGGCGACGAGGGCGCGTTTCGCACGATCTATCTGGCGACGCGTCCGGAAGGGGTGTATGTCCTACACTGCTTCCAGAAGAAGTCCCAGAAAACGGCACCGAGAGACATTGGGCTGGCCAGGAAACGATTGAAGGACATCGCGAGGTAGCCATGGCAACCAGGAAGAAGGTTCGCAGCGTGTTTCGTGATCTCTACCCTGACGATCAGGCGGCCGAAATGGAGATGCGCTCTCTGCTTCTCCAGGGGCTTGGCCAATGGCTTGCAGATTCCGGCATGACGCAGGCCGCGGCTGCGAAAGTGCTCGGGGTCACTCAGGCGCGGGTGTCCGATATCAAGCGTGGCAAGATCAGCCAGTTTAGTCTGGACCTGCTCGTGCGTCTCGCGGCGCGCGCCGGGCTTGAGCCAAAGATAGAGCTTGCCGCCTGAGTCGCTGACTCCCTCTAATTCGGCAGTATGCGGTTGTGCCAAGTGGTACTGCGCAAATCATGCGACCTAATACCAGGCGCTGACCGATGACATGTCTGAGTTCCCCAGCTCGAAATTTCTTGCGGGACTTTTGCGTGACTCAGTGGTGCTTCGTTGTGCTCAGTGGTGCCAAATGCAACGGACGCCACGCGGCAAGTGATTGAAATTAAAGACCCTAACTCATAATGCCGAGGTCGTGGGTTCGAGTCCCACCCTAGCCACCAATCGATTCAAAAAGTTAGCGGCGCGATCGTTGAATTCACGAAGTACCGTAAGCGCAGGGTAAGCGCAGACGCACGCAAATCCAGCGCGTGCACGGCGCGAGTTATACCCACGTCGCCCAGAAGTCCCATCAAAACCAGTGAGTTGCGGTGCCTCAGATGCCGCGCTCCAATTCAATCGGGCTTGCGCTTATAAGCGCAGAGGCAAATTCAGACGCACGGTCACATTGGGATCGAAGCTGTACTCGCACCGACCTACGGGAAAGATCGCCGCCGCCGGCAGTTGGATAGTTGCCGTCGAGAGCGGCCGCTTTCCCAGCTTCGCGACTGCGTCGCGTCGTTGATCAGGCGCGAGATGAGCGTAGCGGAGCGACATCGCCACCGAGCTGTGTCCGAGCAAATCGCGGACGGTGTTCAGCGGGACGCCCTCCTGGACGAGTCGCGAGGCGAAGTGATGACGCAAATCGTGCCAGCGGAAGTTCTGTATGCCGGCGCGCTCCAGCAGATGCCACCACGCCGTCTTGAAACTCAAAGAGACGTTGAAGACTCGTCCCAAGGATCCTGACTGTTCGCGCCATTGGGTCAGAACGTTTACAGCTTCGGCATTGAGGGGAACATGTCGAGTTTG
>Ga0302326_10026115_pt1 | contig 11817 bp, 8 predicted proteins | sample Palsa_T0_3_FD_202264 | JGI IMG/M metagenome (GOLD analysis project Ga0302326, IMG submission 202264) | Peat permafrost microbial communities from Stordalen Mire near Abisko, Sweden - Palsa_T0_3 | ecosystem: Environmental > Terrestrial > Soil > Palsa > Peat permafrost | place: Sweden: Abisko... | reverse complement strand
CGTCGTCGTCGTTCTTGGCGGCGATCTTGGCGATCAGGCCTATCTCGTGAGGTCCGGTCCGTGCTTCGCTGTCGCTCCACGACACAGCCAATCCCCACCCATGTTCCACGAGATTCCCAGCCGACCGGTTCACTCCTCCTCAACCAGCTTGCCCAGGTTCTCAGTATGAGGGCCCGGCCCGGAAAAAAACATGCCGGCCGAGCGAACCGATCCGCCCCCCGGCCCCGTAAGTGAAGCGCTAACGACACCAAGCGACGGCAGGCAGGGGTGTCGGAAAGCCAACTCCCGCCACTGATCACAGGAACAAGGAGCGAACAATGTCTTTGGCATGCCCTAATTGCGGCTCATCGCCAGATCCGAGGGACCTTTTCTGCGCAACATGCGGGCATCCGGTAAGGGTCCACGCCGCGCAGGCCGCCGAATCGACGGCGACATCGGCCAATGGCCAAGCTCAATGGCCCGGGCGGGGAACAAGCCGCATCAGCCAGGCCGCCCCGGCCGACGAGGCTGACCAGCCCGCCTATCCCCAGCAGTCCGTTCGTGACCATCGTCAGGCCCGCCGGGACGTACCGGAACCTCGTGGCGCGCACGATGCCTGGTGGGACGGCCGGTCGGCGAGGACCAAGACCAGACCACGGCCCGCCCCGGCCAGCGCGACGCCGGAGGCCCCGAGGTGGGCACGGGCGTCAGCCCGCCCCGCCGATCCGCAGTCGCACATCACGGCCGATGACCGCCGGATGGGCTACGCGGACCTGGAGGTGTCGGCGACCCTGGATCCGCTTTCCAACAGCCGCTTCCTCTGGCAGCTGGCGCGCCGGTTCGGGCTCTACTTCGCGGTGTCCAGCGTGATCGACTTCGCCCTGTTCGTGCTGGCCTTCATCATCACCGTCTCGGAGGGAGGCTTGGCCGGCCTGGCGAACGGAGGCGGTGCCTTCAGCGCCGTGGAGATGATCGACCTGCTGATCACGGCCGCGCTGCTGGCGATGTTCCTTTTCATGCCGGTCCCGGCCCGGCTCGGCCAGTGGAGCCGGGTGCTGAGCTTCCAGGCGCCGGCGGCCACCTCGGCCCTGGAACGTGTCCGGCAGGCCCTAGAACAGCATGCCACCCCGTATGACAAGCTCGGGCTGCGCCCGCTGGCCCCTCCTGGCGAAGGGCGCCGCGACTACCTGGAATTGCGCCAGGGGTATTTCGCCGGTTACGTATCTTGCTTCCCGCACGGCCATGATCTTTATGCCGGGTGGACCTTCTGGATCTACATTTCGCCGGTCCGGCTTTTCCTCATGCGCATCGGCCGTCGATTCCAGGATTACACCGGACGCGGAAACGACATGTACCAGACCCTTCGCTACGAGCCGGCCCGGGCCACCATCGCCGCCCTGCACACCTGCACCCTCGAGGGAGTCGATGCCGCCACCGGCGGGATCCCCCAGCCCGACGGAAACGAATGATGGCCGCCCGGCTAAGCGGCCCATCGCTGGGGAGACTATTGCTGGGGAGACTACGGTAGTGGGCAAACCAAGCCCAACGCGAGCGGTACCGGAAGGGCGGGCCGGGGTGGCATGGATTCCCTTAGGCCAGGAGACCCTCGGCGAATCGGGCACTATGTTCTGATCAGTCGTCTTGGGGCGGGCGGGATGGGCGAGGTGTTCTTCGGCCGGTCCCGGGCCGGGCGCCCGGTCGCGGTCAAGCTCATCTACCCTGTTTTCGCTGATGACGCCGTGTTCCGGCGGCGATTTCGTCTGGAGGTAGAGGCGGGCCGCAAGGTCGGCGGATTCCACGCCGCCCAGGTCGTCGATGCTGACCCGGACGCCGAACGGCCCTGGATGGTGACCGCCTTTGTCGCCGGACCGTCTCTTGAGCAGATTCTCAGCGAGGGCCAGACCCTCCCCCTTGACCGCGCGAGGGCGCTGGGCGCGGGCGTGGCCGAAGCGCTGGGAGCCATTCACGCCGCCGGGCTCATCCACCGGGATCTGAAGCCGTCGAACATATTGCTGGCTGAAGACGGGCCGCACGTGATCGACTTTGGTGTCGCACGTGCCATGGACGCTTCCGGCGTTACCGGGCGGTCCGGCACCCCGGGTTTCATGGCACCCGAGGTTCTCTTGGGACGGCCGCTCACTTCAGCCTGCGACGTGTTCGCGCTGGGGATGGTGCTGGCCTACGCGGTCGGCATCCGGCCGTTCGGCGTGGGGCTGCCTGAGGCGATTGCCTACCGAGTCGTCCACGAAAAACCGGACCTTAACGGCACGGACCCTCAGATCCGCGACGTGATAGCAGCGTGCTTGGCCAAGGAGCCTTCGCAGCGGCCCACCCCGGCCAAGATCCTGGAACTCCTCGCCGATCCTGACCTACCCGGCCAGCGGCTTGCCCCGCCATTCCAAGCCGTGATCACGACCTCCAAGCCACCGGGTAAACCCACCGCGGTAGCCGCCGCCGAACCGGCCCGCGCCGCCCGGCTGCTGGCGGAGGCAGAACAGATCGCCCGCGCCCTGCCTCTGGATGAGCAGGCCATGGCACCGGAAGACCGCGCGGCCGCGATTCCCGGCCCGCCGCCGCCGCCAGCTAGCAGCAGCGCCCGCGCCCGGGGACTGGACGATGAGTACGACCGTGCCCTCCCGCTGGCGGTTCAGCGGGCCAGGGCACTGGTACACGTGGCCACGGTGGCGGCGCGCTCCGACCCTGCTCACGCCGCACAGCTGCTCGACGACGCCCTGCACCCAAGCGGGAATCAGCACATCCCGGGGACTGCGGGCTACCATCACATCCTGGAGGCCCTGGTCTGGCACTCCGCATCAGAGTTCGGCCTGCTTCTGGCCCGCATCGACCCATCGCCCGCAAAACGGCTGGTGGCTGACATCGAGAAGATCCCCCCCGTCATCCGGGCGCTGCACCATCGAGAATTCCTCGACGATGTCGCACCGCTCATCGCTAAGGTTGCCGAGGTAGTAGCCGACGTCGACATTGCCATCGCGGAGGAGCTCGTCCGGCCCATGGGCGCGCCCGCGCGTGACATGGCGCTAGCCAAGGTCGCCAGGGCGGCGGCCCGCACCGGCTCTACCCGGGCCGGGCAGATCGCCTCCATCGTCATCGGCCGGCCCGGGCCGACTCCGGGCCCGGGCAGGTGGGAGCGGGAAGCACCTCCCCCTCCCTCGATGCTGGACGACCCGAACCTGGCCATCTACTGGAAGGTCCGGGCACTGACTGAGATCGCCATCGTTGTGGCCGGAGCCGACTCTGACCGTTCGGTACGGCTGTCCGATGACGCCGAGCGGTTCGGTCGTACTCTCGCCGATCAAGGCACTCCGCAGGACGCGTCGCCGGCGAGTGCAGAGGCGGCAGCAGCCCAGACTGACCCGGCCCAGCCTGGGCAACTGCTGATCGAGGCTGAGCAGTGGGCTTGCGCCATCAGCAAAAGTGACTTGCAGGGCATGGCCCTGGCCAGGGTAAAGGCCGCAGCGGCCCGGATCGACCCGGACCACGCTGGGCAGCTGCTAACCGAGGCCGAGCAGTACGCTCGCGCCATCAGCAACGCACCGGCCCGGCTCGAGACCCTGGGGGAGGTAGCCCTGGCTGCGGCTCGCACCAACCCTGTCCAGGCAGAGCAGGTCATCGGTAGCCTGGCCCCCGACGCACCCAAGCGGGCTGAGGTGGCCATGGCAGCGGCGCTCACCGACCCTGCCTGCGGTGAGCGAATCGCCGCCAGCAGCGCCGACAGATACCTGCAGGCGCTGTGCCGGGCGGTGGTAGCAGTTCGCACCGACCCGGCCAATGCCGGGCCGCTGCTGGAACAGGCGGTAACGGCGGCTGGCCATGATCCCGCCCACGTGGCTGAGATCGCCGTGCTGGTTGCCGCCACCGACCCTGCCCGCGCCGAGCAGGTCGCCAGGACCATCAAGGCCGGAGCCGGGATGACCGCCGAGTACTGGAAGGCACGTGCCCTAGCGGGCCTGGCGAACGTATGCCTGGGGAGCGGCGCCTTATGACAGATCAAGAAGTCGGGCTGTTCCTGGCCGACCTGGCCGTGATCATCCTGCTCGCCCGGCTGCTCGGCATGGCGGCCAAGCGGCTCGGCCAGCCGCCGGTGCTCGGCGAGGTCATCGCCGGCATCGCGCTGGGGCCGACCTTGTTTCACGGCAAGATCACGGCGACGTTGTTCCCGAGCACGCTGAGGCCGCCGTTGACCGCGCTGGCCGACCTCGGTGTGGTGATGTTCATGTTCGCGGTCGGGTACCTGCTCGACCTGCACCTGATCCGGGGCCGGGAGCGCGTGGCCGCGAGCGTGTCGGTTGGCTCGATCATTCTTCCGCTGTCACTTGGGGTCGGGCTCGGCGTATGGCTGGCCAGCCGTCATCACGTGCATAAAATCCTCCCGTTCGCGCTATTCGTGGGCACGGCCCTGTCGGTCACTGCGTTTCCGGTGCTGGCGCGCATCCTCACCGACCGAAACATGCACCGCACCCGGATCGGCAGCATCGCGCTCGCCAGCGCCGCGACAGACGACGTGCTGGCCTGGTCGCTGCTGGCCGTGGTGGTCGCGATCGTCGAACCCGGCAGCCAGCAGTTCCGGCTGCTCCTGGCTCCGGTCTACGCGGGCGTGATGTTCGCGCTGGTCCGCCCGCTCCTGCGCAGGCTAGTGCAGGTTTACCAACGCGATGGCGGGCTCACGCCCAACGTTCTCGCGGTGGTGCTGGCCGGGCTGCTGCTGTCCTCTTACGCCACCACCTGGATGGGCCTGAAGTACTTCTTCGGCGCCTTCCTTTTCGGCGTCGTCATGCCCCGGGAGGGGGCTGCGGCCGCCCTGCGCGAGGAGATCCTCGATCGCCTGGAACAGGTCAGCGTCCTGATGCTGCTGCCGGTGTTCTTCGTGGTCTCGGGGCTGAGCGTCAACCTGTCGTCGATCGGCCTGTCCGGGCTCGTGGAACTCTGCCTCGTCCTGCTGGTCGCTGTCGTCGGCAAGTTCGGCGGCGCTTTCATCGGCGCTACCCTCGGGGGGGTCCGTGGTCGGCGCGCCGGGGTCCTCGCCACCCTGATGAACACCCGCGGGCTCACCACGATCGTGATCCTCTCGGTCGGCCTGCAGCTGCACATCCTGGACCAGTCGCTGTATTCGCTGATGATCGTGATGGCGGTCGTGACGACGATGATGGCCGGGCCGCTGCTGCGTCTGATCTACCCGGATCGTTTCGTGCTGCGCGACATCGCGGAGGCGGACCGCGCCGCGCTCGGGACCGCCGCTGGGCACCGGATCCTGGTGCTGATCGAGGCGCCGGAAACCGCCGCTCCGCTCGTTGACGTCGGGGCCGCGCTGGCGGCCAGCCGGGAGCACAGCCAGCTGATCCTCTGCCATCTCGTGGCGCAGGAGCATGACACCCGGTTGGAGGGCGCCACCGGGCTGGGTGGCGAGCTGCGGGAAACGGCCAGGACCACGGGAAACCTTAAGGCGCTGGCCGACCGGGCGTCGGCTCGCGGGGTGCCTGCGGTCGTGCGGTCCCGGTTCAGCCAGGACATCGCCACCGAGCTGCCTGGGCTATGTGGCGGCTGCCGAGCCTGACACCATCGTGCTAGGTCCAGGCAGAACTATCCGCGAGACCCTCGCCGCCGATGGAGCGGTCCAGCTGGTCACGGTCCTGCGCAGGATGCCGGAAGCGCCAAGCGCGGTTGCGACCCTGTGGACGCCAGGGGAGCGCGGGGCAGCCGCTGTCCTAGTCGCCGCACAGCTGGCTGTTGCGGACCGGCTGAAGCTGGTGATAAGTCCGCCTGGTGGTCGGAGCGCGGATCTAGCCGCCGAGCTCACCAGGGACGGCATCGCCGCGAGCGACGGTCCGCCGCCCGCCGGGGCTACTGTTGTGGCCGCTTCCGCCGACAGCGGCGGCGACGCTCACCTGACCGTCCTGGCGGGCACCCGGCAGGCCGGTGGCGACCTGGACCAGTGGGTCAAGGACCTGTATAGGAGCGGACTCATTGGGCAGCGTTGATACGGACGAGGCCGCTGCGCGCTCCTCGTGCCGCCCGTTACCTGCGGCATTCGCCTGTTGTCTGCCGGTTGCCATGAGAGGACATTGGTGCGAAGGTGATGCTCTCCGGTACGCCGCGTAGGGGGTGGCCGAATGGCCGAGCGTAACAAGCGAAAGCCGGCCGATCAGGACCCGTCCATCGATGCCGAGATGACCACCGAAATCGAACGGCTGGCTGATGAGCTGGCTGAGGTGCGCGAGCAGCTCGGTGCGACGAGCGAGATTCTTGCCGTCATCGGACGATCCGTATCAAATCTTGAGGAAGTACTTGAAACGGTCGTCGAATCCGGGCGGAAGCTCTGCGGTGCCGATGCCGGACAGATATCCCTGGTGCACGGAGGCAGGTACCGGTTGGCCTACGGCTCCGGGATGACGGCGGAGCACCGGGAATTCATCGCCAATAATCCCGTGGTTCTGGACCGGGGAACGCTCGTCGGTCGGGTCGGGCTTGACCGGCGAGCTACCCAGATCACGGACGTGCTCGCGGACCCTGACTACGGCTTGGCGGATGCGCAGCGTGCTGGCGGCTACCGGACAATCATGGGTGTCCCGATGCTGCTGGAGGGCGAAGTTGTCGGAGTGCTCTTGGTATGGCGAACCAAGGTCGATCCGTTCAGCGATCGCGCGGTGCAGGTCCTCACGACCTTCGCGGCGCAGGCGGCTCTCGCCGTTCGCACCGTTGATCTCGTCAGGGCGCTGGAGATCCGCACCGACGAACTCGGGCGCAAGGTGGATCAGCTTGAGGCCCTTGGCGCAGTGGGTCAAGCGGAGAGCTTCAGCCTGAACCTCACTGAGGTGCTCGACACGATTATCACGCAGGCGGTGCAACTGTCCGGGACAGATGGCGGCTCTATCTACGAGTTTGACGAGGACGCCAGGGAGTTCCGCATCTCTGCCGCCTGCGGTACCAGCCCGGAAACGTTCGACGCTCTCCGGCGCACCCGGATAGGACTGGATGACACCTTCCTTGGCAAAGCAGCGGCGCTGGGTCGTCCCATGGAACTCCCGGACCTTCGCGACGTGCCACTCGATCTCTACCTGAGCGTCCTGGCCCAGGGCGGCTGGCGTTCTCTGGTTGCCGTCCCCATGCTTCGCGAAGGCCGCATCGTCGGTGCCATGGTTGTTGGCCGCCATGCACCCGGACACGTCCCGCAAGAGATCTGCGACCTGCTTGAGACGCTCGCCGGCCAGTCCGCGCTTGCTTTGATCAACGCGCAGCTGTACCGGCAACTGGAGCGGCAGAGCGCCGTACTCGAAGTCGCGAGCCGGCACAAGTCGGAATTCCTGGCCAGTATGTCGCACGAGCTGCGTACACCGCTGAACGCCATCATCGGCTTTTCTGAAGTGCTCCTGGAGCGCATGTTTGGTGCGCTCAACGAGCGTCAGGACGACTACTTGCGCGACATCTGGAGCTCTGGCAAGCATTTGCTCGAACTGCTGAACGACATCCTCGACCTGTCGAAGATCGAGGCCGGCCAGATGGTCCTGAACAGCTCGGAATTCGCCGTCCGCGAATGCCTGGAGTATTGCCTCTCGATGGTACGTGAGCGAGCGCTCAAGCAAAGAATCCTCCTCAGCCTTGAGGTCAATCCCGAGGTTGCCCTGCTCGACGCCGATCGCCTGCGGTTCAGGCAAGTTGTGCTGAATCTGCTGTCCAACGCGGTGAAGTTCACCCCCGACGGCGGGCGCGTGGATGTCCGCGCCTCCATACGTGATCAGGACCTCGTCGTGGAGGTGGCCGACACGGGACCGGGTGTGGCTGCTGAGGACCGTCAGCGCATCTTCGACGCTTTCCAGCAAGGCGCCCAGCATCCTCAGCAGACCGAGGGCACCGGGTTGGGGCTCACCCTGTCCAAGCGGATCCTTGAGCTGCACGGAGGCAGGATCTGGGTCGAAAGTGAAGCTGGCAAGGGCAGCACGTTCGGTTTCGCGCTGCCGGCCGGATCGGTGGAACCGGCGTTGACGTCAGTCCCGCAGGTCGGCCTGGATTCAGGTCTCCCCGCAGAGTTGGCCCCAGGCCCTGGGCCCACCGTCGTTGTCGTGGAAGACGACCGGCGGTCCTTCGATCTGCTGCGGGTCTATCTCGAGGCGACGGGCGCCCGCGTCGTCAGCGCCCGAGACGGCGAGGAAGGCCTGGATACGGTGCGCCGGCTGAGTCCCGCAGGCGTTATCCTCGACATCCTTCTGCCGGGAATCGACGGCTGGGAGGTTCTCGCCCAGCTCAAGGCAGATCCGGGGACGGCAGCGATACCGGTGATCGTAGTGTCGATGCTTGATGAGCGTGGCCGCGGTTTTATGCTGGGCGCCGCCGAATACCTCGTCAAGCCGGTGAGCAAGGATCAGCTGCTGGCCGCCCTCTACCGCGCGGCGGCAATGCCTGAGCGGAAGCACACGGTGGTGGCAATTGACGACGATCCTCTTGCCATCGAGCTGGTCCGGGCAAGTCTCGAGCCCGAGGGATGGACGGTGCTGGGCGTGGCCACCGGCCAGGAGGGGCTGGCACTGATCCGGGAACGGCAACCCTCCGCCGTTCTGCTTGACCTTCTCATGCCCGGTATGGATGGCTTCGAAGTCGTGGAGGCCCTGCGAGCAGACCCCGACACGAAATCCGTCCCCGTGGTCATCCTGACGTCCAAGTCAATGACCCAGCAGGACAAGGAGCGACTGCAGGGACGAATTACCTATGTGGCGCGCAAGACGGACTTCGATCTGTCGGGCCTCGCGGGACTGGTTCGCTGGGCGAGCACGAGTCGCCAGTCCCCGGCTTCGGAGTCGGGATGACGTACGTGATCCTGCTCGTGGAGGACAACGAGCGGAATCTCAAGCTGCTGCGGGACGTGCTTGACTACGCAGGCTACGACGTGCGGGTGGCTCGGACGGCCGAGGACGGCATTACCTTGGCGGCCAGCGAGCCTCCTGATCTTGTCCTCATGGATCTCCAGCTGCCCGGTATCGATGGCATGGAGGCTCTTCGCCGGCTACGCGAGAGCCCGCGGACAGCGGACATACCCGTGGTCGCGGTAACGGCCCAGGCGATGAAGCACGATCGGGAACGGGCCTTGTCGGCCGGCTTCAACGGGTACATAGAGAAGCCGATCAGTGTTCGTGCCTTTCCCGATCAGGTTCGCAGCTTCCTCTCGGGTGGTCAGGTGGGGACTGAGTGACATCGGATCCGCTTGTACTCGTCGTCGATGATGTGGCGCAAAACGTTCGCCTGCTTGAGGCGGTGCTGTCGCCCAAGGGATTCCGGGTGGCCACGGCGTCCTCCGGAACCGAAGCCCTGGACGCGCTGAGCAAGCAGCACCCAGATCTCGTTCTGCTGGACATCTTGATGCCCGGAATGGATGGGTACGAGGTCTGCCGCCGAATCCGGGAAGATCCGGGGACGGCTTTCCTGCCGGTGATCATGATGACTGCGAGTGGAGAACAGGAGAAGCTCCGCGCCATCGAGTCCGGCGCCGACGACTTCGTCAACAAGCCATTCGACCAGGCCGAGTTGCTGGCCCGGGTACGATCCCTGGTCCGAGTCAAGCGGTACCACGACACGATCGAACATCAGGCCGCCGAGCTGGCAGGCTGGAATCGTGAGCTCGAGCAGCGCGTCCAGTTCCAGATTGAGCAACTGGAGCGCGTGGGTCGGCTGCGCCGCTTCCTTCCGGCGCAGCTGGCTGACCTCATCATCAGCTCGGGCGATGAGTCTTTCCTCAACGCGCACCGCCGCGAGATCACCGTGGTGTGCTGTGACTTGCGTGGCTTCACCGCCTTCGCCGAATCGGCTGAACCCGAGGATGTCTGGGAAATCCTCGGGGAATATAACGGTGCCCTGGGCGACCTCATAGGCCGGTTCGAGGGGACTTTGGAGCGGTTCACCGGTGACGGAATCGTGGTCTTTTTCAACGATCCCATTCCGTGCGACGACGCGCCGTTGCGTTCTGTCCGGATGGCGCTCACGATGCGCCAGCGGGTGCAGGAACTGGCAGACGGATGGCAGCGTCGCGGTCATGAGCTGGCCCTCGGGGTAGGCATCGCTCAGGGCTATGCCACCCTCGGACGGGTCGGCTATGCCGACCGCTTCGAGTACGCCTCAGTCGGGAGCGTCACCAACCTGGCCGCACGCCTGTGTGCCGAGGCGGCGCCCTGGCAGATCCTCGTCACCCAGCGCGTGAACGCGGCAGCCGAGGAGGTCGTTCTGAGCCGGCTGGTCGGCGAGCTGTCGTTGCGTGGCTTTTCCCGGCCGATCCGCACCTTCGAGGTTTCCGGGCTCGACTCGGCAAAGGTCACTTCATGACTACCGGGATGACGCGAGGCTAACGTGGGCGGAACTCAGCGCGGGTGGAACTCAGCGCGGGTGGAAGGCGAGGGCGACCGGCCCGATCTGCCGCGGCTGGTCTTCGGGACTGGCGAGGTCCCGGTCGAATACCCGGCTGACCGAGTTGCCTGCCAGGTCTTCCAGGATGGGATCGGCGATGAGCTGGTGAGGTCCGGGCGTCCAGACCTGGCCGGGCACAAGCTGCCAGGACCGTTCCTCGGGGCCGATCCGTGCCGTGCCGCCGACCGGCTGGCCGCCCGGGCCGGTCACCTGCAGGCAACGGGCGAGCAGACCGTGATCCAGTGGCCGCCCGAAGGTGACCTGCACCGGCTCGGACGTCCCGGCCGGCGGGGCCGTGAGCGTCCACCTGCCGGGGTCGACGTGGCGGCGTTCTTCGCCGCCGACCTGGTACCGCCGCTCCGCGCCGGCTCGCAGGGGGTGTCCGCGCGCGTCAGGGAAACCGGGGTCGACCACGAGCCGGAATGGCTCACCGGATCGCAGCGGGTAGCCGGCCTCCCGGTGGCCGGCCAGGCCCCGCTTGATCCGGGCCGGGTCCAGCAGCAGGGTGAGGCGGCGTCGGGAAGCGTCCCACAGCTCATGCTCGCCGGGCAGCAAGGCCCCGGCGATGACCTCACCGCCGTCGCCGGCCAGCCGGATGTGCCGGGCGGCGTAACCCTCGCTCATCGGCGCCGAGAACCAGACGTAGAGCCGGAGCAGGTTGCCGGGCACCTCGGCCGCCGTCGGGCAGATGGCTGTCACCTCGGTCGTGGCCGGGCCGTCCGGCCGGTCGCGGATCAGGACCGCGGCGGTAGCGCCGTCGACGGTGACGGTGTAGGCGGTGCCGTCAAGGAAGGCGAACCGCGGAACGAAGCACAGGCAGCCGCCGTCGCGGACCAGCCGGCCGGCCATCGGCGGCCACCCGTCGCGCCCGCCCGGCGCGGCTGCCGTCCCCGGACGCACCCGCACGTCCGCTCCGGCGGGCAGGCCCGTCAGAGCGATGCAGTCAGCACCGCCGCGACGCGACCATGACACCCCGGTCACGGCGACACCCCGGTCACGGCGGCGGCTACAAGGACGCGGTCTTCAGCGAACGCAGGTGCTGGTGGCCGGCGTCGTCGCACTGCAGGACCAGCACGTGGCCGCCGTTCAGGTTGGCCAGGCGGCGGATACCCTGCAGGTCCTTTGTCTCCCTGGGCACACCGACCGGTTCCTTCGGTTCGGTCAGCGGCGACTGGGCGTCGATGTCCCGGCAGGCGATCTTCACCAGGCCGTGGGCGGTATTGGCCACCAGCAGGTACTCCTGGTCCCCTTGGACGAACGACACCATGTCAAGCGGCTGGTTCACCGCGCCGAGCTCGGCCACCGTCCGGCCGACGGCCTTGCCGCCGTCCGTCAGGTCGGCCAGGCCGAAGTGCACGACCGGCGTGCAGGTGTAGCTGGCCAGGATGCTCGCGCCGCCGTCGTAGGGCACGAACGCGCGGATCGGAGCCGCGG
>Ga0302326_10026114_pt1 | contig 11818 bp, 5 predicted proteins | sample Palsa_T0_3_FD_202264 | JGI IMG/M metagenome (GOLD analysis project Ga0302326, IMG submission 202264) | Peat permafrost microbial communities from Stordalen Mire near Abisko, Sweden - Palsa_T0_3 | ecosystem: Environmental > Terrestrial > Soil > Palsa > Peat permafrost | place: Sweden: Abisko... | reverse complement strand
ATGACCGCACATTTCTTAGCGGGACGTTCTCGGAATCCTGGCGCCGCCACCGCGCCGTATTCGCCGGTTTGGCCGCAACCTGGCTCATTCTGGCCTATGAAGTGGCCATTACCGGCGATCGCGGCGGGACCGCTGGATATGGCTCCAACGTCGTGTGGTGGCGCTATTCCCTCACTCAGTTTCCTGCGATCATCCATTATCTTCGTTTGTGCTTCTGGCCCCACCGTCTGGTCTTCGATTACGGGATGGGACTGGCGATGCAAAAAGTGAACGTGGTGCCTTACGCCGCAGCCGTGGCCGCCCTCCTCGCCGCAGTGGCTCTCGCTCTTTATTGGCGGCCGAAACTAGGATTTCTGGGAGTCTGGTTTTTTGCCGTCCTCGCCCCGACCTCGAGCGTGGTTCCGGTCGCAACGCAGACCATGGCTGAGCACCGGATGTACCTTCCGTTGGCCGCTGTGTCCGCCGTGGTTGTGCTGGCGCTCTATGAGCTTCTTGAATTCGCCCGGCCGGCCCGGCCGCGGGCGGCGGCCCAGTCGGTCTTCATCACCGGACTCGCGCTCGCGGCGGGACTCGGATTTATGACCCTTCGGCGAAACCAAGTCTACCGGAGCAACCTCGCACTCTGGAGCGACACGGTGGAGAGCTACCCAAAGAATATGAGGGCCCTGTACAATCTCGGCTGCTCCCTCACCGAGCTTGGGCGCACCGAAGAGGCGGTCGCGGATTTTGCCACCGTGGTGAAGATCCAACCCGACTACATCGATGCGCACCAGAACCTCGCGAATGGGCTGGTCAAGCTAGGCCGCGTCGAGGAGTCGATGATCCATTATGAGATAGCGGCGCGAGCCCATCCGGAATCCGCCGACATTCAATGCAGCCTGGGCATCGCGCTGCTTGACACCGACCGGGTGGAGGCGGCGATCAAACATCTGAGACAGGCACACCTGCTCAAGCCGGGACTGGCGGAAGCCACCTACCAGTTGGGAGAAGCCTTGCTTCGCGACCGAAGGGCCGCCGAGGCGCTTCCCCTTCTGGAGGCGGCCGCACGGTCGCGGCCCGAGGACGCACATGTCCAAAACGCCCTGGGCAACGCACTCCTCCAGGTGGACCGGCTCCCAGACGCCCTGACCGCCTATCGAACCGCCTTGCGCATCGATCATGAATTCGCGGAAGCGCACAACAATCTGGGCAGCGTGTTCCTCCAACTGGGCAAGACCAAGGAATCGGTTCCTGAATTCAAGGCGGCATTGCGCCTCAAGCCCGACTTTGGGGAAGCGCACAACAATCTTGGGGATGCCCTGCTCGAGGCCGGTCTGACCGAAGAAGCCGTCGTTGAATTTCAAGCGGCGGTGCGGCTCAAGACCGACTCTGCCGACACCCAATACAACCTGGCCAACAGCCTGGCAAAGCTGGGTCGGCGCGACCAGGCGGCCGAGAACTACCGCCAGGTGATCGCCATCCGGCCGGATTTTGCCGAAGCGCACAATAATTTCGGCATCGTCCTGGCGCAGCTGGGGCGCCTCAAAGAGGCACGGGACGAATTTGCACAGGCGGTGCGGCTCAAGCCCGATCTTCCCGGCGCGCGCGAGAACCTATCCCAGACGGCCGAAGCGCTTCGGCCGGACCCATGACAGCCGAGGTCAACCGAACGGGATTGGAGCGAGGGGCTGTGATTCTCGGAGGCGCCCTGATCGTCGGGGCGACCTTGGCTGCCTATGCCAACAGTTTCCACGGGCCGTTTGTTTTCGACGACGTGCCGACGATTCGCGACAATCCGGCGATTCGCGGCTTTGCCTCGGCTTGGAGAGGAGCTGAGGGTCTGACGACGAGCGGCCGGCCGATCGTCGGACTCTCGTTGGCGTTCAACTACGCCCTAGGCGGCAGCCAGGTCGCGGGCTACCATGCTCTCAACCTCGCGATTCATCTGTGCGCCGCTCTGGCCTTGTTCGGGATCATTCGAAGGACGCCGATGCCCAAGAGCCAGCTGACTCCGCTCCTCGTGGGCTTCTCCGCAGCTCTCCTCTGGGCGCTCCACCCCGTCCAGACCGAGTCTGTGACCTATATCGTCCAACGCGCCGAGTCTCTCGTCGGGCTTTTCTACCTCGTCACCCTGTATGCCTTCATTCGGTACGCGCAGTGCCCGAGTCATGGACCGGGTAGAGGCGGGCGCGCTCTCTGGGCGGCTGTCGCCTTCGGAGCCTGCGCTGCGGGAATGGCCAGCAAGGAGGTCATGGTCTCCGCTCCGCTGATCGTCCTTCTTTACGACCGCACCTTTGTCAGCGGCGACTTCAAGCGCTCCTGGCGGCAGCATAGAGCGCTGCATCTTGGACTCGGCTCGACCTGGCTCATCCTCGGCGTTCTCGCCCTCGCAACCGGAGGGAGAGGGCGGACGGCCGGTTTCAACTCCGGGGTCGAATGGTGGCGTTATGCCCTCGCGCAATTTCCGGCCATCGCCCATTATCTTCGGCTTTCAATCTGGCCGCATCCGCTGATCTTCAACTATGGTCGCACCCTCGCGCTCGATCCCGTTTCGACCGCGCTCTCGGCCGCCTTGGTCACCTGCCTGCTCGTGGGCACACTGGTCGCACTGCGCCGCGCAGCTCCCGTTGGCTTTCTCGGGGCCTGCTTTTTTCTCATCCTGGCGCCCAGTTCGAGCGTCGTGCCGGTGGCTACTGAGGTGATGGCGGAACACAGAATGTACCTTCCGCTCGCCGCCGTCATCGTTCTTCTGGTGTGCGCCTGCCGCAATGTGCCCCGCGGTGCATTTCTCGCGGGTACCGTGACCCTGGCGGCTGTATATGCGGGTGTGACCGGCCGGAGAAACCAAGTCTATCAGAGCGACCTGCTTCTCTGGAGCGACACGGCCCTGCGACGGCCGGGGAATGCGGATGCCCACTTCAACCTAGGCCACGTATTGGCCGACGAAGGGAGGACTGAAGAGGCGGAAACGCAGTATGCCGAAGCGGTCCGGCTCGAGCCCGCCTTCGCCCAGGCGCAAACGAATCTCGCTGATGCGCAGGACCGGCTGGGACGTTCGGAGGCAGCCCTCGCCCATTTTGAAACCGCGGTGCGACTGAGGCCCGACCTCGTGGAAGCGCAGAATGACCTGGGCAATCTGCTGCTGCGCCAAGGCCGGACCGCGGACGCGATCGCGCACTATCGCACCGCTCTGCACTGGCAGCCGGGGACGGCAATGACCCATTGCAATTTGGGCCTCGCGCTGACCCAGGCCGGGCAACTCGACGAGGCGGCTCAGGAACTCCGGATTGCCCTGCGGCTCAAGCCGGATTTTCCCGAAGCCTATTTCAATCTCGGAAATGTCCGCGCGGAAACCGGAGACAACCGCGACGCGGCGTTCTGTTATCAAGAGGCGCTTCGCCTTCGACCCGATTTTGCCAATGCTCGGAACAACTTGGCCGTGGTTCTCTCTCGAATGCAAAGCCCGGAGCCCAAGAATTGAAGGTCCCCCAAACCCATTCCCCAGTCCGACCGTCGTTCTGGCGAAGCCCATCGCCTTATGCGGCCGCCGGAATCCTCCTCCTGGCCACCGTGCTGGCCTACGCCAACAGCCTGGAAGGGGGATTTGTTTTCGACGATATCGGAACGATTCGGGACAATCCAACGATCCGGCAGCTGTGGCCCCTCTGGCAACCGCTCTCACCGCCGCCCGGCCAAGGTCTTACCAGCAACGGCCGGCCTCTGGTCAATCTTTCCCTAGCCCTCAACTATGCGATCGGGAAAAACGCGGTTCGCAGCTATCACCTGTATAACGCGGCCATTCACATCTTGGCCGTGCTGGTCTTGTTCGGGGTCGTGAGGAGGACCCTGCTTCGAAGCAACGGCAAGGGGTGGGCGCTCAGCCCCACGTGGTTCGCCTTCGCCGTCGCACTCCTCTGGGGTGTTCATCCGCTGCTGACGGAATCAGTCACGTATATCGTGCAGCGCGCGGAGTCGATGATGGGGCTGTTCTATTTGCTCACCCTCTACGGATTCATCCGAGGGGTCGGCGCCCGCGATAATCAGAAGCCGGGGTCTGTAATCGGCTGGTTTGGGATCAGCACAGCGGCCTGTCTGCTCGGGATGGGAAGCAAGGAGGTGATGGCCTCGGCGCCGCTGATGGTGTTCCTCTACGACCGGACCTTTGTCGGCGGAAGTTTTCGGGAGGCCTGGCGACAGAGGCGGGGCCCCTACCTGGCTCTAGCTGGCACGTGGTGCCTCCTGGCCTACGAACTTCTGATCACGGGCAACCGGCACGGAACCGCGGGATTTGGCACCAAGGTCGATTGGCGCCCTTATGCCATGACCCAGTTTACGGCGATCGTGCGCTACCTACGCCTGTGCTTCTGGCCGCACCCCCTGGTCTTCGACTACGGCGTCGAACTGGTCACGGAGCCCTCACGCGTTGTGCCCTGCGCTCTGGTCGTCGTCCTCTTGCTGGCCGGCACGGTGCTTGCGCTGTTCCGTCGCCCCGTGCTTGGGTTCTTTGGCGCCTGGTTTTTCGTGATTCTCGCGATGACTTCGAGCGTGGTCCCGGTGGCGACCCAAGTGATCGCCGAGCACCGGATGTACCTTCCCCTCGCCGGCGTCGTCGTTTTGACGGTCGCCGGCGTTTGCTCGCTGGCCCAACGCCTGCGGGCGGGAGTGCGGGCGGTCCTTTGCACGGCCCTTCTGCTCGGAGCGGCCGGCGCATTAATGGCCGGAACGGTCGCCCGGAACCGGGACTATCGCAGCGAGTACAGCATTTGGAGCAGCGCCATATCCGGATACTGGAACAACCCCCGCAGCCACAGCAATCTGGGCTTTGTCCTCGCCAACCAAGGCAAGCTGCCCGAGGCCATGGCCGAATATAAAGAGGCCCTGCGCATCCATCCCTATTTCAGCGACGCGCAGAACAATCTCGGCGCCGCCTATTTCCAACTCGGCGATCTGCCGGAGTCGATCGTCCATTACCGCGAGGCCCTCCGGATTGAACCCAAGATGGCCGGTGCCCATTACAATCTGGGCAATTCCCTAGTCCGGCTCGGCCAAGTCGACGAAGGCTTGGACGAATTTCACGAGTCCATTCGATTGGACCCGAATTCGCCTGAAGCCCACTATAACTACGCCACCTCGCTTGTGCAGTTGCGGCGACTGCGCGAGGCAATTCCGGAATTCCAGGAAGCGCTTCGAATTCGACCGGACTATACCGAGGCGCGCGACAATCTGGCAACCGCTCTGCTCCAGACGGGGCGTCCGGTGGAGGCTCTCGGACAATACCAGGAGGTGCTGGCGACAGACCCCCATTCCCGCACGGCGCATTTCAACATGGCCAACGTTCTGGTGCAGGCCGGGCAGTTGGACGAAGCCCTGGTGCACTACCGCCAAGCGCTTCTGATAGACCCCAACTACGCCAAAGCTCATTGCAATTTGGGGAGCGCATTGGTCCGCCTCGGCCGGCTCCGCGAGGCGGACGGCGAATACCGCGAAGCTCTGAGGCTCAATCCGAGGCTGACCGAAGCGAGCGACAATCTCGCGCGAGTCGAGGCCTACTTGCGGGCAAATCCCTGAAAACTCCCCCACCAACGCGGTCCTCGCTCTTGTCCGGATATTGGCCGGTCGCGTTTATTTTCGCCGCGACCCTGGCTGCTTACGGCCCGGCGCTTCACGGGCTGTTTATCTGGAACGACAGCGACTACATCACGGCCTCCGGCCTTCGCTCGCTGCAGGGTCTGTGGAGAATCTGGTTCCAGGTGGGCGCGACCCAGCAGTATTACCCGGTGCTGCACAGCCTGTTTTGGCTGGAGCATCGGCTCTGGGCGGAATCCGTCGTCCCCTACCACCTGGCGAATCTATTCCTGCACGCGACCGCCGCTTGCTTGTTTGGTGTCGCGCTCCGGCGCCTCGCCGTCCCCGGCGCATGGCTGGCGGGAGCGATCTTCGCCCTGCACCCGGTATGCGTGGAGTCGGTGGCGTGGATCACCGAACAGAAGAACACGCTCTCGACGGTGCTCTACCTCGGTTCGGCCTTGGCCTATCTGCGATTCGATCAAGAGCGAAGAGGCCGGCAGTACCTTCTGGCCTTCGGCCTTTTTGCCGCCGCTGCCCTCAGCAAAAGCGTGGCAGCCACCCTGCCGGCGGCCCTGCTGGTGGTCCTATGGTGGCAGAGGGGCCGTTTGTCCTGGCGGCGAGACATCGCGCCTCTTCTGCCCTGGCTCGCCTTCGGGGCGGGCGTGGGGCTGTTCACGGCCTGGGTGGAACGCCGCTATATTGGGGCTTCTGGGGCGCAGTTTACCTTGAGCTTCACCGAGCGCTGTCTGGTCGCGGGCCGCGCGGTCTGGTTTTATCTGGGCAAAGCACTCTGGCCCGTCGATCTGATGTTCATCTATCCGCGCTGGATCGTGAATGCGGCGGCTGGGTGGCAATACCTGTTTCCCGCTTCCGCTCTCGCGCTGGTCGCCGTGCTCGCTCTCCTCGCCGTGCGCTCGCCGGTCGGGAGACGGAACCGCGGACCTCTGGCCGCACTGCTCTTCTTCGTCGGCTCGCTCTTCCCGACTCTGGGATTTCTCAACGTTTATGCGTTCCTCTTCTCGTTTGTGGCCGATCACTGGCAGTACCTGGCCATTCTTGGAATCATCGCCCCGGTGGCCGCCGCTTGGGGGAATTGGACCGAGGCGACGAAAGGGCCCCTCCCCTCGCTCGTCGCGGCGGCGGCCCTCCTCCTTCTCGGAATCCAGACTTGGCGCGAGAGCCGTATGTACCGAGACATCGAAACCCTCTTCCGGACGACGGTGGAGCGCAATCCGACCGGCTGGATGGCCAATTACAATCTGGGTGTCCTCGTCGCCGAACAGGGGCATCCGGAAGAAGCGATTGGATATTTTGAGGCAACCCTGAAGGCGAAGCCCGAATATTCCGACGCCGAGGTCAACTGGGGCAATGCCCTGATGCAGAAGGGCGACCTGCCGGGCGCAGCCGCCCACTATCAAGCCTCCCTCCAAATATCGCCGGATAATTATGAAGCCCATGATCACCTGGGTATCGCCCTCGCCAGGCTTGGCCGCCAGCAGGAGGCCCTCATTCAATATGAGGAATCCATCCAACTCCGACCCCGGATTGCCGAAACCCGCAGCAATTTCGGCGTCGCCCTTGCCCGCGCTGGCCGGCTGCCCGAGGCGATCGCTCAACTACAAGAGGCCGTTCGATTAAAACCCGATTTTACGGCCGCCCACAAAAATCTAGGAATCCTGCTGCGGAACGCAGGACGCACCGAAGAGGCGGAGGCTCAATTTCAGATCGTCTCCCAGCTCCAGGCATCCGGCCCGCCGGCGGGCCGATAGCGCGCGGGGCCAACAGGAGAAGCGGTGAACGCGCGCACGAACCTCCTCCGTCTCATCGCAGTTCTGCTGTTGGCGCTGGCGACCTGGGGCGCCTATCACCGAACATTCGCAAGCCCCTTTATTTTCGACGACCTGCCGTCGATCCTTGAAAACCCCAGCATCCGCCATCTTGGCGCGCTGGGCGAGGTCCTCTCCCCGCCTTCGGCGGATGGAAACTCGGCTGCCGGCCGCCCGTTGGTGAATCTTTCTCTCGCGATCAACTATGCTATCAGCGGCACCCGCGTGTGGAGCTACCATGCTTTCAATCTGATCATCCATTTTCTGGCGGGCCTGGCGCTCTGGGGTGTCGCCCGCAGGACGCTGGAAAAGGTCGGGTTCGCCGATCCGTTCCTCAGCGCCACGGCCATCGCCCTGATCTGGATCGTCCATCCGCTGCAGACAGAAGCGGTCACCTGCGTGGTGCAGCGCACCGAATCTCTCATGGGCCTGTGGTACCTTCTGGTGCTCTACTGCTTTATCCGGTCCACAGACCAAGCCCTGGATTCCCAACGCCCGTGGCGCCCGCTCTGGGGCGCGCTGGCAGTCGCCGCCTGCGCGGCGGGGATGGCGACCAAAGAGGTCATGGTCACCGCACCCGTGCTGGTCTTTCTCTACGACCGCACGTTCGTCGCTGGGAGCTTCCGTGAAGCGTGGCGGCGCCACTGCGGGCTGCACCTGGCCCTCGGCGCCACGTGGCTTCTGCTGGGAGCCCTCCTGATTCATCTCGGCGGATCGCGAGGCGCCACCGCGGGCTTCGGCCACGGCGTGACCTCGGCGGCCTATGCAAGGACCCAGTGCTGGGCCGTGGTCCACTATTTGCGCCTCTCATTCTGGCCCAATCCCCTGATTGTCGATTACGGCAACGGTCTGGTGCCTTCACTGCGGGCCGTGGGCCTTCAAGTGGCTGTCGTGAGTGCCCTCCTTGCAGGCACGCTCGTCGCTTTGGTCCGGAAACCGGCGCTCGGTTTCTTGGGGGCCTGGTTCTTTTGTATCTTGGCTCCCAGTTCCAGCTTCGTGCCCATCGTCACCCAAACCATCGCCGAGCGCCGGATGTACCTGCCCCTTGCGGCCGTGATCACCTGCGTCGTCGCGGGCGCGCGCGCCTGGGCAGGCAGGCGGGGACTGGCGGTGTGTTTCGCCGCCGCGATTGTTTTGTTCTGTGTGACCGTTCGGCGCAATGAGGACTACCGGAGTGCTGTAGCGATCTGGACGGACACGGTGGCCAAGCGGCCGGGAAATGCGCGCGCCCACAACGATCTCGGCGATGCTCTCCGCGACGCCGGGAATCCGGCTGCGGCGCTCGTTCAATTCTCCGAGGCCGTCCGCCTCGAACCCACCCTGGCGGAAGCCCACTACAATTTGGGCAACGCGCTCGTCCAGACCGGAAGAGCCGCCGAGGCCCTCGAACCGTACCGGCAGGCCCTGCGTCTAAGACCGGGGTTCGCCCAAGCGCACTACGCGCTCGGCGGCATCCTTCTCGAACAAGGCCAGAATGCGGAGGCTCTCGAACACTTCAGCACGGCGCTCCAGCTTGCGCCCGAATCCTTCGAAGCGCATTACGACACTGCCAACGCTCTCTTCCACCTCGGACGGTCGGCACAAGCGGCCGACGAGTACACTCGGGCGCTTGCGATTCGACCCGACTCGGTCGAGGCGCACTACAACCTGGCGAATGCCCTTATCCAGACGGAGAGACTGGGCGACGCCATCGTCCAATTCCAAGCGGCCCTTCGGCTGCGGCCCGACCTTGCGGACGCGCACTTCAACCTGGCGGGCGCATGGATGCGCACGGGGCACACCGAGGAAGCCATTCGAGAGCTGCGGGAGGTTCTCCGGCTCCAGCCCGATTCGGCCGATGCGCGCGAACTACTTGAGCGCCTCTCGCAGAAACTTTGAGAGCCCCCAACGGTCTTTATGTACGAAACGAAAACCAAGCCAACGCAGGCCAGTTTGAAGTCTTATCTGGCCGGGATTGCCGACAAGGAACGCCGCCAGGACTGCCAGGATCTGGCGGCGATCATGAAACGGATCACCGGGTGCAGGCCTAAAATGTGGGGAACCAGCATTGTCGGATTCGGTAGCTACCACTACAAATACGACAGCGGTCACGAGGGCGACATGTGCGTCGTCGGATTTTCCTCCCGAAAGGCTGATATCAGCGTTTACCTGGTTTCGGGCCAAGCAGCAAAAACCAAGGAACTCCTCGCGCAACTGGGCAAGCACACGACGGGCAAGGCCTGCCTGTACCTCAAGCGCCTCTCGGACATCAAACGACCGATCCTTGAACGCTTGGTAGCCCAGTCGGTGGCAGAAACCAAGCGCCGCTTCCAATCCTGACCCGGAGGGATGCGAGCGGCGCCGGACCGGCCGGCGCAGAGAGCTGGAAGGCTACGGAAGATTGACCATCCCCGAGGCGGCCGGCAGATCGATGCCCAATTCGGGCGGCGGCCCGTCGATGGCCCGCGAGATATCCGATTCGCCGAGCCGGTAGACCAGGATCGAGTCGTTCACGTTGCCGATCGGCTGGAGGTGGCGAAGATAGGACGTGAGCCGGGCGAACCGGTACATGTCGAAATAGGCGAGCGTCAGCCGCCATTCGGAAGGCCGCTTCTTCGGGAGCGCGGCAGCCCTCACTGCGGGATCGTCGTCCAAGAGGGGCTTCACCGCCGAATACAGGATCTGATAATTTTTCTCGTAGCGGAGGTTCCAAGGCCCGATGGGTCCGGTGAGCTCGTACATGATCGGCTGAAGCATGGTCGCGCTGATGAAATACGTTCCTGGTCCCAGGCGCAGCGCCTCGGCCGATTGGAGCAGCATGACCCCGGCCCGCCCATGGGCCCCCCGCGCCCCTCCAGCGACATCGTACTCCGGATGGAGGCGAATCAACGCTCCGAGCTTCGCCTGAATCTCGTCGACCGGGAACTCGAGCAACTGCACCGGCGGCGAGACATCCATTCCCGGAATGGAGAAGAGGTATTTTGCCGGCACTTTGTAGTAGTCCAGGCTGGCGGTCCCGAAATAGGAGATGTACGTCGGGCCAGACACGTGGTGCGCCTCGATATAGCGCTTCACGTTGGGCAGGTCCTGCCCCCAATCCAGGGAACTGTCCACCAGGTGCCGGTAGCCATTGGCCGGGCCTCCTGCCAGAATATTGAAATAGGCCAGGTAGTTGGGAAAACACACGGCGGTCTCCATCGCCAGGACGGCCGTCAATCCCCAAACGATCCATCCCGCAAAGGGAATCCCGACCTTCGACGACGGGTCACGCCTGGGCGCCTCCATCCAATAGGCGGCGGCACCGCATAGAATGAAGAAGGGCGGATACGTGGTGAGCACATGACGATGCCCGATGTTGAGCGGGTTGGCGATCGCCGCGGCCCAGTAGAAGCCGAAAAGAATCCACAAAGGGATCGTTTCGTAGCTCGGCCTCCGACGCAGTGCGATCAGCGCCAGCAGAAGCGCGCCGAAGACGGGAAGCGGCGTCTTGACCAGGACCGTGTACGGGAAGAACCAGCGCCAGCCGGTGATGCTGAACTGTCCATTCAGAAACGCGCTGCGCAGACGGGAATATTTCCAGGCATGCGCCGCGCCGTAGAGGTAGCCTTCCGGCAGAATCCGGTGATCGCGAAGGAACCCAATCACCCGCGCGGTCGCTGGCGAACCTTCGGTGGCTGGCGCGCCCGCGGCGGATCCTAGCACCTCCGCCCATGGGTGCCCAAATTGGGTGCCCGCCGGTGATGCGGGCGAAAACGCCGAATAGCGGAACCCGTAGAATGCCCAGATTACCGTGGTCAGGAGAATCAGATGCACCCCGGCGATCCCGGCAAAGACTGCGATTCGCGAGGAACGGCTCGAGAGGCTCCGAACCGAGCCCATCTCGAGGGTGGGCGGAGGTCCGGCGAACAGCCGAATGCAGGCAAGCGTGAGAGCGATCGGGACGATCAGAATCGCCGACATCTTCGTGACGAAGAGGCCGCCTACAACCAGCCCGCTTACAAGAACCCTTCCGACGGTGACTCGATGGAGCACGCTCCAAACGCACAGCACAGACGCCAGAAAGAACAGCGCGCACGCCATGTCGGAGGTCATCAAAGCCCCATTGGCCAGGATGCTCGGATCGAGCGCGAACAGGAGCAACGTTAGCAGGCCACCCGTGGGTCCGAAGAGCCGTCGGGACCACCACCAAACAAGGCCGCCGAGCGCCACCGTCAATAGGCCCATCATGGCCCGCCCACGGAGGAGCATCCCGGGAACATCGTTGCCGATGTGGTAAAGCCACTCGTTCGCGAGAGCCCATTCGTCGCCGCGCCGCCAGGCCTCGGAATCCAGCGAGGGAAAGTGGTAGCCGCCCGCCACCAGTGGAATCGCCATCCACCGTTGAGGCAGGTTTCCGTTCTCGGGATTGACGCGGTAATCGTCAAATTTCCAGTAGGAATAGCCGCCGGCCGCGTGAACCGGCTCGT
>Ga0302326_10026110_pt1 | contig 11820 bp, 21 predicted proteins | sample Palsa_T0_3_FD_202264 | JGI IMG/M metagenome (GOLD analysis project Ga0302326, IMG submission 202264) | Peat permafrost microbial communities from Stordalen Mire near Abisko, Sweden - Palsa_T0_3 | ecosystem: Environmental > Terrestrial > Soil > Palsa > Peat permafrost | place: Sweden: Abisko... | reverse complement strand
TTCGCACTCCACACTTCACACTTACTTGGAGTACAGTTCGACGATCAACTGTTCGTTCACTGGCAGGGAAACCTCTTCGCGCTTGGGCAGAGAAACAACCTTGCCGGTGAAGTTGGCAAAGTCGATCTGCAGCCACGAGGGCGAGTGGTTCTGCGCGGCATAAGCGCTGGCAGCCTCTACGATTCCGAGCTTCTTCGCGCTTTCACGGATCGCAATGGTGTCGCCAACGCTGACCTGAAACGAAGGAATGTTCACCTTGCGGCCATTCACTTCGACGTGGCCGTGACGGACAACCTGGCGGGCCTGACGGCGGCTGATCGCAAATCCGAGACGGAAGGCAACGTTGTCCAGACGACGCTCAAGCTGCTGGATCAACAGGTCGCCGGTAACGCCCTGCGACCGGTTGGCCTTCTCGTAATAGGCGCGGAACTGGGTCTCGAGAGTGAAATAAATACGCTTGGCCTTCTGCTTTTCACGCAGTTGAAGACCGTAGCCTACGATCTTGGCCTTGCGGCTCTGACCGTGCTGGCCAGGAGCAAAGTTGCGCTTTTCCAGCGGGCAGCGGTCGCTGAGGCATTTGGTGCCCTTGAGAAAGAGCTTGGTGCCTTCGCGACGGCAAAGGCGGCATACGGGGCCGGTGTAACGTGCCATGAAATCTCCTGAATCGGATGTCAGCAGGTTTACGCTGTGCGCTTCTTCCCTGCTCAAAATGGTTAGCTACTAACTTCAAGCTTCCAGCCAAAAGCTAGCGGCTGGAAGCTAGTAGCTGTTTCTTAAACGCGCCGACGCTTGGGCGGACGGCAGCCATTATGCGGAACCGGCGTAACGTCCCGAATCGAGCGAACGTCAATTCCGGCCGCGGCCAGTGCGCGAATCGCCGACTCACGACCGGAACCCGGTCCCGAGACGCGAACATCAACAGCGCGAAGGCCGTGATCGCGAGCTGCGTTTGCCGCATTCTGAGCCGCCTGCTGGGCCGCAAAGGGAGTGCCCTTACGCGAACCACGGAAGCCCAGAGAGCCGGAACTCTTCCAGCTCAGCGTGTTGCCCACCGGGTCCGTAATGGTCACGATGGTGTTGTTAAATGTGGCTTGAATGTAGACCAGACCAAATGGCACATTCTTTCGCTCACGCTTCTTGAACTTCTTGTTTTTGCCCGGCTTGGCCGCGGCGCTCTGCTGCTTTGCCATTAGGTCTTGGTCGCTTTCTTCTTGCCGGCAACGGTGCCCTTACGGGGACCCTTGCGGGTGCGAGCGTTGGTGCGGGTGCGCTGGCCGTTGACCGGCAGCGAACGCTTGTGGCGCGTTCCGCGATAGCTTTGGATGTCCATCAGGCGCTTGATGTGCATCGAAACGTCCTTGCGCAGGTCGCCTTCGATGTTTCCCTCATCCTCAATCACCTGACGAATGCGGTTAGCCTCGTCCTCACCCAAATCCTGGACCTTCTTGAAGGGATCTACATTCGCCTTCTCCAGAATCTTGAGCGCACGCGGGTTACCGATCCCGAAAATGTACGTAAGCGCGATTCGTGCCTGCTTGTTGCGGGGCAGATCGACGCCAGCAATACGTGCCATATGCTTCCTTCGTTGGTACCGTGATTCCTTAGCTGTGTGCGTCCGGCTTCAATCCGGCTTGCACAGGTTAAAACGGTCTTCCTCCGGGGTTCCTCGCAAGCCTTGACTTCGGCTAACTAGCCCCTGGGTTTGGATACTTCTACCCGATGGAGGTCTCCGCAAATACCAGGGTAAAACTTACCCCTGGCGCTGCTTGTGCTTTGCGTTTTCGCAGATCACCCGCACCACACCGCGGCGATGAATGACCTTGCACTTATCGCAAATCTTCTTGACTGATGCACGAACCTTCATTGACTGCTTCCTCTTGGCCTTGCCGGCCTGGCGTTCCAGCCTTACGGCCGAATGCTGTTAACAATGCTATTTGTAGCGGTACACGATTCGCCCGCGGTTGAGGTCATACGGGCTCAATTCCACCGCTACACGGTCGCCCGGCAAAATGCGGATAAAGTTCTTCCGCATGCGGCCTGAAACATGAGCCAGCACTTGATGCTCATTCTCCAGCTTGACCTTGAACATGGCGTTGGGCAGCGTCTCAACCACCACTGCCATTACCTCAATCGCGTCTTCCTTCGACAAACTCAGTTTCCGCTTCCGCCGGATTTGCCCTCAGTCCGCCTGGGGCCCAGCCTGTTGTACCGAGCGGCATCATCGCAACCCGGTTAAAATCTTGAATTCGTTACTCGGTCAGTATCATCGCGCCCGTCGCAGTGACTGCCACTGTGTGTTCAAAATGGGCGCTCATGCTGCCGTCTTCTGTAACCGCCGTCCAGCCGTCTTTTAGAACTTCTACGCCTGGCTTGCCCGCATTGACCATCGGCTCAATCGCAAGCACCATGCCTTCGCGCAACTTCATGCCACGCCCGCGCTCGCCATAGTTCGGAACCTGCGGATCTTCGTGCATCCGCGTGCCGATCCCGTGCCCTACAAAATCGCGCACCACCGAAAATCCTTCCGCCTCGACCACTGCCTGAACCGCAGCCCCTATATCGCCCAGCGTAGCTCCCGGCTTAACTGTCTCGATCGCTGCCCTAAGCGATGCCTGGGTGGCGTCGAGCAGCCGTTGTGTTTTGTGGTCGATCTTTTCGCCCACCGGTACTGTAATCGCCGCATCGCCATAGAAACCGTCGACAATCGCACCGCAATCGATAGAGACTATGTCGCCTTCCTTGAGTATCCGGCCCTTCGAGGGAATGCCGTGCACCACTTCGCTGTTGACTGAGGTGCAAAGCACGCAAGGAAAGCCGTGGTAGCCCTTGAATGCCGCCTTGGCGCCCAGATCCTTGAGCATCGCTTCGGCCGCATTTTCAAGATCCAGAGTAGTGGCCCCGGGACGGACATGGTCACGTACATGATCCAGCACCTGGCGGACGACCTTGCCCGCGCGGCGCATGTGCTCAACTTCCCGTGCTGATTTTAGAATTACGGCCACAGTACAACTTATCCTTCAAAGATCCGCTGCTCTACACACAAAAACCCACCGAAACGATCCGACTCCTTAGCCAGAAACCGGCTTCAACGTCGCAACCGCTCGACAGAAGACACAATGCCAGCAGCCACATCGGCCACCGGCTGATCTCCATCAACCTCGACAAACCTGCTTAGCGCACGGTAATGCTCAATCACGGGCGCAGTCAGGCTTTCGTAGGTATTCATACGCCCCGCAAAGCATTCTTCTGTGTCATCGCTTCGCTGTACCAGGCCCGCACCTTCTACGTCGCAAATGCCCTCATGCTTGGGCGGTTGCAGGTAGACGTTATAGATCGTCTGGCAGACAGGACAATTCCTGCGCCCGGTAACTCGGCGCAATAACTGAGTATAGTCTACCTGAATGCTGACTGCAACTACGGGCAGGCAGCAGCATTTGCTCTCCGCTTTCCCAGCTTGCTCTTTCAAATAATTGTCGAGCCAATCCGCCTGAGGCAGCGTCCGCGGAAATCCATCGAGAATGAATCCGCGCGCGGTGTCAGGCTCGGTCAGCCGCGCCGCGACCATATCATTCACCAGCGAATCAGTTACCAACTCGCCGCGCTGCATGATCGCATGCGCCAGCTTGCCCAGATCCGTGCCATTCGAAACATTGGCGCGAAGCAGGTCGCCCGTTGATATCTGCGGAATACCCCACAGCTTCACGAGCTCTTTGGCCTGTGTTCCCTTGCCCACTCCGGGCGCACCCAGCAGCAGAATTGGTCCGGGAACCAACTGGTTAGACCGATTCTCCCCTCCCGCAACCGTCGACACAGCCGTAGCCATTACCAGGTCTTCCTTCCGCGAATGCGGCCGGAACGTGGCGAGAAGCCGTCATAATGACGCATGATCAGCTGCGACTCGATCTGGTTGGCCGTATCCATGGCCACGCCCACGACGATCAACAGCGAAGTTCCACCGAAGTAGAAGTTCAAACCGAGACCGTTGGTAACCCATGTCGGCAGATGTTCAAAGAAGCCACCAACCAGCCAGAGATGGTTCAAATGGAAGCCTGAGATGAGGAAAGTCGGCACCAGGGAAATCAGAATCAGGTAGAGTGCGCCAACCAGCGTGATGCGCGTCAGAATGTCGTTGATGTAATCCGAGGTGCGCCGCCCAGGACGAATACCCGGAATAAAGGAGCCGCTCTTGCGCATGTTGTCCGCGATGTCATCGGGACGGAAAACGATAGAGATGTAGAAATAAGCGAAGAAGATAATCGCCGCTACAAACAGCACCAGATACCAGGGCTCGCCTGTCTGAAGATTGGCCAGCACATTCGACAGAAACTTGTTCGATTGCACAAACCCGATCTGACCGAAGAGCAATGGAGCCGACAGTATGGAAGCCGCAAAGATCACCGGCATCACGCCACCGGAGTTCACCTTGAGAGGAAGATGTGAGCTAACGCCGCCCATCTGACGCCGCCCGACGATACGCCGCGCGGACTGCACCGGAATCCGCCGCTCAGACCGCTCGACATAGACGATAAATGCCACGAGCGCGACCATTGCAGCCAGCAGAATCAACACCGCAAGCACTGTGAAAGCGCCCCATGCATTCGTGCGGACCTTATCCGCGATACCGGCCATGCCGCGCGGCAGTCCGACCACGATGCCGGTAAAGATCAGCAGGCTCATACCGTTGCCGATGCCGCGATCGGTAATCTGCTCACCCAGCCACATGATGAACGCCGTGCCGGTGGTAAGCGTCAGCACTGTCAGCAAGATGAACGCAGGCCCCGAGATGATTGTCATCCCCTGGCTGTTCAGGCCAAAGGCGATGGCAATCGACTGGAACGCGGCGAGTACGACCGTGAGGTAGCGTGTCCACTGGGTGATCTTGCGGCGTCCCAGCTCGCCTTCCTTCTGCAGCCGGGCCAGCGGCTCATAAACGACGGTCAGCAACTGGAAGATGATCGAAGCCGTAATGTACGGCATGATGCCCAGCGCGAAGATCGTAAACTTACGCAGGTTGCCGCCCGAGAACATGTCCAGCAGTCCAAGCGCCGAGCCGCCCTGTGTATGAAAGAACTGGTCCAGCAGCTTGCTGTTCACTCCGGGAGTGGGCAACCATGCGCCCAGGCGATAGATAGCCAGCATACCCAGCGTGAAGAGGACGCGCTTGCGGAGATCCGGAATACGAAAGATATTGAGGAATTTTTCGAACATAGCTGGGAAATCCACTCCGTGGACGACCTGATCTTCAGGGTCCGCATTCCAACAATTCGCCTACCCTAACACCGGGACGTTGTCTGCATCTATCATCCTACCCCCGGCAGCCCTCGCCTGTCCTTGCGAACACCTCGAAACTGCCGGAGAAGTATAGAACTACGCCTTCGCGACAGCTTCCCCGCCGGCGACAAGCGCCTTACCGCCAGCCTTTTCGATCTTTTCCTGAGCAGACTTGGAAAACTTGTGCGCGCTGATGGTGACGGCCGAGGTCAATTCGCCCTGCCCGAGAATCTTGATGAGCGCTTTTTTGTTGCTCGCCAGGCCAAGCTTCTTGTAATCGTCCAGGCCGATCTCGGAGACACCCTTTTCAGCGGCGACAGAAGCGATGCGGGTCAGGTTGATGACCGTATACTCCACGCGGAAGATGTTAGTGAAGCCGCGCTTGGGCAAACGACGATGCAGCGGCATCTGGCCGCCCTCAAAGCCGCGCATCAGGCTGGAGCCGGAGCGCGATCCCTGACCCTTATGGCCGCGGGTTGAGGTCTTGCCCATGCCGGAGCCCATACCGCGGCCGACACGCTTGCGCCCAATGTTTGCCTTCTTGGGGGCGCGCAGATTCGAAAGATTCTTTGCCATTTTTTCCTCGCTCATGCGCCGGCACTTGGCTTGCTGCCGACTCGCGTTGTGATGCCCTCATGATACCGGGCTATTGTGGCCGCGTAAAATACTCGGCCGGGTGTCTGGGCTCAGGGCGAAGGCCCGATTGCCTGGACGGCTAGTCCTCCAGTATACGGACCAGGTGCGGAACAGTCTTGACCATGCCGCGCACCGACTCATTGTCCACGCGCTCAACAACCTGGTTGAGGCGCGTAAAGCCCAGACCGACGATCACCCGCTTGTGCTTGACCGGCGTCGAGATGGCTGAGCGGTAGTACTGAATGCGAATCTTCTTGGTTTCGGTCATGATTAAAGCTCCTCAACCGTCTTGCCGCGCATGAGGGCGACTTCGGCCTTGTCGCGCAGCTGTGTCAGAGCGTCGAAGGTGGCCTTGATCACATTATGCGGATTGGCCGTACCCAGGCTCTTGGTCAGCACGTTCTGCACGCCTGCCGAGGTCATCACCGCGCGCACCGCCCCACCAGCAATGACTCCCGTGCCTTCCGGAGCCGGCTTCAGCAACACATGACCGGAGCCGTAGCGGCCCAGCACCTGGTGCGGAATGGTGGTCTCGGTCAGATTGATCTTGACCAGATTCTTCTTGGCCGACTCAATTCCCTTGCGAATTGCCTGAGGAACTTCCTTGGCCTTGCCGGAACCATAGCCAACCACTCCGGCAGTCGCGTCGCCAACCACGACCAGCGCGGCAAAAGACATATTCTTGCCGCCTTTGACCACCTTGGTTACGCGGTTGATCGCCACTACCTGATCGGTCAGCTTGAAGCTGTTGGCGTCGAGTTTCTTCGTAAATGCCATTATTCTTCCGTGTCCTTCCAGAGGGGCCTTTCAGGCCCTTGAACCGCTTGAGTCTAAATCGCGAACTGCGATTTAGAAGTCCAAACCAGCTTCGCGCGCAGCATCGGCCAACGCCTTGATGCGTCCGTGGTAAAGATATCCGCCACGGTCAAACACAACCTTCTTCACGCCCTTGGCGACCGCCTGCTCAGCCACCAGCTTGCCGACTTCTTTGGCGGCGGCAACGTTGCCGCCGGTCGGAATCTTGGCAGCCAGCGTCGAGGCCGAAGCCAGTGTCTCGCCCTTGGTGTCGTCGATCACCTGTGCGTAAATGTGGTTGAGCGACCGATATACGTTCAGGCGCGGCCGTTCCGGTGTACCGGAGATCTTTTCGCGAATACGAAAATGTACCCGGCTGCGAATCTGGTTTCGTTCTGTCTTTGCAATCATTGTCGTTTCTTCCTATCAGCGGAGCGGCCTTGCCGCCCCGTTCGGTTGACTGTTATTTCGAGCCCGACTTGCCGGCCTTCTTCTTCAGCTTCTCGCCGGTGTAGCGAACGCCCTTATTCTTGTACGGATCGGGCTTGCGCAGCGACCGCATATCCGCGGCAACCTGACCAACCTTCTGCCGGTCGATGCCGGAGATGGTCAGGTGCGTCTGCTTAGGATCGATGGTCACATCAATGCCCGTGGGCAGCGGAAACTCGATCGGGTGTGAATAGCCGAGGGTGAATACCACCATCCCCTTGCCCTTCATTTCCGCGCGGTATCCGATGCCGACGATATCCAGATCCTTCGTCCAGCCCTGAGTCACGCCGTGAACGGCGTTGTAGACCAGCGCGCGGGTCAGTCCGTGAAATGCAGCTGCCTTATCGTTCTCGCGGTTCACGTGGAGCACGCCGTCCGTCTTTTCCAGCGAGATGCCCGGAGCGATCAAAGCGGAGACTTTGCCCTTGGGACCCTCAACGAGTACAGTGTTGCCGTCGACGGTGTACTTCACGCCTGCCGGCAACGGAATCGGTTTCTTGCCAATACGCGACATTTCTTAATCCTTAAGTGGCTTGCGAGTCCTTTGACAGCTTTCGCTCCCAAATTCCACTGCAGCCCAAGAGCCATAGCTCCTGTAAATCTCAACAACCGCCAGCTGGGTCACGCCGAAGGCGCTCGCCCGACGCGGCAAGCGTCACCAGACTTCGCAGAGAATCTCGCCGCCGACGCCTTCGCGCCGCGCCTGACGACCGGTCATGACTCCCTTGGGGGTGGTCATGATCGAGATACCCAACCCACCCTGAACACGCTTGATCTCATCGCGGCCGATGTAAACGCGGCAGCCAGGACGAGAGATGCGCGCCAGGTCGCGGATGGCCGCTTCAGATCCCGCGCCGTACTTCAGGTACACGCGCAGAATCGCCTTGCCATCTTCTTCCTGGGTCTTGTAGTTCGAGATATAGCCTTCTTCCTTGAGGATGCGGGCGATCTCGGCCTTCAACTTCGAAGCTGGCACATCCAGCTTCTGGTGGCGTGCACGGATAGCGTTCCGGATGCGCGCCAGAAAATCTGCAACAGGGTCGGTCAAACTCATTCCTTCTCCTTCATCCCCCGTTCGCTCTACTTATCCAGTAGAGAACCTGCAGGGATGTTCACTAGCTTCGTTGCTAGATGCTTCGTTTCAACTCGCTACTGCTTACCAGCTCGACTTGACAACGCCGGGGATTTCTCCCCTGTGCGCCAGGCTGCGGAAGCACAGACGGCAGATCCCAAACTTGCGAAGGAACGCACGCGGACGTCCGCAGAGCTGGCAGCGGTTATGTTTGCGGGAGCTGAACTTCGGCTTGCGCGCGTCTTTCACTCGTTTTGCAGTGGTTGCCATATTTCCTCTTGATCCTCTCGCTTACGCGCCCTGCCGGAAGGGCATCCCAAACTGGCGCAGCAGAGCGCGAGCCGAGTTGTCGTCCGTAGCCGTAGTCACGATGGTGATATTCATGCCCTTCAACTTCTCGACCTTGGAGTAATCGATCTCCGGGAAGATCAGCTGATCGCGCAGGCCAAGCGTGTAGTTGCCACGCCCGTCAAAACTCTTGGTGGACACGCCGCGAAAGTCGCGTACCCGAGGCAGAGCCGTCGAGATCAGGCGGTCCAGAAACTCGTACATTGCATCGCTGCGCAGCGTGACCATGGCCCCGATCGACATACCGGCCCGCACCTTGAAAGCCGCAATCGACTTCTTGGCCTTGGTGGTCACCGGCTTCTGCCCCGTGACCGCAGCCAGATCCGCAACCAGCGGATCGAGGAGCTTGGTGTTCTGGGTGGCTTCGCCAAGACCCATGTTCACGACAATCTTTTCAATTCGCGGGACGGCCATGATGTTGTCGAGGCCAAGCTCCTTTTGGAGCGCCGTGCGAATCTCACCGTGGTACTTCTCTTTCAAACGTGCTGCCATTTGCCTTTGCTCTCTTTCTTCCGGTCTGCGGAGTAGGCCTCAGTGCGCCCGTATACCGTTACGGAAGGGATTGATTGGCGAAGATTCCTAAGAACCGTCCCAATCGGGATCAACTACTCAAAAACTACTTTGCCTTGGTAGGCAGCGCATTGCCGCACTTGCGGCAGACGCGGATCTTTGTGTTGCCTTCGACCTTGTAGCCCACGCGCGATGCCTTGCCGCAGCTCGAGCAGACAATCGCCACATTCGAAACATGCAGCGGCGACTCCTGCTCCGCAATGCCGCCCTTGGTGTTCTTGCCCGACTTCGAGCTGACAGTCTTCTTGACCACGCGAACGTGCTCAACCAGGACGCGATCCTTGTCCGGGAATACCCGCAGGACGCGCCCGCGCTTGCCGGCGTCCGATCCCGTGATTACCTCGACCGTGTCGTTGCGATGAATATTCAATCCAGCCATTTCTCTCTCACCTGCCGCCTGGACCCGGATCACTCCGCCATGCAGCCCAATCTCATTTGTAAACAAGCCCGGACGTTAGATAACTTCGGGAGCCAGCGACACAATCTTCAGGAACTTCTTCTCGCGCAACTCACGGGCAACCGGCCCGAAGACGCGCGTACCTACCGGCTCGCCGGCTTCATTGATCAGCACCGCAGCATTCTCGTCGAAGCGAATATACGTTCCGTCCCGGCGGCGATATTCCTTGCGGGTGCGCACGATTACGGCCTTGACGACCTTGCCCTTCTTGACCGTTCCATCCGGCGAAGACTCCTTCACGGCGGCCGTCACCACATCGCCCAGACCAGCCTTCTTGCCGGAAGAACCACCCAGGGGAAGGATTACCTGCAACTTGCGAGCGCCTGAATTATCGGCAACTGCAAGCATCGTTCTCATTTGTACTGCCATATGCCTACTCCTTCTCCCGGCGCGCGATCCCGTTCATCGTGAATCGAGCCCGGCTCAATCTTCTGCGACTAGCTGGCCGAAGGGGCCGCGTCTTCAATCTGCGCCAGCGACGATCGCCGGACAATCTCTTCCAGAGACCAGCGCTTCAGCTTGCTCAACGGGCGGCTCTCGCGAATGCGAACCACATCGCCGACGCGCGCCGAATTCTGCTCGTCATGGGCGTAGAACTTCTTGTTGCTCTTGACGATGCGCTTGTACTTCGGATGCGCCTTGCGCATCTCGACCTCAACTACAATCGTCTTCTGCATCTTGGTCGAAACAACATTGCCGACCTTCTCGTTACGTCGTCCGGCTGCGCTCGCAGTTACCGCGCCTTCCGTTGCCGCAACCTGCGGAGTTTCCTTAGTGGCCGTCATAATTACTTGGCCTCCTTCTTGGTCTTCTTGGCCTTGGCAGGCGCAGCGGACACAGCGATCGGCGCAGCGCCGTGAATGCCGAGTGCTCGCTCGCGGGCAACCGTCTTGATGCGGGCGATGTCCTTGCGTAGTTCGCGCAGCTTCTTCACGCCCTCGTTCTGCCCTAGCTTGGCCTGGAAGCGAATACGGAAGAGCTGCTCGGAGACCTTGACCTCTTCGATCTTCAGTTCGTCATCGCTCCAGTTACGAATCTTCGTCAATTCCATATCTTCTCTCCAGCAAGCCCGATACCGGGCCGCCTCAATTCCAACTTCTTACTGCGCCGCTTCCGTTTCAGCTGGAGCATTCTTGATCACCGCGGGACGCTGCACGAAGCGCGTCTTCAATGGCAGCTTGTTGGCCGCCAGGCGCATCGCTTCCATCGCGATTTCGGGAGTAACTCCCTCCATCTCGAAGAGGATCTTGCCCGGACGAACAACTGCCGCCCAATGATCCAGCGCGCCCTTACCCGAACCCATTCGGACTTCGGCCGGCTTCTTGGTCACCGGCTTGTCGGGGAACAGACGAAGCCAGACCTTGCCGCCGCGCTTGATGAAGCGCGTCATTGCGATACGGCTGGCTTCGATCTGGCGGTCGGTGATATAGCCGCACTCCATGACCTTCAGACCGTATTCGCCAAAGCTCAGCGTAGAGCCGCGCCATGCCTTGCCGCGCATCTTGCCCTTCTGCTGCTTGCGAAACTTGACCTTCTTTGGCATCAACATAGCGAAATCCTCAATACTTGCTTAGCGAAACTCAATTCAAAACGTGACTCGTGCCGACAACAATCTAAAGCTGGAAGGCTCCCGCACCAACCGCAACCGGCTGACGCCGCTTCTGCTCATAGATATCGCCGCGGTAGATCCAGGTCTTCACGCCGATCACGCCGTAGGTGGTGCGCGCCTCGGAGAAGCCATAGTCGATATCCGCGCGCAGCGTGTGCAGCGGCAGACGTCCCTGGAGATACCACTCGGAGCGCGCGATTTCATTGCCGTTCAAACGGCCCGAGACGCGAACCTTGATCCCCTTGCAGCCGAAGCGCAGCGCCGAATCCACGCTCTTGCGCATGGCGCGGCGGAAACCGACGCGCTTTTCGAGCTGCAGCGCGATGTTCTCCGAGACCAGCTGAGCATCAAGCTCCGGCTTGTTCACTTCGAGAATATCGATGAACACATCCCGGCCGGTGCGCTTGGCCAGTTCAGTCTTGAGCTTCTCGATCTCCGTACCCTTGCGGCCAATCACAATGCCCGGCCGCGCGGTGCGGATGATGAACCTCAGCTTATTGCCCGGACGCTCGATCTCGACTGAGCTAACGCCGGCAGCCTTCAGCTTGTCCTTCAGCTCTTCCTTGAGCTTGA
>Ga0302326_10026109_pt1 | contig 11820 bp, 9 predicted proteins | sample Palsa_T0_3_FD_202264 | JGI IMG/M metagenome (GOLD analysis project Ga0302326, IMG submission 202264) | Peat permafrost microbial communities from Stordalen Mire near Abisko, Sweden - Palsa_T0_3 | ecosystem: Environmental > Terrestrial > Soil > Palsa > Peat permafrost | place: Sweden: Abisko... | reverse complement strand
CCAAAACCGTCAACCTGCCCCACGACGCGACCCTGGATGACATCATTCAGGCCTATACCGAGTCCTGGCGCCTGGGTCTCAAGGCAGTGGCCGTCTACCGCGACGGATCCAAGGGTGCGCAACCGCTTAACGTCTCCGACGGCAATAAGGCTAAGGTCATCAAGAACGCTTTGGACGACGACAGCAATGTGAATATAGCCGCCAGTGAAGCCGCGGACCGTGTCCTCACCGCCATGGCACAAGGCAACACCAACTCTCTCTCTGAGGATCTGCGGCTGCTGGAGGGCAAGGTATCCACCCGGCTGGAAGTCACGGCTAATTCGGTCGTGACAGCGGCCAATGCCTTCACTGCATCCGTCGCCAACGCCCTCAGCCTGGGCCAGGCGGCCGCGCTGCGCGAAGATCCTGACACCACCCAGGGACCGCCCCGGGCGGTCCGTCATCGCCTGCCGGAGGAGCGCGCCTCCCTCACCCATAAATTCTCCATCGCGGGACACGAGGGCTACATCACCGTAGGCCTTTACCCGAATGGGCAACCAGGTGAGATCTTCATCAAGATGGCGAAGGAGGGTTCCACCGTCTCCGGGCTCATGGACTCCTTTGCCACCGCGGTTTCGCTCTCGCTGCAGCACGGCGTCCCGCTCAAGGTGCTGTGCGAGAAGTTCGCCCACACTCGCTTCGAGCCCTCCGGCTGGACTGGCAACGAACAGATCGGCTTTGCCAAGTCCATCATGGATTACATCTTCCGTTGGCTTCAGTTGCGCTTCCTGTCCGGGCATCAGTTGAGTCTGTTCTCCGGACTGGCAGCAGGAGTCCAGCGCCCAGTGGATGAGCCGTTGCTCGAAACCACTCCTCCCGCCGGCGGCATTCTTACTGAGACCAGTCAGGGCGGCGCCACTGGAAGCGTCGAAGACCGTGGACTCTACGGAGCGCCCGAGACTCGCAGGAGTGGCGGGGCCATCTTTCACGCTGCCGACGCCATGAAGGAGTACCTCGACATGGGCGACGCGCCCAGTTGCCATACCTGCGGAGCCATCATGGTTCGCAACGGCAGCTGTTACCGATGCATGAGCTGCGGCTCGACCAGCGGCTGCAGCTAGAAAAACCAGCATTACCATCAACTGTCGGGGCCCCTCATCCCCGATTTCCTATGAATTCTCTTCCCCTGAGCTGCGCGCGCCTTTCCTGAAAGAAAGGCGCGCACGCGGTCCCCTGCCCCCAGGTAGGGTTTGCGCTGCAACTATATGGCTATAGAGCGTAGCCGTCGTATGGCCGAAACACTGGATAGACTCTTTCCTTTATTGCCGTTTCCCACGCTCTTGCTCTCGCATTTGAAAGACCGAAAGGCTCCAAATGACCAAAGTCGCCAATTCTAACAAAGCCTCAATGGATGACATCTATTACGTGAGTGCTGCCGATGTCGCAGACAAGATCATCGACCACATCCGGCGCGGTTTGGATCCGCTTCTGTTTTCAAGCTCCTCGTTGGCTCTTTTCGCTATGGGGCCGGTATTAAGAACTCGATCGCGCACAAAGCCCGATTAACGCATTCACTCCGATGACGCTGACGGCCTTTGCGGCCACAACTTTGCAGTCACAACAGAACCATGAGCAAGTCGGCCCACCCAGGGTGATGAAACGGCTCCTTTTAGCAACTACTCTCCCTGGAAGCGCCATCTCTCCCCTTGTCATCCCGACCGGAGCGCACCCGGATTTCCTACTTCGCGCTGCTAGCGACGACCACGTATGCGGTTTTTCCTCAAGAAAAACCGCATGATGTTGATCAACGCCACGGGTCTCCACAGGAAATCCGGGGAGCGCAGTGGAGGGACCTGCGGTTCAGCGGTCCCTTCGTGGGAATGTTTTTCGACCGGAGCGTCGATGGGCCTTCGGCCCACCTAAGAAGATGAAAATGGCGTGGACGAATGTTGAGTGGGTGGCCCAGGTCTCGCTTTTGAGACCTGGGATTCTCCTCGCAAATGAATCCTGACCGGAACACCCAGGTCTCAAAAGCGAGACCTGGGCCACCCACTCAAAGGCTGGAGGCTGCAGCTTTATTTTCGACAGAGCGCAGCGTAGTGGCGAGATCTGCGGTCTTTTCCCTTTGCCACCCCGCCTGCAAACCTACCCGTTAAGGTCTTCAGCAACAAATCCTCCTTAATGTCTCTCGAATTCTGGCCGATGAGCAATTGCAGGGGAGGACTGTTATGCAACAACAAATTCTTTGCCAATGCGCCACCCACGGCGACTTACTTTTCTTCAAATGCCCTCAAGGCCACCAAGGCCTTCTCTGTGGTCATTGCCTGCGTAGCGGGTCCATAAGAGAATGTCCAGAATGCTTTTCCCTGCTGACTGTCGGGGTGCCGGAGCCTCGCCGCCCGAGCATCGCTTTCGCCAACTAACCCGGACTTTTCCAGAATTGCGTGAACGGCCAGAAAGCGCATCGATAGCGGAAGGCGATCAATGGACCCTGAAACCACATACCGGCGGCTCATCGAGCCGTTACCAGAGGGCATACTGAACCTCGATCCACAAACAGATGCGATTCCAGACGCCGAGCTTTCAGAACAACGGCTGCGACAGACCCAAAAAATGGAGGCGGTCGGCCAACTAGCCGGCGGTTTGGCGCACGACTTCAATAATCTGCTTGGCGTCATCCTCGGCTATTGCGAGATCCTGGAAGAGCAGCGGGACTTGCCCGGACCGACCCGCAAGATGATTCTGGAGATCCACAATGCGGGCACGTCCGCCAAAAACCTTACCCAACGTCTGCTTGCTTTCAGCCGCCGGCAAGTGTTGGAGCCCGTGGCCCTGGACCTGAATGAAACCGTCCGCCGGATGGAAATCATGTTGAATCGACTCATCGGTGATGACGTTGTACTGACCAGCGCGCTCTGCCCCAATCTGGGAACCATCAACGCGAATCCCAGCCAGGTGGAACAGGTGCTTATGAACCTGACCATCAACGCCCGCGACGCGATGCCCACAGGGGGAAAGATTTCTATCGCAACCGCTAATGTCGAAATCGACGAGGTTCATGCCAGGCAACCTCCTTTTGCCACCCCTGGCCAGTATGTCAGGCTCACCGTGAGTGATACGGGATTAGGAATGGACGCCGAAACCCAATCTCATATATTCGAGCCTTTCTTCAGTACCAAGGCTCCCGGCCGGGGAACCGGACTCGGCTTGTCCACCGTTTTCGGTATTGTCAATCAAAGTGGCGGATCCATCGCCGTTTATAGCGAGCCAAACCTTGGAACGACGTTCAAGATTTATTTTCAACGTCACGGCGAATCCGCGCTCACCGCGCCGCCCCCCACAGAGAAATCAGTGCGGGGAGGAAGAGAGACGATCCTGCTGGTGGACGATGCCGCTGCGTTGCGCCGGCTCACCCGCCGGCTGCTCCAGGACTGCGGATACACAGTGCTCGAATCAGGTGACCCTGCCGAGGCCCTGCGCATTGCGGCAGAGTACCCGGGAAAACTCCCTCTGATGATTACAGATGTAGTCATGCCCGGGTTTAGCGGTTCCGTCCTCGCCGAAAAGCTTGCCACCACCAGGCCGGAGACCAAAGTTCTTTATGCATCAGGGTACACCGATGAAGCGGTCATCCCTTTGCCCAGGCCCGGACAGCATTATGCGTTTCTGGAGAAGCCCTTCACGCGCGAGGCTCTGCTACTAAAAGTGCGTGAGCTTTTGGACTGGTCACCGCAAATATCTCATCTCCAACCGAACCGCCCGTAGGCCTTGAGAGTCCGGTTAGCCCATGAGAGATGACCTCCTCGAAATTTCACCTTCAGCCACGGCGGCCATACCCATCCGCGATCGATCCGATGAGTCAACTCGGGCCATGATCCTGATCGTTGAAGACGATGTTTCTCTGGGCAAGTTTCTCAGCCGCGCCCTCAAGCTCAAGCTCTTTGCTGTCGAGGTTACTCTCGACGGTGAGGCAGCTTGGGAAGCTTTGCAGAAATCGCATTACGACCTGGTCATTCTCGATCTGAACCTGCCCGGAATGGACGGCATGGCTCTGCTTGCGCGTGTGCGTCAGATCCGGCCCGGACTGCGCATGCTGGTGTTGACAGCAAGGAGTCGTACCGAGGATCTGGTGCTGGCGCTCGAGCAAGGCGCCGACGACTGCCTGATCAAACCGTTTTCGTTCCTGGAACTGCTGGCTCGTGTCCGGGGCCTGCTGCGGCGGGAAGCCACTCTTCCTGTGAATGAATCGAAATTCGGCGACTTAGTCATCAACAGGTCGGAACACCGGGTTATGCGCGGTGAGAGATTTATCGATCTGACGCCGCGTGAATTCGCCATTCTTGAGTGCCTGATGGATAACGCCGGTAAGGCCGTATCACGCGTAACCCTCATGCGAGAAGTGTGGAATACTCCCTTCGATCCCACCACCAACATTGTCGATGTGTACATGAAATATCTGCGCGACAAAATAGACATCGGGGGGCAAGTAAAGCTGCTTCGCACCGTCCGTGGCGTTGGGTACGCCTTAAGAAATGATTAACGATCGTGGTTTCCTGGAGCCCTCGCCCCCTGAACCGGCAATCGATAAACCGGCATTCGACTCCCTATGCTCCAACTTGTCGCATGGAATACATGCAGCCGCACAGCCACTTACCATCCTCCTGGCCAGTCTTAGCAAAGCCCATACCGACCAGATGAGTACAGAAGAGCTGCGCGAATTAACCGCGAGCTCGTCTGAGGAAGTTCAGCGGGTGTGTACTCTGTTCCGCTATCTGCAGGAGCTGGTAATCGCCGAAAGCATCAAGCCGCATTTGTCCGCAACCGCACTTCTGCCGTTGCTGGCGTCGGCCGCCGAAGGAGCCCAGCTCCTCTTCCACAGAGATGGGATGGTCCTTAGCTCGACCGTGCCTGAGGCCTGTCCGCTTGTCCTCATCAATAGCCCCAGAACGCTCCGAGCCTTTTCGAGCGTCCTGTCGACTGCTCATGCGCTATCCAGTGCTCGCGACCACGTAGAACTAATTGCCTCCACTTCCATCCACGGGGTGGAAATAGTGGTAAGGAATTTGAATTTGTCGATTACCGCGGCGAACGCAGAAGCAAGACTCAGCATGGCTACGGCCGAGGCGAACATTCGCAGCCAGCAAGCCGGCTTTGAGTGGAGCCAGCAGCCATTCAAGGTGCTCATCGACCTGCCAAAGGCTCCGCTTATTCACTGATCTATGAGGGCACCTCCAAACCCGGAGCTTGGTGCGGACGAGGGTCACATCACCGGCGTCCTGCTCGTGAGCCCGAACAGCAGACTTCGCGTTCAACTGCGCGAAAAGCTGCGTCAGCCCCGCTGGAATTTGACAGAAGCTGCCGGCGGCGCCGAGGCGCTTGAGTGTCTACACGAAATGGTCAGTGAGATTCTTCTGCTCGATCCGCTGCTTCTTGACCTTGAGTCCACCGAATTCAGCACCATGGTTCGTGAGCAGTTCCCCAATGTTCAGATCCTGACGGTCAATTCGCATACCGGGCAACTTGTTTTAGGAGCTTCCTCGCCCACCGCATTGTCTGCGCAACTAACCGAGGTGCTTTACTGCGCCGGCGTCGCTCCCTCCAACGGAATCACCCCGGTGCAATCGCGACGCGCTCCTGCCGCGGTTGACGGACCAACCAGGGGCATTCGCGGTATGGTCGGAGACACAGCACCGATGCAGCGCGTCTATGAACTCGCGAACATGGTTGCTCGCCGGGATACGACTGTTCTGGTAACCGGAGAGAGCGGCACCGGCAAGGACCTGGTAGCGCAGGCCATTCACCTGATGAGTCCACGTCAGAAGCAACCGCTGGTGGTGATCAATTGTGCTGCCATTCCTGAGCCGCTGCTGGAAGCCGAACTCTTCGGCTATGTGAAGGGTTCATTTACCGGTGCAGTGCAGTCCCGCATAGGCCGCATTCATGCGGCCCATGGGGGAACGCTGTTCCTTGACGAGATTGGTGACATGCCGTTGTCGCTGCAAAGCAAAATTCTGCGCTTTCTGGAGCAGGGTGAAGTACAGAGGATCGGTGGCAACGACAATTTGAAGGTAGATGTGAGGGTAGTTGCCGCGACCAACACAGATCTCTTCGACCTGGTCAGGCGCCATCTTTTTCGCGAAGACCTGTATTATCGACTGGCCATTTTTCCCATCAAGTTACCGCCCTTGCGCGAGCGCATCGGAGACATCGAAAAATTAGCCCAAAACTTTCTGGCGAAGTTCTGTCCTGGTGCAAACCTCAGCCCGGAAGCGGCAGAGGCCCTCCGCCGGCATGAATGGCCAGGAAACGTCCGCGAGCTAAAAAACGTGGTTGAGCGAGCCAGCATCTTTGCCGGTGGGGAGCGCGAGATTCTTCCCAGGCACATCCTTCTTTGAATCCCAACTTGGCCCAAACCAACTTGGCCCTCGCCGTGCTACACAACTAGGTAGATGCGCCTCGTTCTCATCCTTTACTAATGGAAGGCTTCGCCCACAGATGAGCACAGTTCGGGCAAGCAAAGCCGCGGAGGAGCGAAGCAAACTCGTGATACGGGAATTGCCCCAGGTCTATTACGTCGCAGCGAGCATCCGCAAGCGGTTGCCCAGGCACGTAGAAATGGCAGATCTGGTTCAGTCCGGGGTCATCGGACTGCTCGATGCCTGCCGCAACTACGATACCGGCAAGGATGCGCAGTTTTCTACCTTCGCCAAACACCGCATCCGCGGCGCCATCCTCGACAGCCTCCGCAAACTAGACTGGGGATCTCGCACCTTGCGCCGCGAAGGCCGTGAGATTGCATCCTCAGCAGCCCGGCTTGAACAACAGCTCGGAAGGGTCCCGTTCGAAGAAGAGATCGCCACCGATCTGAAGATTCGTCTCGACGAGTTGCAAAGCACTCTCACCCAACTGGATGGCCTCTTGCTCGTGGGCCAAATGGCAAATGTCTCCGGCGACGCCGCAGATTCATTCGATTTGATCGAATCGGCTCCCAGTGCGGGCAGAGACAATCCTTTCGAGCTTTGCCTGGAGGGAGAGATGAAAGCTCAGCTGGCAGCGGTCATTTCCGGCATGTCAGAGAGAGAGCAGCGGATTCTCTCCTTGTACTACTACGAAGAAGTAACCATGAAAGAAGTCTCAGAGCTAGTCGGTATCGGCGTATCAAGGGTTTCCCAAATTCATGCCGCCGCTATGCTCAAGTTACGCGGGTCCCTGGCTCATCTTCGCGAGTCGCCGTCAAGGCCAGGCGCGCGGGCGTCAACTTTCAGGCTCAGCCATGGGCTGCAGCCCGGCGATAAATTGTGACAACAGATGTTGCAATCTACAACGTTGGCTCGTACAGCTGCTTCAGGTCACGCATACGGCTGCGCGTCAACTGGATCAGGCACCTGGTCTGGGCGCTGGGCGCGGTCGCCCCGGGGTGCTTGACGGTGCCTATGTCATAAACCCTCACCATCGCGTCGCAGGCTGTGACGCGGTATTTCTCCCAAACAACCTCCGTCCCATCCAGCGCAAGCGCATTCGCGTCGTTCGGTGAGCTTTGGATGAGAGCTTCCCGCAAGGCGCCGAAGAACTGTTCGTAATTCTTGTAAGTCTCGACCCGGGCATCGTTCAGGCAAACGTCGCGGTCAGTCACGGTTTGCGCCTCAGGGCACGCGCCTTCGTCATGCGACATCTCGGCCTCATACGCTAAATCCGCGATGTGCTGCTGCTTGCCATCCTGGGCGACGGCTTGGGCCGCGCACCCCAGCACTAATAGGGAAAGTAGAACGGTCACCGGTGCGCGCGTGTGCATCTCTGCGTACCTCCGCACCCATCATAAAGCGGCAGCACGGTCAAAAGAACGCAGTGAGGATTTTCGATATCTGAGAGGAAATCCGGAGAACTACGGGGAAATGGAGTGGATACTCACATTTCCCCGTCGGGGGAGAACCTTTGAGCAGTTCGCAATTGGTCTAGACCGAAGCGACAGGCCCTTTCGTGGTTTTCCCTCAAGGAAAACCACACCTCGTCGATCTTTTCCATTCAGCGTAATTGCGAAACTGCTCTAATATCCGAGAAATTTACCCATGGTGCCGTAGGTTGGCTCGCGCCGTTCCTGCTGTACTTCGAGCGGCACCACGGTATCCTGCCACCGGCTGGAAGTTTCCGGCTGAACCGGCTTTTTCTGAGCCAGCGGCTGTCCCTTTTGCGACCAGTTGCCGATGGCCGTAACGATCCGGGCCGCGGCCAGACGCCTGGAGGGCGCATCTCCTTTGCTTCCACCTTGAAACTCTCCCAGAAGCTGCGGTGCACGTCCATCTTCCAGAGCGCTCAGGGTCCAAATACCGTCAAGCTGCGGCGCCATCACGAAAATCGCTCGCAGACTACGCACAATAAATTCAACTGTCGCTCTGCCGTCCTGCATATCTAACCGCGGATCGAGTTCCAGCTTTTCCTTGCTGGTGAAGTCGAAGGAGGCCTCGATCTGAGCGGAAAGCTCCAGGAGCCTGGCTTCCCGTTCTTTTTCCCGGATGCGGTCGTTTTCCTCTGCCAACCTGCGATCGTTTTCGACCACCAGCTTCCGCGCCTGCTCAAACATCTCTAACAAAACCTGCTCCATGCCATAACCCTCCGGAGCAGTATGGCGGCTGAGAGATGTACGCAGCCATACAACTACTTGGTCATGTCCCTTAGTGCCGCTTGCGGTCCCGGTCGCGGTTTCCGCCTCCACCGCCCCCGCCGCTTCCGCCGCGGCCCTGTCGTCCGCCACCACCGCCGCCACCACCTCCGCCTTGTTTCGGCCGATAGCAGCTCTTGCAGTAAACCGGACGGTCTCCGCGGGGCTCAAAGGGCACTGTGGTCGTTTGACCACAACTGGCGCAAACCACGGTGGTGCCGGTGCTCATGCCGCCGCCCCCGCCGCCAAAACCGCCATCGTGCTGGGCATGGGACGGAGCATGGCCGCCGCCGCCCCCGGCCGAGCCTTGCTTGGCTTGGCGGCACGGTTTGCAGCGTCGAGGCGAAGAGTAGCCGCGTTCCTGAAAAAACTGCTGCTCTCCGGCGGTGAACACAAATTCCTGACCGCAGTCGCTACACGTAAGTAACAGGTCGCTGCCGCTCATGGCTTCGCCCCTTTCGGCGAGTGTACTCCGAACGATTCCCGCGCAAGGGAATGTTACACGCAAAATTGTTGCGCAACACTTAAACTGGATCTTAGGGAAGGGAACTGATGACCAAGCGACAAATATTTGCGCTTTTGACTTTGCTTTGCGCGACCACGCTGGCGCCCGCCAAGCAGTTAGGCTGGACTCCCCTTTTCGACGGCCACGACCTGCGCAACTGGAAGCACGTGGGCGAGGGCAGCTTCACCGTGGAGCATGGATTGCTCAAGAGCCAGGGGGGCATGGGGCTTCTCTATTCGATCATGGGCCCGGTGGGCGATTGCGAGATCAAGGTCGTCTACAAGATGGAGCACGAAAACGATAACTCCGGTGTATTCATTCGCATACCAGAGGAGCCAACTGAACCGTGGATGCCCGTCAATCGCGGCTACGAGGTACAAATCGACAATCACCCCGAGACAAGTAACGAGGACGAGTATCACGTCACCGGTACTCTTTACTCCTTGACCCATCCGCTGGCCAAGCCAGGAAAACCGGGGCCGGAATGGAACACCATGCTGATTCGCATCGAGGGACCGCGAACCCAGGTATTTGTGAATGACGTGAAGGTAACGGACTACAGCGAAGGCCAGCCGGTACCAGACAAGAAAGCGTCCTACGAACCCGACCGTGGGCCACGTCCCGAGAAAGGCTGGATCGGCCTACAGAATCACAGCGACAAAGACGTGGTGTACTTCAAAAGCATAGAACTCCTCAACTTAGGCATAGAACAAGGCTACGCACACCCGAACAACTAAAAGGGAAATTGTGCAGTATCCCTCCACACGCTTCGCTCTGTCGAAATAAAGCTGCAACCTCCAGACTTTGAGTGGGTGGCCCAGGTCTCGCTTTTGAGACCTGGGTATTCCGGTTGGGACCGATTTATGAGGAGAAACCCAGGTCTCAAAAGCGAGACCTGGGCCACCCACTCAAAATTCGTCCGTGCCAGTTTCATCCCCTTTGGATGGAAATTTGGCAACCACTCTCCATGGAAGCGCCGCCCTCGCCTTTGTCATCTCGACCGAAGCGCAGCGAAGTGGAGAGATCTCTGTGTGGATGCTCTTTCTTGGAAATGTTTTTCTTGCAGAGCAAAGCGTAGTGGAGGGGGCAACGACTTTAGTCGGGCCGTAACTGCCTAAGATATTCCCGGGCTTTAGAGCCCGCGTGAGAACTCGACTTACAAACTGAGTCCCGAAGGGACGGCTGAGAGTAGCCCAGGACGCTAGTCCTGGGTAGAGATGACATCCAGGAACAGTCCCGCCAGGGACGGCTGAGAAAATCACAGGACGCCAGTCCTGGGATTGCTAAGGGGCTGACGACTCTACGCGAGAACTCACAATCCGCCCAGGACTGGAGTCCTGGGACATTCTCAGCCGTCCCTTCGGGACTCAGTTTGTAAGTCGAGTTCTCACGCAGGCTCTAGAGCCCTGGCGTACGTAATCTTCGAAGGAAAATGGGATTTAGCGTCTGGGTGAGAACTGGGCCCTGTATCAGGGCACGACTTTGGTCGCGCCGCACAGACTCAAAACATCCCGGGGCTTTTTAGCCCTGAGGGCTCTTTCGAATTCCTACACTACATGCCATCGTAATTAGGACCGCCGCCACCTTCCGGAGGCACCCACGTAATCACCTGGTAGGGATCCATAATGTCGCAGGTCTTGCAATGGACGCAATTCGCGAAGTTGATATTGATCCTTCCGTCCACCATCTCGTACACCGCCGCTGGGCAAAAATGCTTGCAGGGGTTGCCGTACTCCTGCACACAGCGATGGTTACAAACATTCGTATCGCGGATAACCAGGTGGATCGGTTGATCATCCTCGTGGCGAGTGCCTGAGTGGTAGACGTCGGTGAGCTTGTCGAAGGTGAGTTTTCCATCGCCCTTCGCCGGGCCCAGGGTGGCTTCGCGGCCATACGTCGAGCGGCCGATGGCATCCAGCTTGCGCATATCGAGATATCCGGCGTGATTGCTCAAATCGCCGCCAGGGTTCCTGCCCCCCAGCACCTGCTGGATGCCGCTCTTCACCAGACCGGGCAACAAGCCATGTTCGAAGCCCTGGTGAAAATTCCGCACCGGGTATAGCTCTTCTCGAATCCAACTGCCTTCCACTCGAGTCTGGTAGGCTTCAAGAGCCCCGCTCGAGTTATCCCCCACCCGCATCGATTCGAACGCTGTTTCCGCCGCCAGCATTCCGCTCTTGATGGCCAGGTGTATTCCCTTCAACCGCTGGGAATTAAGCAAGCTGGCCGAATCGCCCAGGATCATCCATCCTTTGCCCGCCAGCCTCGGCATGGTGAGCCAGCCTCCATAGGGAAGGCTCTTGGCCCCGTAGCGAACCATCTTCCCGCCATCGAGCAAAGGCCGCACCAACGAATGTTGCTTGAACGACTGATACACATGGTGCGGGTCGAGCCGAGGGTCACCGTAATTTAGGCCTACAACATATCCAACCGAAAGCAGGGTATCGGAGATGCCATAGATCCACGCCCCGCCATATTCCTGCCCGGTGAGCGGATAACCCAGGGTGTAAATCACTTCTCCCTTGGCGACCCGGCCGGCGGGAACCTCCCACAGTTCCTTGATCCCTACTCCATAAGTTTGCGCATGTTCCGGGTTTTCCAGGTGGAAGCGCTCTATCAGTTGCTTGGTGCACGAGCCCCGCGCGCCCTCGGCCAGTATGGTGATTTTCGAGTGAAGATC
>Ga0302326_10026108_pt1 | contig 11820 bp, 8 predicted proteins | sample Palsa_T0_3_FD_202264 | JGI IMG/M metagenome (GOLD analysis project Ga0302326, IMG submission 202264) | Peat permafrost microbial communities from Stordalen Mire near Abisko, Sweden - Palsa_T0_3 | ecosystem: Environmental > Terrestrial > Soil > Palsa > Peat permafrost | place: Sweden: Abisko... | reverse complement strand
AGTCCGCGTGTTGAGAGGTGAATTGGGTCCTCAAGGAAAGAGTGATGAGGAAAAAAATGATGAACCAGCTGGCGTGCAGATAGATGGGAATGCCGAAAACACGACCGATGCGAAAGCCGGTGGCAGGAGCGGAATCGCGGGCGGTAACCGGAGGCGGGGCGCTCGGTGATGCGAGGTCAGAGGTTCGCGACGACTGGGGTTCTTGTGCCATCGCCGCGATTCTAGCAGAGGGTACGTAGGCATTGCACGGTTAGGATACGCTCGGTCCCTTGCAAATTTGCGTTGAAGGTTCGCCCGGCATACGGGCACGCGGCTGCGATTTGGCACGACGCCGACAAAGAGCTGCGAGTCGGAGAGGCCCGGCACGGCGGACAAGCGCCAATCGGGAGATTGGCGGTCCCGGGACTACCAGACCGAGCATCGCAGTTCGGGTGCACGCACCATGGCGTCGCCAGTCTTGCAACCGAAGGCCTTGCAGAATTCAGGCAAATTTGAAAGCGGGCCGATGACGCGATATTTGCTGACGGGATGCGGATTCGTGAGCACGAACTGGCGCTGCGCATCGGGACGAATTTCGTCACCGCGCGCTTGGCCCCAGGAAATGAAGAACTGCTGTTCGGGCGTGAAGCCGTCCTGATCGGCGGGACGGGGCTTTCCTTCCATTGATTTTTCGAACGCGAGGTAGGCTAGCTTTACACCGCCGAGGTCGCCGATGCTTTCGCCCAAAACCAATTTGCCGTTTTCGTGCAGGCCGCCATCCACGGTGTAGCTGGAAAACTGATCGACTACACACTGTCCACGGCTTTGGAATTCTTTGTAGTCCGCGGGAGTCCACCAGCTTTTGAGTTCGCCGGTGCTGTCGTACTGCGCGCCTTGGTCATCAAAGCCGTGCGAAATTTCGTGTCCGATGACCGGGCCGATGCCGCCGTAGTTCACTGCGTCGGTGGCGTTCACGTCGAACATGGGTGGCAAGAGGATTCCCGCGGGGAATACGATTTCATTCAACAGGGGATTGTAATAGGCGTTTGAAGTCGGCGTGGTCATGCCCCAGCGGAGACGGTCCACCGGTTTGCCGATCTGCTCCGCGTCATCGAGAACGGCAAAGCGCCGCAACTGAACTATGTCGTTCCAATAAGAGTTCCGCGTTATTTCCACGCCGCTGTAGTCTTTCCATTTATCCGGGTAGCCGACTTTGGGATTAAAGGTGGAAAGTTTCTCGAGGGCCTTTTGCTTGGTGGCGTCGCTCATCCAGGTGACGGTCAAGATGTCGTCATGGAGGGCCAGCAGGATGTTTTTAACCATTTCCTGCATGCGCGCTTTTGCTTCGGGAGAAAACGTTTTCTCGACGTACTTCTTGCCCAGGGCTTCGCCTAGGCCGGCATCCGTTGATTCCACGCAACGCTTCCAGCGGGGTTTCATTTCTTTGGCGCCTTGCAAGTACTGTTGGTTGAAAGCGAAACTTTCCTGGACAAAGGGAGCGGAGAGTGACGGAGCGGCGGTCGCGAGCAGCTGCCAGGTCAGATAGATTTTCCAGTCGGCAATAGAAGTTTGCTGTAGCTGGCGCTGGAATTCCTGCATGAATTTGGGCTGATCGACGTTGATCGCGACGGCGGGATCGAGATTCGCAGCTTTCAGATACTCCTCCCAGTTGAAATCGGGGGTGAGTTTCTGGACTTCGTCGAGATTCATTTTGTGATCCGAGGCGTAGGGGTCGCGGAGGTCCACATTCGTAAGTGTTGCGCCAGCCAGCGCGGTTTCCATGCGCATCACGACTTGGGCGGAGGCGGCAGCGGCCGTCTTGTCGGAGCCGGCTAATACGAACATTGCCGCGACGTGATCCAGGTATTTTTGGCGGGTCTCTTTGGATTTGTCGTCGTCCTTGAAGTAGTAGTCGCGGTCAGGGAGGCCGAGGCCGCCGGCGGCGGCATCCGCGATCACTTGCTGCGGATGGTGGGGATCTTGCGAGGAACCGAAATAGAATGGCGCAAAAATAGCCTCCTGGTTCAAACGAATGATGGCGCGCTGGAGATCGGCGACGGTGGCGATGGATTTGATCAAATCGAGTTCAGCTTTGATCGCTTTGATGCCCTGGGCATCAATTTCCTTCTCGTCCATGCAAGCGGCGTAGTAATCGCCGATCAAGCGCTCGGTGGATTTTGGCGGAGCGGTGGTGGAATGAGCGGCGGCGTCCTCGAGAATGCCGCGCAGGACGTCCTTGGTGGACTCGCCGGCGGCCCAGCGCCTGCTCCACATCACCATGGAAGGCGGCATGGGATTGTTGGCGCGCCAATTGCCGTTGGCATATTGGTAGAAATCCTGGCAGGGAATGGCTTTGCGATCGATGTCGTTGACGTCGATGCCGTGCAAGGGCTTGTCCTGCGCACAAAGCGAGGAAGCGCACAACATTGCTGCTAAACCGAGAGGGAGAAGTCGCATGAGAACCTCTAGTGTGTTGGATAAATGCTGCCGAGCAGGTTACATACGAAGGCAAAAGATATCAACACTCAGCGCGCACAAACTTCATGAGGTGAGAAGTGACTGCGAAAGGCCATCGCAGAGACCTGACACCAGGTGATACCGAATAGATGTATGGATAGCTTACTAATCGGATACTAAGGGCGATTACGAAACTTCTGGACGTTTGACAGGTTCAGGGTCTGAGCTTAGAGTCTTACTCCTAAGGAGAAATTCAATTGCGAATCGCGACGCGAGTTTTTGCTCTTTTTCTGGCTATCGGTTTTTCCGTAGCGGGAGGTTTCGCCAGCCCAGCCAAAACACCTCAGGCGGATCAGAACGTGAAGGTCATCGAGATGACGGCGAAGAAGTACGAGTTTAGCCCATCGCCTGTGCATGTGAAGGCGGGCACCAAAGTGCAATTGAAGATTACGACGCTGGATAGGAAGCATGGGATCAAAATTAGTCCCTATCCCGATGGCGCGGATGGCAAGGGCGAGCCCGGGCTGGTGTTTAGCTCGACAGAAGACTGCTTCACGATCGACAAGGATGCTCCGGCGGTGGTGGAATTCGTGGCGAAGACGCCGGGGACCTACTCGTTCAAATGCTGCGTGCATTGCGGACTGGGGCATGGCGGGATGAAAGGGCAGCTGATCGTCGAACCGTAGTTTCGAATGTTGGCAGTCTGACCAGGATTACCGCGGAGCGCGTCTTTCCGCCGGCTCGTTTGCAGGGGGCCGGCGGCGAAGTTTCTCCTGAGACATTCGATAAGAGTAGTTTCCCACCGTTTGAAACCTTCCGATAACTGCTGACCGTTTTCTGAACTTTAGTGGCTGCCGCTCTGGCGGATTGTTGCGTGCGCTTTTCCACGGCGTGTGTGTGGCGCCACTGTTTTGGCAATTCGTCGAGCACGATAAACCTTCTGAAATGAGTGAATCGCCCTTGGCCACGCCCGTGCTTTTCACGTCTGTGCCCGGCGATGAAATGGGAGGGAGCCATGGAAAACGTGATCGGGTTCGGCGAGGTGATGATAGCGGTCTTTTTCTCGTTTGCGGTGGCGCTGACGCTTGAATGGATAGGGCTGGTCTGGCTGATGCGTTTGATGCCGGCGCGCGAGGCGGGAGTGGTGACGGCGGAAGGGGAGGGGTACGGCCACGGGACGCAGGGAAAAGTGGTTGGGCTGTCGCTGGTGCTGCGGGAACGGAAGAACGCGGCGTGAAGTTCGAGGCTTCAGGGGTTGAAACCCCTGAAGAAATCGAGCGGCTTACGGCGGGGTCGAAACCCCGCCCTTCCGTTCCTGACAACGTCGTGCGCGGGGACCGAAGAAGGCGGCCTGAAGTTGCTGTAGTGCCGGCATATCGCCGGGGGTTTGCCGCGCGATTGAGTAAATCAAAAGAGCCGGCGGGGAGGCCGGCGCTACGAAAGGCGAACCGGCGCTAGAAGGCGAAGCGGCGTTGCGGGCTGCGGGATCGGTGAAGGATTGAAGTAAAAAGGAGGCGTTATGCTATTTCTGAGATTTTTGCTGTTCGTCGTCAGCGCTTCGTTTGTCGCGGTTGCTTTGGGGTTGGTGCTCTACGATGTTTTTCTTGCGTTTGAACTTGAGCGGTTGCTGCGACCGGGTGAGAGTGCGACTCGAAAGGATGAGGGTGGGCTTACGAGTGAAACTCACGAGTCCGAGGCTTCGCGGAGCGCGGCGGTGGGTGCTATCCAAGCTCCGGTGCGGATTGCCAGGACGCGACGCACGATTCGCTGGGCGGGGGCTGCCAAACTTATAGCGGTGGCGGCGCTCCTATCACTTGCGGGGTCGAGCATTCTGGTTGTGCCGGATGGTGCGGCAGCGGTGCGGATTAGCCAAATTTCCGGAGTGCGGCCTGGAACGCTATACGCTGGGACGCATTTCATTCTGCCGCTAGTTGACCGCGCTCAACTTTATGACGTGCGGGACAAAGTGTTCTCGACATCAGCTGCCGAAGGGACGCGCGAGAAGTTGGAAGTGTTGAATGTGGAGACGCGAGAGGGGCTGGAAGTGGGGTTGGCGGTGACAGTGCGATACCGGATCGATCCGCGGCGGCTGGATTACGTGCAGGCGAATCTGCCGCAGCCGATCGATCAGGAGATTGTGGCTCCTGTGGTGACTAGTGTGTTTCGCGAGGTGGCGCCGAATTATGTGGTACGCGACATTTTTGCCATCAAGCGCGAGGAATTTCGGCAGCGCGCCACGCAAATCATTACCGCGCGGCTTAGCAGCGATGCGATTGAAGTGAAAGAAGTGTTGTTGCGCAAGATTCAGCTGCCGGAGGAATACTCGGCGGGTCTGCAAGGATTGTTGTTGAAGGAGCAGGAGGATGACCGCGTAACGGTGGATCAGAGCATCGAGCAGAAAAAAGTGAAGATTGCGGAGTCGCAGGCCGAAGCGCAGAAAGTGAGGCAGATCAAACATGCCGAGGGCGATGCGCAGACGCGGGTGCTGATGGCAAAGGCGGAATCGGACTCGATGCAATACACGCTGCCGCTGAAACAGAAACTGATCGAGCAGTCGCGACTGGAAGCGGAAGCGCGGAAGGAAACGACGATTCAGGATGCCGAGGCTCAGGCGCAAGCGAAAGTGATTAACAGCAAGGCGGAAGACGAGAGCAGCAAGTTGCGATCGGAAACGCAGAATGTCCTGACGGTGAAAAATGCCGAGGCCGCCGCGCAGGCGAAAGTGATTGACGGCAAAGCTGAACTCGAGCGGCGCAATTTGATGGCGGATGCGGAAGCGAACAATATTCGGGTGACGGCGCAGGCGGAAGGGGAACAGCTCCAGCTTGAGGCTGCTGCACTGAAGGTCAATCCGCTGCTGGTGCAGTACACGGTGGCGGAACGGCTTTCGGACCGGGTGCAGATTATGATGGTACCGAACGATGGGAAGTTTTTCTTTACGAATGATGTGATGAAGTCGGCGTCGGCGGCGATGGATCCGGCCGTGAAAGGGAAGTGATAGCTCCACCGCGCACCACGCGCGACGCGCCCGACAATCACGATTCGGGTGATAGCTTTCGATGCGTCGTGCGTGGAATCTTCTTACCTTGCCATTCGCGAAACCTGAGCTAAACCGTCAATGAACCAGTCACCCAAACCGTGCATGATACCGACGATCCAAAGATTACCGGAGCGCCTAAAAACGATAGCGAAGAACAAACCGATGGCGAAAATCCCCGCAAATATCCATAAGTGGGATGGATTCCTGCGTGCCAACAAAAAATGGTAGTCATGTAAGGGGCCAAACGTGAATATTAGGTTGCTTATGAGAATCCCAACGACAGTCCCCAAGCGGCGAACAAGTTCAGTTTGCACTATGCCTCGATAGAGTAGCTCTTGATAAAATCCCCAAATCATCTTCGGCACAAAGACGAACGCCGCGATCTTCCAAAAATCGGGACGCGTCCATAACATCTTTAGGTCGGCAGAGGCCATGAAGGAAAACACGATAATGGTTATGGGGACAATTTGCAGAAAATAATACCTCTCTGTTTTTGACCAGCGGATCCATGAATAGAGCCCTAATTGCGACAGATGCACCCTGGCGAAGTAGATCACTAGACAGCAGGCCAAGCCAGTCAACAGGGTTAGCTGGATCAGCGGCCACCAATCACGCGAAGCAACGTTCAACCATCGGGCGCCGGCATTGAGCAGAGGCCGCATAAGTACTTCCGAGAAAAGGAATACAAACAGCAGCTTGTGGCCAGTTTGTGAAGAATAGTCGCGTACAACCGGCTTATCGAATAGAAACAACTGACCGCGCCAGAACGGGTTGATTTGAGAAGTTTCAGAGTTAAAGAAAATATTTCGCGCGATGTTCATCTCGACGCCTCTTAGCCAGACCGCCGACCTCTTGTTTAGACCGGTGAGGCCGCGCCTTGATGGCGTCGGCCTGGGCTCACGCGCTCCAGATTGTGGTTCGGATAAGACTCACAATGAGGATACGCGGCATGTATCAAGGGAGTTCCCTTCGACCTCACGGGCTGGCTGGCTGCCGCCAAATCACCGATCACCAGAAACCGGAGCCCACTATCGTTGCTACCACGACTCGCCGGAGGTTTTCGGAGGTGTGCTATGATGAGGATTCAACGCTTTGTGCAACTGGCACAAGCCGATGCGGCTCCTTCCCCGATTTTTCCTGCGAGTAATCATCAGCCTAGCGTTTTTCGCGACCACCGTCTGGTCTTCGCAGGTGCAGTCGACGCTGCAAATGCCGCCTGAATGGAACAAAGCTTTGGACTCGCTCGCCGACAAAATCGGGACCACTGCGAAACCAGCTAAAACGTTTTCGCTGGATGTGCGGAATATTTCTTCTCTGAATGCGGACGACGTTAGCAGTCTTCGCCGAACGCTGGTGGAAAACTTGACGGGGCTCGGACTCACCTTGACTCAAAGGATGCCGGCGGACGCGCAATTGCAACTGACGCTTTCTGAATCGGCAGAGGATTACGTTTGGGTTACGGAGATCCGTCGCGGCGGTGCTCGCGAAGTAGTGATGGTTTCGGCTGCGCGGGAGATCGTTAAGAACCCAAGCTCGGCGGGGCCCTCTGTCACCTTGCAACGAAAATCAATTTGGGAGCAGGCCGGGAAAATTCTTGATTTTGGCTTGGTGTCAGACGCTGTGGCCGCTGGCAGCTCGATTCTCGTGATACTCGAGCCTGACAAACTTTCATTTTATGAATATCGGTCCGGGGAGTGGCAATTAACTCGCGCAGTTGCTGTCGCGCGGGTGCGGCCGGTGCAACGGGACGTGCGGGGCCGGATCGATTTGCCGGCCGGTAAGGCTGAATTGGCCGATGCGGAGTGCTCGGGAAATTTCCAGCGTCCCGAAACCGTGACGTGCAGCAGCGTGGCAGCGGGTTACGACGCTGCATTCGTAACCAAGCCCATCTTCATGCAAGGACGCACGGTCGATAGCTATGTCACTCTGGCTCCGGCTTGCGGGATTGGGCCGCTCACTTTGGTCACGGGGCCGGGGGATTGGACGGAGCCCGACTTCATTCAGGCCTTCGGCCTCAAGAACCAAGCTGGCGCTGTGAGTGAGAAAATTCTGGTTCCGGGGCCGATTTTGGCGTTGTGGGCTTCGGAAGACGGCAACTCGGCGCGGGTGGTTTCGCGGAATCTGCAGACGGGAGCGTATGAAGCTTCGATTGTTTCTGTTTCTTGCGGCGATTAGCGTGGTGCTGGCGGTGGTTGCCGCGCCGTTGCGTCCTGCGCGGCGGCCGCGGTATGGCGGAACACTGCGCGTGGAAATCGGCACGATTGTGCGTTCGCTCGATCCGTCGGTGGCTGCGAACCCGGAAGAAGCGGACGCGAAAGATGAGCTGGATGCATTGCTATATGACCGGCGCAGCGAGGATGGGACGTTTGTTGGCGCGGCGGGGAGCGGAGTGTTTCGCTTGTCGGCGTGGGAAGCAGAGAAGAGCGCGGTGTTTGCAGCCAATGAAGATTATCGTGCGGGCAGGCCGTTCGTGGATTCCATCGAGGTTCAGATGGGACGCTCGACGCACGAGCGCTTGCTGGACCTGGAACTGAACAAGGCAGACTTTGCGCAGATTCCGGCGGAGTTGGCGCGGCAGGCAGCGGATCATGGAGTGCGGGTGAGCGCGTCGCAGCCGGACGAATTGCTTGCGCTGGTTTTTCTTAAGGGACGCACGGCGACGGAGAATGCGCGAGTGCGCGAGGCGATCGCGCGGTGCATTGATCGCGCGGCGATTGTGAATTTCATTTTGCAGAAAGAAGGCGAGCCGGCCGGCGGGCTTTTGCCACAATGGTCGAGCGGGACGGCGTTTCTTTTTCCGACGGAGACCGATGCTCGCAGCGCGAAAGAAATTTGGACGCAAATCTCACCGTCGCCGAAGTTAGTGTTGGGATATGATTCCGTTGATACGTTGGAACAGAGCGTGGCGGAGCGAATCGTGGTGAACGCGAAAGAGGCGGGGATTTCGCTGGTGTCGCGGGCGATACCGAACCCGGGTACCGCATCTGCGCACGCCGGGAGCGAGGCACTGCGCGGTGATACGATTCATGTTGATGCGCGACTGATTCGTTTGCGAATGCCGTCGCCGATGCCGCGCGTCGCGCTTGCAGCGTTTATTGATGTGTTAGGGCCACTGGGCGGGATTGAGGCCGGACCGCTGCCGGAGAACGCGTCGCCAGAGGATATTTATAATAGCGAGCGCAGCATCATAAGTGGTGGGCGCGTGGCGCCGCTTGTTTGGATGCCGCAGGTGTATGGGCTTAGCGCGCGGGTGCGAGATTGGAAGCAGCCAGTCGCAGGTGAAAGTTGGCCGCTTGCGGATGTTTGGCTCGATTCGACGACGGACGCGCGTTAGTGCAGGCGCAAATCTGCAGAACCGGAACTTCAGCGGCTAAAGCTGGTTTCGTCTTGCGGTCATCATGTCGTGGCTGAATCCACGACCCACAAAGATTTTCGAGGCTGCACAAAAGATTCCGAAGGTCCCGAAAGGGACCCTGAGTACACGTGCGGTAGAAGAAGGGGACTGTGACGTTTCGTTCAAAGCTGTTCGTGAACTTTGTGCTGGCGCTGCTGCTGTCCGTGGGACTGGTAACCGCGGGCGTGACGGTAGTGACGCGCCATGCGTTTGAGGAGCTAGATCGGGAGCACACGGACGCGCTGGTAGCGCAATTCCAAAAAGAGTTCGAACGGCGAGGGCACGACGTTTTGAATCGGGTGCAGGGAATCGCGGATGGGGAGCCGACGGTGCGGATGGCGATAGACCTTAGCCGGCCGAATGCGGATATTTCCGTGTACGTGAATGACGCGAAAGGCGTGGCGCAATCGCATCAACTAGACTTTCTGGATTTCGTGGGGACGGACGGTTCGATCATTTCGTCTGCGGAATGGTCGGCGCGGTTTGGTTACAAAATGGAATGGGTGACGCAGAAGGAAGATTGGGCGTCACGCGGGTCGTTTTTGACGAAGCTCGATACACAGGATGGACCGGCGCTGGCGCTGATGGCGGTGGCGACGGTGCGCGTAGGTGACAAAGATTTGTTTGTAGTCGGCGGCGAACGTCTGGGCAAAGACTTTCTGGCTTCGCTTGTGCTTCCGTCCAACATGCGGGCGTTACTTTATCTGAACCTTGATCCCAAGTTCGAGCCGGCGAACCTGATCGACAGCGCAGGGCCTGCAAATGAAGCGGAGCGATTCGAGCCGATAATCGAGCGAGAGCGAACGCAGCCGAGCGTGCAGACGGCGAAAATTGATTGGACGTTTGATGCGGCGAGCGCGGAGATGTTTCATGTGATTCCGCAACTCGGGCGGCAGAAAGAATTGCTGGGGGTGTTGCTGATAGGGAATTCACAGAGCGGCGTGGTGACACTCGAACGGCATATTTTATGGCTGGCGATCGGAGTGGCTGCGATCGGCCTGCTTTTCGGATTGCTGTTGAGCTGGTGGGCGGCGGCGAGGGTGACGCGTCCAGTGCAGAAGCTTGCGGTAGGGGCGCGCGAGGTGGCGGAAGGAAATTGGAATACGCGGGTTATTGTGCGCGGACGCGATGAAGTCGGCCAGCTTGCCCAGTCGTTCAATCAGATGACACAGCAGTTGGTGGACCAGCGCGAGCGGCTGATACAGGCTGAGCGTGTGGCGGCATGGCGCGAGGTGGCGCGGCGTCTGGCGCACGAACTGAAGAATCCTCTGTTTCCATTGCAGACTACGGTGGAAAACCTGCAGAGGGCGAGCAGCCAAAATCCTGAACAGTTTGAAGAAGTGTTCCGCGAATCCACCGGCATTTTGCTGTCCGAGATTGAGAATCTGAAAGCTATCGTTGGCCGATTCAGCGATTTCGCGAAAATGCCGCAGCCGGAATTGGCGACGGTGGATTTGAACGACGTCGTTCGGAACGTGGAGAAACTGTTTGAAGCGCAATTCAGCGCGGTGGGGCGACCGCCGATCACTCCCGAACTACATTTAGCGGAAAATCTGCCGAAGATTCAAGCGGACGCGACGCTGCTGCGGCGCGCAGTCGAGAATCTTATTTTGAATGCGATGGATGCCATGCCTGCAGGGGGCGTTCTGATGCTGCGGACGTCGGACGGTGACGGCGACGTTCATCTAGAGGTTTCTGATACGGGCACGGGGTTGACGCCGGAAGAAACCGAGCGAATTTTTACTCCGTACTACACGACGAAGCAGCATGGCACGGGGCTTGGCTTGGCGATCGTGCAGGCTATCGTGGCGGATCACGGCGGGCGGATTTCCGTCGAGAGCGAAACGGGAGTGGGCACTGCGTTCCACGTCGAACTTCCTACCAGACCACCACATCATCAAGCGGCGCCCGTTGTGATTGAAGAAGAAAAAGAAGAGGCATAAACGGCTGTGCCGGCGAAAGCTCACATCCTAATCATTGACGACGATGCGAACACCCTCGCGTCCCTGGCACGCGCATTTCGTCTGGCGGGACATGAAGCGAGCGTCTGCGACAACGCGGCGCGGGCCGTGGAACTCGCGAAGGCTGAGCGATTCGATCTGATTCTCTCGGATGTGGTGATGCCGGGGCGAGACGGAATCGCGCTGTTGGAAGATTTGAAGAATGCCGGTGTGGAATCTCCGATTGTGATGATGTCCGGGCAGGCGTCGATCGAAATGGCGGTGAAGGCAACTCGGCTTGGCGCGAGCGATTTTCTGGAGAAACCGATTTCGACGGACAAGCTGCTGCTGACGGTGGAAAACGCGCTGCACTTGAAGCGTTTGGAGACAGAAAATCGGGATCTAAAGCGGAGATTGGGCCGGCACCACATGGTGTGGGCCAGCACGGCGATGCGCGAAGTGATGGCGCAAGTGGAGCATGTGGCGGCGAGCGAAACGCGCGTGTGCATTCGCGGAGAGACGGGAACGGGCAAGGAATTGATCGCACGGACTCTGCATGAGAAAAGCGCGCGGCGCGGCGGACCGTTTGTATCGCTGAATTGTGCTGCGATTCCGGCGGAGCTGGTGGAGACGGAGCTGTTCGGGCACGAGAAAGGTTCATTCACCGGAGCGGCTGGGCGTCACATCGGGAAATTTGAGCAGGCACATCGCGGAACTCTGTTTCTTGACGAGATCGGGGATATGCCGATCACGATGCAGGCCAAGCTCTTGCGCGTGCTGGAAGGCGGCGAGATGGAGCGGATCGGCGGGGATAAGCCGATCAGCGTGGATGTGCGAATCGTTGTAGCGACCCATCGCAATCTGGAAGAGCACGTGCGACAAGGGACATTTCGCGAGGATTTGTACCACCGCGTGTTTGTGTTTCCGATTGTGGTGCCGCCGCTGCGCGAGCGTTTGGAAGATATTCGGGCCCTGGCGGAACATTTCGTTTGCCAGTTGAGCGAGCAGAA
>Ga0302326_10026107_pt1 | contig 11821 bp, 14 predicted proteins | sample Palsa_T0_3_FD_202264 | JGI IMG/M metagenome (GOLD analysis project Ga0302326, IMG submission 202264) | Peat permafrost microbial communities from Stordalen Mire near Abisko, Sweden - Palsa_T0_3 | ecosystem: Environmental > Terrestrial > Soil > Palsa > Peat permafrost | place: Sweden: Abisko... | reverse complement strand
AACACCGCCGACTTCGACCCTGCTGCCCTAAAAACCTCCGAAAACCACCAGCCCAACCGCGGAATCAACCATCTAGAGGGCCGTCCGGAGGGCGGCGAGGGGTCTGGACGGGTGCAGAAGGCTCCTCGTCCGCGAGCTGATGAGCCCACGCAGCGGCACGATCTGAAGGCGGAAGGAGCCGGTTAGAGCTTGGCCTGCTCGGCGAGCCAGTCTTCGAGCATGTGGCGCGTAAGGCAGATGTGGCGCCCAACTCGAAGGCACGGCAGACGGCCCGCGCGCACCGCCTCGTAGACCCAGCTCGTCTTGACGTCCAGCTTCTCTGGGCGCCACAGCCGATCGTCCATCAGAGCGGCCGGTGGGTCTGCCGTTGATGTTGCTTCCATGCCTGTTCAGGTGCGTTCGCTAACCACATAGAGCCTGCCATCGCATCCGGACGGAACGCCATGCTGGATGATCGTGGAGGATCAACCCGGAGCAGCTGAGACTACCGACCCCGCAGGCGCGCGAGTCGTTCTTGACGACGCGCTGTGGCGCGAGAAGATCCTCCGCGACCATCCCGAGATCGACTCGCACCGGGAGGATGCCTTGCGGGCGGTGTCAGCGCCCGATCACATCGCGCCCGATCCGAGCTTCGAGGACCGGAAACGCTACTACGCGCGGGGCGTCGGCCCGAGTCGCTGGCTGCTGGTCGTCGTAAGCTATGAACAGACGCCAGCGCGGATCGTGTCCGTGTTCGCCAACCGGAAGGACCCCAAGTCATGGAGCGCGTAAACATCACCATCGGGCCGCTGACCTTCGATCACGCCGACTACGACGCCGACGGCGACGTGCTCTACCTGCACATCGGCGAGCCCCAGGCGGGGGAGGGGGAGGAGACGCCGGAGGGACACGTCGTGCGTTACGCGCCGAATACAAATCGTGTCGTCGGCCTGACGGTGCTCGGCGCTCGCCATCTGCTGGATCGCGACGGGCATCTCGCCGTCACGGTTCCCGAGACGGTTGAGACTACTGCGGAGGACCTGGCCCCCGCGCTCGCTGCGGTCTGACGCACCTCCTCGGCAGTCGAGTCCAGGCGTGTCCCGATCGCTGTTCAGACGGTGGGACGGGCACCGTAAGGAAGCCATCCGATCGGTCCGCTCAGCAACGGTAGCCCTCGGGCCATACCTCTCCCGCCACCTCTACAACCAGCTCACAAAAACGCCCTTGACAACATAGAAGCATCCGTAGGCTCAGGACGACTCATGATGCCCTGGCGATTTTCCCTGGCCGGCGCTCCATAAAAGTGCCAGTTGGGAGAGAAAGATGCGTCGCTGGTAGGAGACATATGCGACCTGAGGCGGATATGCGGGTGGCAAAGATGGTCCTGCAGGCTGTTGTGGCCACGCGCGGGAAACCGTACGGTCCTGGTGTGAGCGAGGCCCGTGGTGTGAGCAAGCGATCCTGGGGCCGGATGCGCCCTGGGGTGGGGTTCGGACTGCACCGCGGCTACACGATCGTGCTGCTGGCGATCGCCTATCTGCTCGTACGCCGCGACGCATGATGTCGACTGACCAACCCACATCCACGACCCGGCGGGTCATGACAAAGGTCCCGGAGATCGCCGCGATCTTCTGGGTCCTGAAGCTCCTCACAACCGGGATGGGCGAGTCGATGTCGGACTTCCTCGGTCAGCACAGCGTCCCGATCGCCGCTGTGATCGGGATCTTCGGCCTGTGGTTCGCGATCTGGCTGCAGATGCGCCAGCCTGAATACCGGGCTCCGTTCTACTGGTTCGCGGTGATGATGGTCGCGATCTTCGGCACGATGGCCGCCGACGGCATCCACGACGGCGCGAGCATTCCCTATGCGGTGACCACACCTCTATTCGCACTGATCACGGCCGCCGTCTTCTTCCTCTGGTATCGCAGCGAGGGCACGTTGTCGATTCACAGCATCACGACCCGTCGCCGCGAGGGTTACTACTGGGCCGCGGTGCTGGCGACGTTCGCGCTCGGCACCGCGGCGGGCGATCTGACCGCGACCTCGCTGAAGCTCGGCTTCTTCGGGTCGGTCATCCTGTTCGCTGGAATCATCGCTATTCCGGCGGTTGGCTGGTGGCGTTTGCACATGAACCCGATTGTCGCCTTCTGGTTTGCCTACATCGTCACGCGGCCGCTCGGCGCCTCCTTTGCCGACTGGTTCTCAAAGCCGCACTCGATCACCGGTCTCGGTCTCGGGGATGGCACAGTCAGCGGTCTGGCGCTGATCGTCTTCCTCGCCCTCGTCACCTACGTGGCCGTCACGAAGTGCGACGTCCAGGGCGAAACGCACGTCGCAGCACAGTCGAGCTCCGGGCTGATCCTCGACGTAGAGTTCGAGTAGGAGCAAGGATGACGGGGTGATGTGGCCCCACGTCCGCGACCGGATCGTGGCAAATCGCCAAGATGGATGCATGCATGACTCAGCGCAAGAGCCCGCCTCGACCTGGCTAACCCAGCGCGCAGAGCGGCTGAGCAGGCTGAGCGCCACCTATCCGGTCGCGATCGATCTCGCGATCTGCCTCGCGACGGCGGCGTTGAGCATCGGGGGCTTGGCGACCCAGCATCGCCTCGACCCGCTCGCCGTGATCTTCTGCGGCGCCCTGTGCGCCCCCTTGCTATTGCGTCGCCTGAGCCCGATTCTGTGTTTTGGGGTGATCGCGTTCGTCGCGCTGGCGCAGTGGCTGCTTGCCGCTCCACAGCTCGCCGATGCCGCGGTGCTGATCGCCCTCTACTGGGTGGCCCTGGACGGGAGCCTGCTCGAGGTTGCGCTCGCGGCCGGCACGGTCGAGCTGGGCGCCATCATGGCGGCGGTGCGCTGGTCGCCTTCTGAGCCGCTGAAGGTCTGGGTCGGCCTCACGGGGCTGGCGACCGCGGCGGGCGTGCTCGGCGTCACGATCCGCCAGCGCAGAGCGCTGCTTGCCTCCCTGCACGAGAAGGCGGCGCGGCTGGAATTCGAGCGCGACCAGCAGGGTCGGCTTGCCGCAGCCGCCGAGCGAGCACGGATCGCACGCGAGATGCACGACATCGTCGCCCACAACCTCAGCGTGATGATCGCCCTGGCCGATGGCGCCACCTACGCGATGGCTAGCTCGCCAGAGCGCGCGGCGCAGGCTACGCAGCGCGTGTCGGCGACGGGCCGCGAGGCGCTGGTGGAGATGCGCAGGCTGCTCGGTGTGCTGCGCGAGGAGTCTGAGGCGCAGCCACTTGAACCCCAGCCGAGCCTCGGCCGGCTCGATGAGTTGCTCGCGCGCGTGCATGCCGCGGGAATCCCGGTGACGATGGATCTCGATGGCGACCCACACGAGCTCGCCGACGGTGTACAGCTGACCGTGTTCCGGGTCGCTCAGGAGGCTCTGACCAACACCCTCAAGCACGCCGCCAGACCGACCTGCGCGCATCTGGCGCTGAGCTGCCGGCCGGGCCAGGTCGAGCTCGAGGTCACCGATACCGGCAACGGGCGGGCGGTGGCTCACGCGGGTGGCCGTGGGCTGCACGGCATGCGCGAGCGTGCCGCCACCTACGGAGGCAAGCTCGAAGCCGGCCCCAGAGCGCAGGGCGGCTGGCGCGTGCACCTGCGGCTGGACCCCGACGCGGAGGGTGCTCTGCGATGAGCACAAGCCTGCTGCTGGCCGATGACCAGGAGCTGATGCGGATGGCGTTTCGCATGGTGATCGACACCCAACCCGACATGTCGATCGTCGGAGAGGCGACAAACGGTCACGAGGCGGTCGCTGCCGCCGAGCGGCTGGGACCGGATGTCGTGCTGATGGATGTGCGCATGCCGAAGATGGACGGCGTCAAGGCGACCCAGCAGATCGTCGAGTCTTCCAGCAGCGCGCGGATCATCATCCTCACCACCTTCGACCTGGACGAGTACGTCTACGCGGCGCTGCGGGCGGGAGCAAGCGGCTTCCTGCTGAAGGACACTCCGCCGGCCGACCTGCTCTCGGGCATACGCGCGGTCGCGAGCGGAGACGCCGTCGTGGCGCCGAGCGTCACCCGCCGGCTGCTGTCAACCTACGCCCATCGCCTGCCTGCTCCCGGCCACCCCGATCACGCTCAGCAAGAGCGATTGACGCTTTTGACCGCGCGCGAGCACGAGGTTCTGCTACAGGTCGCAGGCAGCCTCTCAAACGCTGAGATCGCCGAACGGCTCGTGCTCTCCGAGGCCACCGTGAAGTCCCACGTCGGTCACATTCTCTCAAAGCTCGGGCTGCGCGACCGCGTGCAGATCGTCGTCTTCGCATACGAGACAGGGCTGATCACGCCCTCATACAGCTGACTCAAAGTGGGGGCGAAACACAGGGCGAGCTATCCGCTGCTCCTACTGGGGGGACTGCTGGCGGTGTGGTTTATGTGGCGGCCCCCCAGTCCCGACCTCGCGGCGGCGGTCTATCGCGTCCATCTGTTCTCAGCTGACGGCTTCTCGCTGTGGGACAACAACTGGTACGGCGGGCATTACCTGCCGGGCTACAGCCTCGTCTTTGCGCCACTGGCGACACTGCTCGGTCTGTATTGGACGGGGGTCGCCGCCGTCACGCTCTCGACCTTGATCTTCCGGCGGCTGGTCGCTGAGCATTTCGGTCAGAGGACGGCGGTCGCGACCGCGTTGTTCGCACTCAGCGCCACCGGCGATCTGTTCATCGGGCGGATCGCCTTTGCGCTCGGGGTTACTTTCGGGTTGGCGAGCGTCCTGTCGATCGCTCGTGGATATCGTGTTGCCTCGGCGGTGTTCTCACTGGTTTGCGCGGCGGCGAGCCCGGTTGCCGCGGCGTTTCTGGTGCTCGCGGCCGCCGCGGATCTGACGACGGATCGAAGGCCGGCCCGTGCGGCCGTACTGGCGGTACCTGCGCTGGCCGTGACGCTGGTGCTGGCGGTGCTTTTTCCCGAAGGTGGCTATGAGCCATTTGCGTTCACCTCGCTGCTGGCAGCCGCTGGAGCGAGCCTGGTGCTGATCCTGGTGCTGCCCGCCCGCGAGCGGCTGTTGCGGCGCGGCGCGCAGCTGTACCTGCTGGCTCTGCTGCTCTCATATGTCGTGCCCTCGCCGATGGGCTCTAACGCGGTGCGCTTCGGCGTGTTGTTCGCGCCGGCCATCCTGGCGGGCTGTGTCGAAGTCTCAGACATCCAGCGGGCATTCGCGCGCTGTAGCCGCTGGTGGCAACTCGCCCGCCGGCACGATCCCGCCCACGGTTCGCGGATCGGGCGCGCGGGAGCCGTCTGGCTGATGGCGCTCCTCAGCACCGCCCTGGTGCTCTGGCAGGTCGCCGGTCCGCTCGAGCAGTCGATCGGAGCGTCACTGAATCCAGCCAGCGAATACTCCTTCTACGTCCCGGCGATCCGCTATCTCGAAGGCCACGGCGGCGGTGCTCCGATGCGCATCGAGGTCCCCTTTACGAGCTCCCACTGGGACGCGACGATCCTCGGCGAGCGCTTTGACCTGGCGCGCGGATGGGAGCGCCAGCTCGACACCAGATACGACGAGCTGTTCTACACCGGGCAACTCACGGCCGGCGCCTACCACGCCTGGCTGCTGGAAACCGGCGTGCGTTACGTCGCCCTCTCAAACGCACCGATGGACTTCTCCAGCCGCCAGGAGTCCGCCCTGATCCGTGGGGGCCTGCCGTTCCTACGAGAGGTATTCGCAAGCATGAACTGGCGCATCTATGCCGTCCTTCACGCCCAGCCGCTGGCAAGCGGACCGGGAGAGCTAACAGCCATGGACGACGACGGGTTCACCCTGTACGCCACCCACCCCGGCACGTTTCTCGTGCGTGTCCGCTACACCCCCTACTGGAAGATTACCTCTGGGCTGGGGAGCGTTAGAGAAAGCGCCGGGGGATGGACCCAGGTCACGACCGATCGCCGCGGTGAGATCGCCCTCGACACCGAGTTCTCCCTACATGTCTAGCACCGGGAATAGGCATAACTACCGCGATGAACGGCGGTCGGTCATCGCTCTTGGTGATCCGGGGTGTCACGCTCGATCAGCAGGGCGAAGGTTGGGCACGCCTCCGCGGCGCGCCTGGCCAAAGCGGTGAGCTCGGGCGTGATCGGCCGCTCGTTGAGAATCGGATAGCCCCAGTCGTCCAAGGCTATCAGCTCCGGTAGGACCTCGGCGCACATGCCGTGGGCCTCGCAGGCGATCGGATTGACCTTCAGGCGCAGGCTCATCTCATCACGCGGCGGCCGCAAGCTCGATCGGGGTGGGTAGGGGCAGTACGTGTGGTCCCACACACGCATCGCACGGTCCGTGCCGTGCGTGGTCTGCGAGCTCCTCCGCAAAGAGCACCAGCGCACTCGCTACGAAGCTCACGACACCGTCGGGGTGACGGCATGCCCCTCGTCCCTTGGCGAGCGTGCTCCAGCGGGCGATGCGCTTGCCCACACCGGCCGACGGCTGACCCGCAAGGACCTCTTCGAGCGCGCCGGCGATTGCGTCGAGGCCGTTCACGCAGGGCCCGCATTGACCGCTGCTCTGCTCCGCGAGCCAGCGCGTGACCCGCGTGACCTCGGCCACCGAGCATGCCTCGGCGGAAAGCAGCGCGATCACCCCGGCGCCGAGCGATGCGCCGTGGGCAGCCAAACGATCGTTTGACAGCAAGAGCTCGGGGATCGAGGGGCCGTCGAGCCAGGTGCCGCCGTAGCCACCGAGCAGCGCGGCGCGTACGGGCGCGATCGTGCCGCCGGCGGCCTCGATCAGCGACTGAAGCGGAGCGCCGTGCTCGATCTCATACACGCCCGGGTGGGAGACGGCGCCGGAGAGCGTCACGAGCGCCGAGCCGGGATCCGCCGGCGTCCCGAGCGCGCGAAACCAGCGCGGTCCGTGGCGGGCGATCAAAGTGAGGTGGGCGAGCGTCTCGGCGTTGCTGATCAGCGTCGGCCGCCTGCGAACCCCACGCTGGAACGGCATCGGCGGCGTCAGCGTCGGCTTTGCCGGACCGCCGTTGCAGAGGTTTACGAGCGCCGACTCCTGGCCGGAGACGTAGCCGGCCGGCACGGTCTGGACCCCGATCCGCAGCCCGTCGCCGCCAGCGCGCTCGCGCTCGGAGAGCGCCCGCGTCACGCTCCGCAGGGCGACCTCGGCGGACTCGTCGACGCAGAGGATCAGCTCGTCGGCGCCGACGGCTCGTGCAGCTAGCACACCCCCGTCGAGCACGAGATGGGGCAGGCTCTCCAGCAGCAGGCGGTCCTTGCGGCTCGCGGGCTCTCCCTCGGCTGCGTTGGCAAGGACGATCGGCCGTTTGCCGATCGGCGCCCGCCCGGCGCCCGCGGTCACCGCTCGCATCTTTCTCGCGAGCGGGAACGCGGCGCCGCCGTGGCCACGCAGGCCGGCCTGCTCGACGAGGTCGACCAGCAGGCCGGTTCCACGCCGCTCGCGCCGCCCGGCAAAGGGCAGCTCACCGTGAAGCGCCAGATGCTCGGCGAGGCCCATCGAGCCGTGCGCGGGCATTCTGACGAGCAGCCGCGGCAGGCCGGCGGGGTCGCTCTGCGGGCTCATTTCCCGGCCGCCCCGGCGAGCAGCGAGGTGGGTGTTCCCGAGCGGCGCGCCCAGCCGTGCCCGAGCGGTCCACCAGGCAGCCAGAGCACCAGGAACACCGCGAAGACCGCGCTCGCGCCGAGGGCGGCGCCGCGGATCCGCGCGTGGTCCGGCCAGCCGGTGATCGCCCTGACGCCGACCGCCAGCCCAACGGCCGCGAGACAGGAGAGGTTCAGCGCGAGCAGCCACGTGCTCTTCACATCGCTGCCGGTCCCCAGCCCGTGCAGCAGCGCGATCGGCCAGCAGGCGTAGGCAAGCCAGTGGGTGGCGCGCCAGGCGCCGTATCCGAGCCGGCGGCGCACGAGGCTCGTGAGCGTCAGGGCGAGCAGCAGGTCGAACGCGACCGCGCCGAGCCCGAGCCAGAACGGCCGGTAGCTGCCGATGAAGGGAACGAACGCGTCGATCAGCGAGATCGGCGCGAAGCTGTCGAGCACCGCGGTGACGATGTGGACGAGCAGGAAGACGACCGCGAGCAGCGACACGTTCCGGTGCAGGGCGTCCACCACGAACCGCGGCCAGCGCGGGCTGCGCAAGCGGCTCACACCGGCCACGCCGAGGGCGATGCTGATCGTGAGCAGGATCAGCGATACGGCCCCGGTCGAGCGCGTGAGGTACCAGTAGGTGCTCGGGCCTGCGGCGGCGATAGTGGTCATCGCGCGCCCCGTCCCGAACGGGCCGCCACGCCGCTGCCGGCCTGCCGATGCTTGCGACCGCCATAGGCGGCAAGGATCTCGACCGACGACTCCTCGGCGGGCGTCGGCGCCGGCCAGCCGCTCACCAGGCGCACCGCGCCGTCGGTGCTCACCAGGCGCGCAGGCAGCCTGAGCGCCTCCAACCACCCCTCAGCCGAAGTCCCACGGATCAGCGAAGCGGTGCTGGCGATGTTCGCATCCAGACAGGTCTCAGCCGCGACGCTTACGGTGCGCCACGTTCGCGTGACGGGCGCGCCCGTCGAGGGATCGATGATGTGATGCCTCGTCTGACCTTCGTGCATCCAGCGCCTGACGGCCGTGCTCGAAGTGGCGATCGCGCCCGAGCGGATCGAGATCGTCTGTCCCTGCGTGCCTGGAGCGCTGCGGTGGTCGTCGGTCACATAGATCCGCCAGCCATCTGCGGGCGCGACGCCGGCGGTGGCGATGTCGCCGCCCAAGCCGAGGAGGCTGCCGGCCCCGGTCGCCTCGTACACCGCCGCGGCGGCACGATCGGCCGCCCACGCTTTCGCGGTGGCGCCCAGGTCGAGACGCACGCCGGCTGGGACGCGAATTGCCTTGCGTTCGCGATCGATCTCGATTGCGCGCCATCCCGGCGTGACGCGCGCGTGGATTACCGATGGCTCTACGTACCCTGACTCCGTGTACGCGGAGCCATCGGCGGATCGACGCAACAGCGCCCAGTCCCGGTCGTACCCCGCGAGCACGAGGGCGTTGCCGACCGTCGGATCGACATCGCCGCCGGTCAGCTCGGCGGCGTCCAGCGCGACCTGGACCGCGTCGATCAGCAGCGAGCTGACTGGGGTGAAACGGCCTTGGGCGGTGTTCACGCGCTGCAGGTCGGAGTCGGGCCGGAAGCGGCTGCATGCGCGGTCGATCAGATCGAGCTCCCGCTTGACGATCGCTCGCGCACGGGCCAGGGCGCGGAGGTCGGTTACCTGCAGGACCGCGCTCGTGCCGAGCGCTTCCCAGTTGCTCCTCGCGGTCGTGCTCAGCGGCCTCGTATTCATCTCCCTCGCTCCGCGGGTCACGGACATCGGATCACGACCCTCCGGAGACCACTGGGGTGGAGGATTCCGACGAAGATGAAGACGAGCTCGATTCGCCGGCCGAGGAGGCTTGGGTTTCGGTGGTTTTGGCCGTTTCCGTTTCCACCGGTGTCGCCTGTTCGGTCGTGGTGGTTTGACTCTGCGTTTCAGGGGTGGCTTGGGTTGAGGTCGATTCGCTCGACGGTGACGATGCTTCGCTTGCCTGCGTCGAGCTCGACTGCGTGGTGGTCGCGGCGGCCGCGGGCGCTTGGGCCGGAGCTTTGAGCGCTTTCGCATGGCCCGCCCGGTGCGTCGCGGCGTGCGTCGAGCGCGATGCTTTCCCGTTCGATTTAGTCCCCTTCGCCACCGTGGCCCGCGTCTTGCCGGGGAAGGCCTGCGCCGCGAGCGCAGAGAACAACGCGGTCAGCGTCACGGTGCCGGCGAGCAGCCAGCGGTTGCAGCGAGAGAGGCGTTGCAGCGCGGCGTCCCGGGAGTGAGCAGGAGATGAGGGTGAACTCCTCATGTGGATATGTTCACCGCCTTTGCCTTCGATCCACTAAAGAGCTTGTTAGAGAGTTCTTACCTCCCCGCTCAATGGTGGTGCGCGTGCAGCCACGGACCAAACTCGGGGATCACGAGCACTGCGAGCACCACTCCCGCTACCAGCACGCTGGCGAGCGACAGGACGCGTCCGTCCCGGCCCGGCTCGCGGCCGGAGAGGCCGGCACCGGCGCCGTAGTCGGCGCGCAGCGGGGCCGGCAGGTCCAGCAGATGCCCGAGCACGTGTAGACCGGTGAAGGCGAGCCACGCGAAGAAGCTGAACTTGTGGATCGGAAACAGTGTCGAGCGCGAGCTCGGTCCGGCGAGGAGCAGGGCGACGCCGCTGCCGAACACGACCACAGTTGAGATCACCACGAGTGGAGCGAGCAGGCGCATCGGCATCGCGGGTGCCCCCTTGCGCCGATAGGCCGGGTTCGAGGCGTAATAGCGGACGAATCGGTATCCGGTGCTCGTCATCTTCAACAGCACCGGTCCGATCAGCAGCATCCCCACGAACAGGTGCACCCACAGGAGCTGCCCGATCCGCAAGATCGTCACCCCGAGGACGGCGAGCAGCACGAGCAACACAACACCGGTCGCGGCGGTCAGGCGCTCGTTCCCGTCGGTCCCGCCGCCGGTCAGGCGCTGATCGCTTGCCATTTCACACAGTCTCAGTCGCGGGCTAAGGACGAGGTAACCCGCTGGTGAGAAAGCTCTTTTATTTGCCGTCCGCATTGCGCCCGGCTCAGGGGCGCGATCTATGCTGGGTGGATGTGGAGCCCCGCTGGTTTTTGGTGCCCCGCCTCCTCTGAGCTGAGCGAGCGACGAAGACGCAAGCGATGATCCTTCTGATCGAGGACGAGCCCGGGATCGTCGACTTCGTCAAACGTGGCCTCGAAGCGGAGGGGTTTCCGGTGGAGGCCTCTCTGGACGGCTTGGAGGGCGAGCGGCGCGCGCTGGGGGAGAGCTTCGATCTGATCGTCCTCGACCTGATGCTTCCCGGCCGCGGAGGCATGGAGATCCTCAGCGCGCTGCGTCAGGCACGACTGAGCGTTCCCGTGATCGTGCTCACCGCGCGGGGTGAGGTCGAGGATCGCGTGGTGGGGCTCGATGCGGGCGCGGTCGACTATCTCGTCAAGCCGTTCTCGCTCGCTGAGCTCACCGCCCGGGTCCGCGCGCAGCTGCGCCTCGCCGCGCAAGCCCCCGCGGCATCGCTGCACGTGGGGAATATCGAGGCGAACCTGCTCACCCGTGAAGTGCGCAGGGGCGGGCAGTCAGTCCGGTTGAGCAGCACCGAGTTCGACCTGCTGGTTCATCTCATGCGCTACCGCGGTCGCATCCTTTCGCGGCAGGAGATCCTCTCAAAGGTATGGGGTTACGAGCACGACCCACAGACCAACATCGTGGACGTCTACATCGGGTACCTCAGGCGCAAGCTTGGCAGCACCGAGAACCCCGTGCCGATTATCACGGTCCGCTCCGTCGGCTATCGCCTTGACGATGCGGGCTGATGCCTCGTAAACCTTTGCTCCGGGGCGGGCTTCGTTGGCGGCTGACAGCCTGGGTCGCCGTCGTGATGCTGCTATTTGCCGCGGTGATCTTCGTGGCCGTCTACCGCGGTACGGCGACGCAGCTGCGCCACCAGATCGACCGGGCGCTGGCGGGCGACGCGAGCGAGCTCTCCCACAATCTGAAGCTCCAGGATGAGGACTCTCCCCACGCGCTGGCAGCGGCCGCGAGTAGCTACGTCAATGACCAGCCTTTCGGTGCCAGCTCGACGTTGCTGTTCGCGATCATCCCGGGAGCGGGAACGAGCACCAATCAGCCCGAGCTGCTCGGCAACGCCGCCCCCGACAATGACGAGACGCCCGCCGAGCAGGACCAGGAGAACCGCCTCGCCCACCGCGTGCTGAGCGTTCACGACGGGTACTCCACCGTGGACTTTCCCGATGTCGGCGACCTGCGCCTGCTCAAGCGCCGGGTGAG
>Ga0302326_10026106_pt1 | contig 11821 bp, 16 predicted proteins | sample Palsa_T0_3_FD_202264 | JGI IMG/M metagenome (GOLD analysis project Ga0302326, IMG submission 202264) | Peat permafrost microbial communities from Stordalen Mire near Abisko, Sweden - Palsa_T0_3 | ecosystem: Environmental > Terrestrial > Soil > Palsa > Peat permafrost | place: Sweden: Abisko... | reverse complement strand
GCCCGTCTTGCCGACTCCGGTGCGGATACGATCCAAGCAGAGCTTGCCGAGTTCTTCGGCAACGAATGCAGCCGTCTCGAATTCGAGCATCGAGAGTTCCGGCCGCCGATGCAAGGAGCGCCGCACCCGGACGAGTTCGAGGGCAGTGTCGACCGCGATCGTGTTCATGCATCAGGGTTCTCGCGCGAACGCCAGGGGCCCGCCACAGAACCCTCGAGCGCAGGATGGAAGCGCCGGGAAATGCTCGAACCGACGATTCCGATGAAGGCCGTGGCGGAGAGAAATACGCGTCAGAAACAAGCGATTCGCAGCGCCTTCGAGCGCGTCGGGCGACCGCTCTCGAGCGAGGAAGTGCACCTCGAAGCGCGGCGTTCGAGCAACGGTCTCGGAATGGCGACCGTCTACCGCTCCATCCGCGCCCTGCTGGACGACGGCTGGCTTTCGGTCGTCGAAGTTCCGGGCCGCAATCCGCTCTACGAAATTGCCGGCAAAGATCATCACCACCACTTCTCGTGCATCGCGTGCGCGCGCGTCTACGAACTCGAAGGTTGCGCGAGCGTCGACGTTTCGCTGCCCGCGGGTTTCAAGACCACGGGCCACGAGCTCACGTTCTACGGCACCTGCGACCAGTGTTCGCCGTAGCGAAAGGCAACGCGGAGGGCGCGCGCGGGGCGGTCTCCGCACGAGGCATGACGCGCGCGTCACGCTGCCAACGTGAACGTCTGCCTGTGTGTGACGTTAATCTGCTAAACGCCGGCTGGCGACGCCCGATAGTACATAGATGCAACCTCGCGGGCTCCGGCCGATCGTCGCGATCGCGCTGTCGCTAATCCCGGCGCTCGCACGCGCAGAGGCGCCGCCGGATCCGAATCCGTTTCACCACATCGATCTTGCCGCCATGGTTTCGCGCTCGAGCGACGTGCGCGCGCTTGCCGGTGGCCGCCTTCAGGTACGCCGAACCGGCGACACGATCGCGCGCGCCGACATCGCCCTGGATTCTCTCGGCATGCGTGCGAGCGACGGCCGGTACGTGCTCGTCGTGCCGTTTACGAACGCCGCCGGAGCCGACCACAGCGCTCTCGTCTTCGCCGCCGACGCCACCCAGGCGTACCAAGTCGGCGCTTTCGCCGCGCGCGGCGACCATCTTTCCATCTCGCTGCGCGGCGCGATTCTAGTCGCGTTCTTCGCGCGTCCCTCCGGAGCCCGGACCTATGCGGACGGCGGCCTCGCGCCCACGAGCACGGCGGAACTCGCGCTTGCGGGGCGACGTTTCGTCGAGATCCAATCGGAGGCCCCCGAACAAGCTTTGGCGAGCGCCTCGGGCGGCAACGGCGGCCCCTAAACGCGTCGCTTGACGCCCTGTCGGGACGATGCTACGGTGGCATGGGTGACCATATGAATGAAGATCACGTCCACCACGGACACCCGCACGAGCACGGCGCTTCCTGCGGCCATCTCGCGATCGTGCACGACGACCACGTCGACTACGCGCACGACGGACATTTACACCATCCGCACGGCGACCACGTCGACGAGCACGAGCTGCGCTCGTCCGATGTGATCCCCTGCGATCCGACGCACGCCTGCGGCTCGCATGCGAGCACCCACGTGCACGGCGTCGGCTGCGATCACATCGCGATCCCGCACGACGGCCACATCGATTACGTCGTCGAGGGCCACATCCACCGCCAGCACGGCGGCCACTGCGACGACCACGGCGTGCTGCGGCTCGCCACCTAAAGATCAGCGCTGGAACTTCGCGGCCTGCTCGCTCAGTCTGCCGTCGGCGAAGGCATAGCGGGGATCACCGAACGCGGCCGCGGCGGCAGCCAGAGTGGATGCCACGAGGCCGGGGAGATTGGTGGAAGCGAGCTTGGAGGCGCGTTTGCTGGAAACGAGGATGGACAGGGTCATTTTCTGGCTTCATTTAGTAAGTGATGAGGGGATGCACCTAGTTTAGAGTCTGAAAGCGATGTCCGGTATCCGTAATTTGCGTCGCCCGTCTACGTAGACTCCGTAGGCGGGGCGAAGTGGCCGGCGAGCTGCGTTCGTGAGTTGATGCCGAGCTTGGCGTACACGTTCGCAAGATGCGTTTCGACGGTTCTGGCGCCGATCGCTAGCCGTTCCCCGGCCCGACGGCTCGAGAGCCCCGCCGCGATCAATTTCTCGAGCGCGCGCAGCGCGATCGTCTTCGCTCGGGAGCGATCGTCGATCATCCAAGGGAGGTCGCAGCCGAGAGCGTACACGAGAAACGGCGTTCCTTTTTCTACGGCGTGCTCGAACAGCTCGAGGAATGGCGCGATATCTCCTCCGACCGCGCGCACCGTGCGCATCTGCGCGGCTTGCAGGGTTTCGTTGATCTCGAGGCCCTCCCGCCGCGCGCTCTCGACCGCCGCGTTGACGAATGCGAAGTCACCGAGCTTGGCCGCATAAAACGCCGTGTTGCACCGGTACGCGAACTCGTTTGGCTCGTTCCGCAGCTCCCGGTTGAGTAAGGTTGCTCCCAAACTGTGTTCGAAAGCCGCGCGCGTCTTCCCGATGCCGTACGAAGCCATCGCGTGCAATGCCGAAGCGGACGTCTGCCTACGGCGCAGAGAATCTCCGCAGCTTTCAAGAGTGAGAGCTTGGAGGGCGCGCGCAGCCCGTGCCGGTCGCCTTTGCCCGTGCGGAGGTGTGTGTGCGCCCGTGCCAATGTGAGGTCGTCTCTTTGCTCCCCGGTAAGCTGCGAACAGCAAGCCTCGGCGCGCTCGCAGGCCGCGAACGCTTCATCGATGCGATGATCTCCTGCGAGGAGCCAAGCACCGGAGACTTCGATGGCGAAACGCATGTTCGCGGGCGTTTCCGGCGTAAGGAGGCCCGCCGCTCGCTGTTGCATCGCCCACCGATCGGCGTAGCGGGTCGGGACCAGCGCCCGGAAGGCGACGTTTAGGATCGAAACGGCGTCTTTTTACGGTCCGCACGGCTCAAACGTGCGACGCGCTCGAGAACGGAGCTGCGCAGGCTCAGCGCCGTTTCGGGATCTATGCCCGAACCGCGTTCCACGACGCTTCGCGCCAGCTCTTCCGCGACGTACGGCTTGCCCTCGGAGAGATCGTAAATTCGGCGCAAAAGGGCTTTACCTGCACCGCACGGGTTTGCTCGAGAGCTCGGCGATGTCGCTGAAAGGGAGCGGTCCGAGGATCACCCGGTCGGCGTTTTCGCGTTCCACTTCGGCGATGGCTAGGGCGCGTTTGTGGTCGGAGCCCAACTCCTCGGATCGCTAGGCGATGACGAGGAGCATGGGCAGACCGCGAACCGCGCGCGCGAGCACGCGCAACGCTTCGAGCGAGGAAAGGTCGCTCCAATGGACGTCGTCGACCACGAGCGTCAACTGACCGAGCCGCTTGGCCGATTCTCCGAGCACCGCGATCAGCGCGTCGAAGATCTTACGCTTCTGTTCCGCCGGGTCGACGTCCGCGGCTTCGTCGGCCGTCGTCAAGAGATGTGCGGCGGCTGCCAGGGCTTCGACGCGGCGCAGTTCACGCAGCTGTCGCAACGCTTCGAGCGCGCGCACGAACGGTGCGTACGCGACGGGAAGCTCCTCGCAGCGAATCCGGACGAAGCCGCCGCGCTCGCGAGCGATCGCGGTTTGGAATTCCGTCAGCAAGCGGCTCTTCCCGACGCCCGCTTCGCCGACGATCGAGACGGTGCCGCCGCTCAAACCACGAGCCGATTGCGCGCGCAAGTCGACGAGGTGTCGCAGTTCCTCGTCGCGCCCGGCGAATTGCTCGAAGAGCACCGCACGCGTGATCACCAGGGCGAATCTACACGCTTGTCAGGCCATTTCCTTTGGCTCGAACCGGCCCGTCGAGCCGCGCTGTTCGGGCTGACGGTGGGACGGCTGCCACCCGGGGCCGCAAAGCAGATAGCCGAGGCTGTGGCGCCAGTTGCGCGCGGCGCGCACGTCGTTCCAAATCGCGACGTATTCATGAAACGCGGCGCGAACCGGATTGAACGTGCCGATGTTGATCGTCAAACCGTAACGCACGCGCTCGCCCTCCGGCTCGAAGCTACCGAAGAGCCGGTCCCACACGATCAAGATGCCGGCGTAGTTGCGGTCGAGATACTGGGTCTGCGAGCCGTGATGCACGCGGTGGTGGCTCGGCGTATTGAAGATCGCTTCGTACCAGCTCGGCATGCGGCCGATCGTCTCCGTGTGGATCCAGAATTGGTAGAGCAGGTTCCACGCCTGCGCGAGAAAGATCGTCCATACGGGAAAGCCCGCGAGCGGCATCCACGCCCAGAAGATAATGTTGTCGAACGGCGTCCACGGCTGGCGCAACGCCGTCGAGAGATTGTAGTGCTCGCTCGAATGATGCACCACGTGCGTGGCCCAAAAGATGCGCACGCGATGGCTCGCGCGATGGTAGACGTAGTACGAGAGATCGTCCGCGAAAAAGAGTAGCACCCAGGTCCACCAGACGCCCGCGGAGAGCTTGAGCGGGGCGAAGCGGTAGAGCGCGACGTAGGCCGCCGCCACCACGATCTTCCAAAAAATGTCGCCTGCGACTTTCCCGAGACCGAGCGCGATGCTCGTGCTGCTATCGCGCACGTCGTAGCCGATCGGAGCGCCTTCGCCCTCATGACGCATCAGCTTCAAGGTGACGATCTCGACGGCCAAGAGCACGACGAAGGCCGGGATGGCGGAAACGATCAGGTCGACCACGGACTTCTCCCTCAGGTGAATCGGTACTGGTACAACCAGTTTGACTTGTTATACCACATCCGTAACTGGTACAACAAGTACGTGGCGAAAAATCTCGAAACCCCAGCCGATTCCGAACTCGAGCGGCTCCGGCTCCAACCGCTAGGGCACGACGCTCGCATCTCCGACGCCGTGCACGACCAGCTACGCCTCGCGATTCTGGCGGGCCGCGTGGAGCCCGGGGCTGCGCTGCCCTCGGAACGCCGCCTGAGCGAGGCGTTCGGGGTCAACCGGCACGCGATCCGGGAGGCACTCAACCGGCTGCAGCAAGCGAAGCTGGTAGCGGTGACGCAAGGCGGGGCCACGCGCGTGCTTGATTGGCGGGCCACCGGCGGCCTCGACCTTCTCCTCGATCTCGGGGCGTTGCTCGTGCCGGGTGTCGAGCCGCGTACGCTGCGCTCGATCGTTGAGATGCGTGCCTGCATCGGCACCGACGTCGCGCGGCGCTGCGCCGAACGGGGTTCAGCGAAACTGCGCGGCGCGGCCGCCGCGACGGCAGATCGCATCGCGGCCGAAGCCGACGCGGGCGCTCGCGAAGCGGCGAACGCGGAACTCTGGGAACGGCTCGTCGATGGTTCCGATAACGTTGCCTACCGCCTGGCGATGAACTCGCTGATGGCCGGCCTCACCACAACGCCGCAGATCGCATCGGCCCTCGCACCAACGGCGGCCGACGCCGCCGACCTTCGGTCTCTCGCGGCAGCGCTGCGAGCGCGCGATTCGGGCGCGGCCGCGGATGCTGCGCGCAAGCAGCTCGAACGCCCCCTCACGCGTCTGGGACGCGGGCCCCGCGCGTGGGATTAGGAAGTCGTCACGTGGAGAGGACTACGCTTACCTCGAAGGCCGTGTTCGCGCGAGCAGTAATAGCCAGGGTCGGAGCGGACGTGTAGATCGGAATCGCAGCGAAACGCATGGCCGGAGAGAGGTCAACAACGCAGGTCCCCGTCGAGCACGGACCGGACAGTTCAGCCCCATACGACGACAGCGATTCCGACGCGGTAACCGTAATCGTACCGCCGGAAAACGGGAAGGGGCCGCTCGCGGTCAGGTAGTAGCCGCAAAGCAGCCCTTGACCGAAACTGTCTGCAGCGAGTGGGCTCACCGTTGCGTTGAAAATGTCCTTACGCGGACCGGCACACGACACGGTTTTGTCGCTCGTGTTATGAGCTACGAACGTCGCTGGAGCTACGTTGGTAGTGCTCGTAACAACTCGCATGGGCCGAACGATAGAGATGGTGGAGGGCGAAACAGCGGCAGTCGTCGCCAACAACCCCGCGCACACGATGAGAGGCTGGAAACAACGCATCACTGATCCTTTCAAAAGAAGCGACACTTGCAAGACTGTCGACCCCAAGTTGCAACGGTGTTTTGCATAGTCCTCGCATGCGCGGTGCACGTGCCGTCACATGTTGGAACCGGAGACACCCTCACATGCCCGATTGGATTCCCGCCGGGTGGCACAGCGTTACCCCGCGACTCGTCGCCGACGACCCCGCGAAGCTCGTCGCGTTCATCGCACGTGTCTTTGGAGCGAGCGGCGCGTACCATGCCGACTCGCCATCGCAGATGAAGATCGGAGATTCGATCGTGATGGTGAGCGGTGCCGGGCCGCGCAAGGCACTAACGAGTTTTCTCTACGTATACATTGACGATGTCGACGCGACCTACCACCTCGCGATTGGAGCCGGAGCGACGCCGGTCGAAGAACCGCGCGATACGCCCTACGGCGATCGTCGCGCAATGATAACCGACCCGTTCGGCAACGATTGGCAGATCGCAACCTACCGGGGATCCGGCCCCGCGCGCGACGCCGGCGGCTAGCGGAGAAAGGCCGTCAGCAAATCGTTCACGATCTCCGATTGCTCTTGCTGCACCCAATGACCCGCACCCGGCACGAGGTGAACCGCTTGCAACTCCGCGCAAGCCGTCGTCCGCATCGCCGTAAGCGCCCCAGGGGTTTGGAAAACTCCCCAATCTTTCTCGCCGCCGACAAACATCGCCGGAACCCGAATCTGCAATCCCGAAAACAGCGCAAGTTCCGACGTATATTTCGGCGACGTCCGGCAACGATACCACTGTAAGGCGCCCTGGAAGCCGGTCCTCTCGAACTCGCGCGCGTACACGGCGAGTTCGACCTCCGGCAACCAGCGGCAAGCGGCGATCTCCTGGGCGCTCAGCATTTCCGCGGCAACCGTTTCCGCCATCCCCTTATCGAAATCCATCACGTAGTAACGCGGCATCTTGGCGAACTCGGCCGCCGACGCCCCACGCAGTTCGAACGGCTCGTTCCCGTTCCAATCGGCGCTTTTCATGTGAAAATACGCGCGCAGGAACGCGTGTACGCCCTGCTTGCAGTTCCACATATTTTCGTTCGCTCCGCGCGTCGAGTAATACGCCGTATAATGCTTGCGCGGGGGATCGAGGCCGGCTAGTTGGTCGAATAACGACGGCTCCGCCGATGCGCGCACGCCGTCGCCAATCGTAGCGAACCCAATCGGCGGCGGCCCGGGGAACGGCGCGCTCATCAAGACGAGCGACGCAAACACGTCGGGCCGCAGCAGCGCGCAATACGCAGCGACCGCAGCGCCGAAGTCGTGTCCAACGACCGCCCCGACGCTCCGGTATCCAAATGCCGAGACGAGTCCGAAGACGTCTCTCGCCAGATTCGGCATGCTGAAGGTTTCGAGGTCGCCGTCGTAGCGATCGTCCCAGCCGGTCGTTCGGCCGTAGCCGCGTTGATCGGGCGCGAGCACGTGGTAGCCGGCGGCGGCGAGCGGCAACATGATCTTTCGCCAGCTGTATGCGAGTTCCGGAAAGCCGTGGAGGAGCACGACGCACGGTCTGCCGACACCTTGGCTTCCGGCCTCAAGGACGTGCATCGAAAGTCCGTTGATCCCGGGCACGATGCGAGATCGAATACCGGCGGGAAGCATCATTTTTACGTTGTCACGCCGATTCGCGCTCCGGCGAGTCGCGCGATCGCGTATTCGGCGAATGCGATCGACGACACGTAGAAGCCGACGGGCCAGCTCGTTTCATACGCGAGCACGATGCCCGCGACGACGGCGAAGACTCCCAGTGCCGCCGCAAGCGCGATCGTCGCCGCCGGGCGGGTCGAGAGGCGCGACGCCGCCGCCGAAGGTCCGAGCGTGAGGCTGAACACGAGCAGCGTTCCCACGATCGGAACGGTAACCGCGGCCGCCAGCGCCACGATCGCAAGGAACGCGACGTTCATGGCAAACACGCGCACGCCCGCTGCCGACGCCGCTTCGGCGGCGACGCTTGCGAACAATAGCGGCCGTGCGATGACCGCGAGCGCCGCGAGGGCACACACTGCGGCGACCGCGGTCAGCGTGACCTGCGCGCGATCCACACCGACGATCGAACCGAACAGGAGCGCGAACGAGTTGGAGGCGTAGTCGCGTTCGAGCGCGAGGAACAGCGCGCCCGTACCGAGCGCGCACACGAGCACGAGGGCGGTCGTCACGTCGCTCGTGCGCGAGCGCGTGCCGAGCACGCCAAGCCCAAGCGCGCCGAGCAGGGCGAAGACGATCAGCCCGATCAGCGGCTCGATACCCAGAAGCACGGCGCCCGCTGCGCCCGCAAACCCGATTTGCGAGAGCGCGTGCGTCGCGAATGCGGCCTTGCGCACGACCACGAAATACCCGACGAACGCCGCGAGCACCGCCACGATCGCCCCGCCCCCGAGGGCGTTTTGCACGTACGGTTCGGCCAGGCCGCCGAAGAGGTTCGGCATGCTACGCGGACCGCCGCGCTGCGAGAGCGCGCGCCGCGAGGTATGTTGCGAGCGCGAGCACGGCCACGAAGAAACTCACGGGGAAGCTGTGCGCGCCCTGCGTCCAGCCGAAGCTCGCGTAGGCCAGGGCGATCGCGACCCAGGCTTCCGCGATGCCGATCGCTATGGCGAGCGCGATGCCGCGCATCGGATCGCGCGCGAGAGCGATCGCGCTCGCCGCCGGCCCGATCAGGAGCGCTGTGCCGATGAGCACGCCGACGATCTGGGCCGTCTCCGCCACGGCGACCGCCATTACGAACAAGAACGCGAAGCCGATCGCGCGCACGGGGACGCCCGCAGTTTGCGCGGCCTCGGGCGCTACGCTCGCAAAGAGCAGCGGCCGGTAGATCATCGCGAGCGCGACGAGCGCCAGCGCCGCGAGGAGGGCCACCACGTGCAAGAGCACGGGATCGGTTGCGAACACCGAGCCGAATAAGAGCGCGCTCTGCGCGTTTGCAAAGCGCGTTTGCAAATGCAGGAAAAGCGCACCGACCCCAAGTGCGAGCGAGAGCACGAGTCCCGTCGCGAGATCGCGTTCGCGTGCGCGCTCGCCGAACGCCCCGACCGCACCGGCCGCGCCGACCGAGAATGCAATCAGTCCCACGAGCGGATCGAGCCCGAGCAAGAGCGCACCCGCGCCGCCCGTGAGGCCGATGTCGGTCACCGCGTGACCGGCGAACGAAAGGCCGCGCAGCACGACGAAATAGCCGATCGCAGCGGACAGCGCCGCGACGATCGCGCTCGCGAGCAGCGCCGATTGCACGCTCGGGCTCGTGAAAAACTCGTTCATACGAGTTCGTCTCCGGCGACGACGATGATGCGCCCGCGTACGCGCAACACGTCGACCGGGCGGTCGTAGAGGCGGCTCAGCGTATCCTCGTTGACGATCTCGTCGACCTTGCCGAGGGCGGCGCGGCCGCCCGCGAGATACAGAACGCGATCCATCACGCGCACGAGCGGGTTGACGTCGTGTGCTACGAGCAGCACCGTCATGCCGCGCTCGCGTCCCAATCGCGCGACGAGCGCGACGACTTCCGCGGCACTGCGCAGGTCGAGGTTCGCGAGCGGCTCGTCGAGCAGCAGTAACTTCGGCCGCCCGACGATCGCCTGGGCGATCGCAAGGCGCTGCTGTTCGCCACCGGAAAGCCGCCCGACGGGCTTTCCCGCGAGCGACGTTGCATCGACCTCCGCGAGCACTTCGTCGACGCGAGCGCGTTTGCCCGCGCTCGGAAACGGCAATCCGAAACGCGCGCCGTCGATGCCGAGCCCGACGAAATCGCTCGCGCGCAGCGGCAGATCGGGATCGAGCTCGATGCGTTGCGGCACGTATCCGATCGCACCGTGCGTGGTGCCGGGCGCCGCTCCGAAGACGCGAACCTCTCCTTCGGTTGGGGCGAGGATGCCGAGCATCAGGTGCAGCAGCGTGGATTTTCCGGCGCCGTTTCCACCGATGATCCCGATGAATTCGCCCGGCGCGACCGTGAAGGAAACGCGGTTCAAGATGCGCCGCTCGCCGCGATCGAACGCAACGTTTGCGAACGCGACGGCGGGCTCGCTCACAAGGCGCGTTCGAGTGCGGCGACCTCACGGTCGATCCAGTGCTGCGTCGTTTCGCCCGCAGGCAACGTCTCGGTAACGGGGACGACGTGCGTCCCGGCCGCGCGCGCAACCTCGAGCAGGGTGACGGTGCTCGGTTCGACCGTCTGGCTGTTATAGACGAACGCCGCAACCGTTCGCGAGGAGAGCAGCGTTCGCATCGTATCGACATCCTGCGGCGCCGGATCGTTCCCTTCCTCGATCGCGTGCGAGAACGAAGGCGGCGTCGCAATCGTGAGGCTCGCAGCGTGGAGGACGTAATCGAACACCGGCTCCGTGATCGCGACGCGAGCCCCGGCGTGCGCGCGCCCGATCGCGCGCAGATGCGCGGCGAAGTGCGCGATCCAGACGAGGACGGCGTCGCGCCGCCGAGCGCTCCCGGCAGCCTGTGCCGGCTCGCGGCGCGTCAGCTCGCTTGCGAGCGCCGTCGTAAATTTCGCGAGCGTCGGGACTTCATACCACACGTGTGGATTGTCGCCCACGCGGTGGCCTCCGAGCGCTCCGACATCGAGTACCGTCCGCCCGGTTTTTGGTGATGCCGCAAGCAGCTTGTCCGCGAACGCATCGTATCCGAGCCCATTCTCGATCACGAGGTCCGCCGCGGCGATCGCGTCCGCGTCGCGCGTGGCCGGCTCGTAGGCGTGCGGATCGGCGCTCGGACTGTTGAGAATCGTATCGACCCGAACGCCGTTCCCGGCGATCTGGCGCGCAAGATCACCGTAGACGCGTTCCACCGCTACGATGCGAATCGGGCCGCCCGGCGCAGGCGTGCCGGCGGACTCGGGTGCGCTCGATGCGCATCCGGTCAGCGCCGCGGCCGCGACGGCCGCAAGGGATGCATATTGAGAACGCAGGGTCATTTCAGGAGCAGTTAGCGGCCGCCCGCGCCTTCTCCGCTCCTTCGAAGTTTTTGACACCGCAGGCCGAATCGTCCCGCGAGCGCCGTCTGGTCGTTTCGCGCTGCCGGTCCTGGCCGCTTACGTTCTCGGACCGCTTCACTAGCACGTGGCTCTTGAGCCGCGGACAGCACGCGCGCACGCGAGATTTCAGAAAACGATGGCCTTCAGGGAGATTTGTCGTAAGAACAGGTACGCGCCAAAACGACCTTGGTTCTTAGGTGGAGCAAAACGTGGAAGTCAAAAGTGCAACCTTTTTGTACACGTTGGCTGGTATGATGATCACGTTCGCGGGGTTCTCAGCGCTCTTGTTGACCCTCCGACCGGCCGCCGGAGCGCGGTTGTCACTGCTTGACAGATACCTTGCAAAAACGGTCATGACGCACATTTTCGTATTGGCGGCGGCAGCGCTGCTGCCGACGGTATTTGCGCTCTACGATGTTGGGGAAACGTGGATTTGGCGGGGCTCAGCCGTGCTTTTCGCGCTACCGATGCTGTATCTCCAGGTCACCTATCCGCGCCGGCGCCGCAAGGTGGTCGGCAAAGGACCGCCGCCCGCGGTATTCGCGGTCTTCGTTGTACTCGGCGCCGTTGTGACACTGGCGATGCTTGGCTATGTTTTAGCTGGCCTCCAATACAGCGCCGCAGCCTACATCACGGCGTTGACGATCGACTTCTTTACGGTCGTTTTCGGCTTCGTGATCGCGCTCGAAGTCATTATGCAACAACCAATGGAAGAGGCGGAATAGCGCTGCAGCGCCCAACACTATGCGGCCCGGACCTTCTGCA
>Ga0302326_10026105_pt1:10000-11821 | contig 11821 bp, 8 predicted proteins | sample Palsa_T0_3_FD_202264 | JGI IMG/M metagenome (GOLD analysis project Ga0302326, IMG submission 202264) | Peat permafrost microbial communities from Stordalen Mire near Abisko, Sweden - Palsa_T0_3 | ecosystem: Environmental > Terrestrial > Soil > Palsa > Peat permafrost | place: Sweden... | reverse complement strand
CGTCGATCGTGACGAGCGCTGCCGAGGGCCCGACCGCGGGCGGCAGGGCCTGACGGATCGCCTGCTCGGCACGCAGCTGGAGCCCGGTGTCGAGTGTCGTCGTCACATGCAGCCCGCCGCCGTAGACCGCCCTGGCACCGAACCTCGGAGACGCGATGAGCTGGTCGGTGACGTAGTTGGCGAAGTAGGGGTTGACCGGACTCTCGCTCGGGGGCAGCCGCACCGACGCGGGGTTCGGCATCGGCCAGTTTCGCCACTGCTCGTACTGTCTGGGCGCCAGGTAGTGCTGGATGAGGAGCTGGTAGAGCACGAGGTTCCTGCGCCTGAGCGCCTCGGAGGGGTGGGCGACCGGGTCGTAGAGGCTCGGGTCCTCCGGGATCGCCGCGAGCAGCGCCGCCTGGGCGGGATTGACCGTCCGGGCGCTGCGGTCGAAGTAGATGCGGGAGGCCTCCTGGACACCGTAGGCGCCGTTGCCGAAGTAGATCGTGTTCAGGTAGGCGGTGAGGATCCGGTCCTTCGACCAGACCTGGTCGAGCTGCCAGGCGAGCGCGGCTTCGCGCACCTTGCGGGCGATCGTCGGGGCGTTCCCGTTGAACTGGTTCTTGACGAACTGCTGGGTGATGGTCGAGCCGCCCTGAACCGCCCCGCCGCGGGTGATGTCGACCCAGAGTGCCCGCGCGATGCCACGCAGGTCGATGCCGCCGTCCTCGTAGAAGCGCTTGTCCTCGATGGCGACGATCGCGTGCTTGATCCAGGGTGAGATGTCCTGCGAGGGCACGACCACGCGGGCCTGTGAGCCGCGCAGGATCGCGAGGATCGTGCTCCCGTTGTCGGCGTAGACGTAGCTGTTCTCCTGTGTGCGATGGGTGTAGGGGTCGAGCGCGGGGATCTGCGAGGCGACCGCGCGCAACAGGCCGAACGTGAACGCCGTGAGCCCGAGCAGGCCGAGGACGAAGAGGAGCGCGAGAAGCCTCAGCTTGCGGATACGGCGCCGTTTTGGGCGGCGATTCCTTTTCCTGAGCACGGCCAGACCGCCCGCTAGTCTACTCGCACCGGATAAACGCTTTGGCGAAGTAGTCTAGCCCGGTGGACGTGTCCGGCCTCACCCTGAATGCGGTCGACGTTCTCCCCGAGGGTGGGCTGGAGGCAAAGCTCAGGCTCGGGCGCCCGCTGAGGGTGAAGCTCGGAATCGACGTGACCTCGCCCGACATCCACATCGGTCGCGCGATCCCGCTCCAGCGCATGCGCGCCTTTCAGGACGCAGGCCACCTCGGTGTCCTGATCATCGGCGACTACACGACACGGATCGGCGACCCATCGGGGCGCTCGAGCGAGCGGCCCGTCCTCTCCGACGAGGAGATCGACGCCAACGCCGAGACCTACCTCGAGCAGGCGATGGTCGTCCTCGATCCCGCGGCGACCGAGGTGCGACGAAACGGCGAGTGGCTCTCGAAGCTCTCCTACGCCGAGGTCGTTCGGCTCGCGCGCACGATCACCGTCGCGCGGATGCTCGAACGCGACGATTTCGCGCGCCGCATCGCCGCGCGGCAGCCGATCTCGGTCTCGGAGCTGCTCTACCCCCTGATGCAGGCCTACGACTCGGTCGCGGTCGAGGCCGATGTCGAGCTCGGCGGCACCGACCAGCTCTACAACCTGCTCGCGGGGCGTGAGGTCATGGCCCACTACGGTCTCGAGCCCCAGGTCGTGCTCACGACGCCGCTCCTGCTCTCCTGGGACGGCCAGAAGATGAGCTCCTCGCTCGGGAACAACATCCCGCTCACCGCCCCCGCCGAGGAGATCTTCGGCCGCACGATGCGGATC
>Ga0302326_10026105_pt1:0-7500 | contig 11821 bp, 8 predicted proteins | sample Palsa_T0_3_FD_202264 | JGI IMG/M metagenome (GOLD analysis project Ga0302326, IMG submission 202264) | Peat permafrost microbial communities from Stordalen Mire near Abisko, Sweden - Palsa_T0_3 | ecosystem: Environmental > Terrestrial > Soil > Palsa > Peat permafrost | place: Sweden... | reverse complement strand
GGCTGTTTGCCGGCACCTCTGCATCGGCGGACGCGGTCCGCGCGCACCTTGAAAACTCCATAGCAGTAACTAGCGAGTTCTTCCTGATCAAGAGAATAAGGGCACACGGTGAATGCCTTGGCGCCAAGAGCCGATGAAGGACGTGGGCGGCTGCGATAAGCTCGGGTGAGGTGCTGACCAACCTTTGACCCCGAGATCTCCGAATGGGGAAACCCACCACTGGTAATGCGGTGGTACTCGCGCCTGAATACATAGGGCGTGGAGTGGCAAGCTGGGGAACTGAAACATCTAAGTACCCAGAGGAAAGGAAAGAAACCTCGACTCCCTGAGTAGTGGCGAGCGAAAGGGGAAGAGCCCAAACCGTTGCGACGTGATAGGCGGCAGCCGTTGTCGTGGCGGGGTTGTAGGGCCTCGGTAGATCCGTCTGCTGGCGGGTCGGCGAGTTACAAAGTTGTGTGGTAGGCGAAGTGCATGGAACTGCACGCCGCAGAGGGTAACGGCCCCGTAGCCGAAACCGCACAGCCTCGCTTCCGAGGTACCTGAGTACGGCCGGGCACGGGAAACCCGGTCGGAACCCGCGGGGACCACCCCGCAAGGCTAAGTACTCCTTGGCGACCGATAGTGAACTAGTACCGTGAGGGAAAGGTGAAAAGTACCCCGGAAGGGGAGTGAAATAGTACCTGAAACCGTGTGCTTACAAGCTGTCGGAGCCGGCTCTGTCCGGTGACGGCGTGCCTTTTGCATAATGAGCCAGCGAGTTACTCGTCCACGGCAAGGTTAAGGAAACGGAGCCGTAGCGAAAGCGAGTCTGAACAGGGCGTTCAGTCGTGGGCGGTAGACCTGAAACTGAGTGATCTATCCATGGGCAGGTTGAAGCGGGGGTAAGACCCCGTGGAGGACCGAACCGACCTAGGTTGAAAACTGGGCGGATGACCTGTGGATCGGAGTGAAAGGCTAATCAAACTCAGAGATATCTGGTTCTCCCCGAAATATATTTAGGTATAGCCTCAGACGTTCAATGGCGGTTGTAGAGCACTGTTTGGCCTAGGGGGCCTACCAGCTTACCGAAGTCAGGCAAACTCCGAATGCCGTCATTCCAGAGTCTGGGAGTCAGAGTGCGGGGGATAAGCTTCGTGCTCGAAAGGGAAACAGCCCAGACCGTCGGCTAAGGCCCCTAATTCCATGCTAAGTGGGAAACGATGTCCGATTGCACAGACAACCAGGATGTTGGCTTAGAAGCAGCCACCATTCAAAGAGTGCGTAACAGCTCACTGGTCAAGTGGTCGGGCGCGGACAATGTAACGGGGCTCAAGCATGGAGCCGAAGCCACGGACTTCGCAGCAATGCGGAGTGGTAGGGGAGCGTTCCCAAGCCGGCGAAGCGGCGGCGTAAGCCAGCCGTGGAGGCTTGGGAAGTGAGAATGCTGGCATGAGTAACGAGAGACGAGTGAGAAACTCGTCCGCCGAATGCCCAAGGGTTCCTGAGTAAAGCTAATCTGCTCAGGGTTAGTCGGGACCTAAGCCGAGGCCGACAGGCGTAGGCGATGGCCAACAGGTTGATATTCCTGTACCACGTCCCAACCGCTATCACCGATGGCGGGACGGGGTAGGCTAGGGGAACCCAGGCGATGGTTGACCTGGGGTAACTGCGTAGGGCGGGAGACAGGAAAATCCGTTTCCCATGAAGCCTGAGACAGGACGCCGAGGCCGTTGAGGCCGAAGTCCTTGAAGCCATGCCTCCAAGAAAAGCGTCTAGGGAGGTTGGACGTGCCCGTACCAAAACCGACACAGGTGGGCAGGTAGAGAATACCAAGGCGATCGGAAGAACCCTCGAAAAGGAACTCGGCAAAATGGCCCCGTAACTTCGGGAGAAGGGGCGCCATGTTAGGGTAATAGTCCCTTGCGGACTAAAGCCCGAGATGGCCGCAGTGAAACGGCCCAAGCGACTGTTTACCAAAAACACAGGTCTCTGCGAAGTCGAAAGACGACGTATAGGGGCTGACGCCTGCCCGGTGCCGGAAGGTCACGAGGAGAGGTTAGCCTTCGGGCGAAGCTTTGAATCCAAGCCCCGGTAAACGGCGGCGGTAACTATAACCGTCCTAAGGTAGCGAAATTCCTTGTCGGGTAAGTTCCGACCTGCACGAATGGCGTAACGACTTGGGCGCTGTCTCTTCGAGGGATCCGGTGAAATTGTAGTCTCGGTGAAGATGCCGAGTACCCGTGGTTGGACGGAAAGACCCCGTGAACCTTTACTACAGCTAGATGTTGGAGTTTGGGATTCGCTGTCCAGGATAGGTGGGAGGCTGTGAAGCGGGGGCGTCAGCTCTCGTGGAGCCAACCTTGGGATACCACCCTTCGTGTTCTGGGCTTCTAACCCGCTGCCGTGATCCGGGGTGGGAACAGCATCTGGTGGGTAGTTTGACTGGGGCGGTCGCCTCCCAAAATGTAACGGAGGCGCGCAAAGGTTCCCTCAGCACGGTTGGAAATCGTGCGTAGAGTGTAAAGGCATAAGGGAGCTTGACTGCGAGACAGACATGTCGAGCAGGGACGAAAGTCGGCCTTAGTGATCCGGCGGTAACTAGTGGACGTGCCGTCGCTCAACGGATAAAAGGTACTCCGGGGATAACAGGCTTATTCTTCCCAAGAGTCCACATCGACGGAAGAGTTTGGCACCTCGATGTCGGCTCGTCGCATCCTGGGGCTGGAGTAGGTCCCAAGGGTTGGGCTGTTCGCCCATTAAAGCGGTACGCGAGCTGGGTTCAGAACGTCGTGAGACAGTTCGGTCCCTATCCACCATGGGCGTTGGAGGCTTGAGAGGAGTCGTCTCTAGTACGAGAGGACCGAGATGAACGGACCTCTGGTGTATCAGTCGTCGTGCCAACGGCGCTGCTGATTAGCCACGTCTGGACGGGATAACCGCTGAAAGCATCTAAGCGGGAAGCCCACCTCGAGATGAGGCCTCCCATCTCCTAGAGAGAGTAAGAGCCGTGGTAGACCACCACGTTGATAGGCGGGACGTGCAAGCACAGCAATGTGTTCAGCGGACCCGTACTAATTGCTCGAGGTCTTGATTTAGAACTCGCGACATGCTGCTATGGAGTTTTGAGGGTGAGCGCCCGCTATGCCGGCATGCTCCGCTGGTTTGCCAGCACCTCACAAATTGGGCGGTCATAGCAGCGGGGAAACACCTCTTCCCATTCCGAACAGAGAAGTTAAGCCTGCTCGCGCCGATGGTACTCGGAGAGCAATCTCCCGGGAGAGTAGGTCGCCGCCCATTTCTTTTCGGCCGGGGTCAGGAGCGGATCTGATCCCGGCCGCTCGTTCGTCCTTGCCGTGTCCCGGGAGCTGAGGGCGCGCCCGGCAGGCTCGGGCCGCGCGCAGCTTCTCGCGCCAATCGGGGTCGAGCGCACGCAGCCGCGCCACACGCATACCGAGTGGGGGATGGGTGACAAAGAGGGTTGCGAGGCCCTCCTCGGCGAATGGATTGGCGGTGTAAAGCGGCTCGGTCACGGGGCTCGCCTGGAAGCTCACGATCTCCATCGCCTGCTCGAGACGGAGGAGGGCATCGGCGAGGCCGTGGGGGGAGCCGCAGAGCTCGGCGGCGACGCGGTCGGCGTCGTACTCGCGGTTGGGCGAGAGCAGCAGGTGCTGGAGCGAGGCCGCCAGTGGGCCGAGCGCGAAGAGCAGCCCGCGCTGGAAGAGGCCCCCCAGGCGGGAGAGCTCGATCACGGCCGCCGCGAGCGTCACCGCGAGTGTCTGGACGAGGACGTCGCGGTTGCGCAGATGGGCGAGCTCGTGGGCGACGATGCCCTCGAGCTCGGCCGGTGTCGCGACCGCGAGCAGCCCCGAGGAGACGGCGATCGCGGCGCCGCCCCGTGCGCCGCGGCCCGCGCTCAGCGCGCGCGGGAACCCGTCCCGGATGACGTAGAGCCGCGGCCTGACGACCCCGGCGCGTGGGGCGAGCCTGTCGACGGCCTGCTGGAACGGCAGTGCTTCGGTGGGAGCGAGCTCGCGGGCGCCGACCATTCCCGTGGCGATACGGTCGGCGTACCAGTAGACCACCGAGGCGAGCAGGACGACCGAGCCTGCGAAGAGGAGCGCGAGGCGGTAATCGCCAAGGCGCCAGCCGAGCACAGCGCCCCCGCCCGCGGGTACCGCGAGCAGCAGCCAGGATTTGAGCAGATTGCGCCCGACGGCGACGCGCTTGCCCAGGGCGCTCAGGCCTCGTCGTCGCGCTCGTCCGGCTCGTCCTCTGCGAGGCCCTGCGGAGGCCAGTCGGGTTCCGGGGCGTCGCAGCGGCTCGAGCAGTGGAGTGAGGCGATGTTCTGGAGCGGGATCAGGATATGGCCGTTCAGCTCGATGTGGGCGACGTCCTCGACGTAGCAGTACGCCGTTAGGACGCCGTCCTGATACTCGCCGCCAAACAGCGCGACCTCGACCTGCTCACCCTTGTACTTGTTGGTGTAGTCCTCCACCTCTCTCTGAGTCTATCCGTCGGATCCGGCCCCGCTCCACCGTGATCGCCGCTAGCTCGCAGTTGGCGTAGCGCGGCCGGGAGTCGCTCGGACCGCCCGAGGCGGTCCAGACCGCGTGCATCGGCCCTCCGTGGGTCACGACGAGGATCCGCTCGGAGGGGTGGGCCGAAGCGATCGCTCTCAGCGCCTCGAGAACGCGAAGCCCCATCGCCTCGTAGGTCTCGCCCGACTCCCAGCCCGTTGCGCCCTCGCGCCGGCGCCGCAGGCCGTCGGGATAGAGGCGCTCGACCTCGTCCATCGTCAGCCCGGACCACTCCCCGACGTCGACCTCGCGCAGGCGCGGCTCGAGCCAGACGGGGAGGCCGAGCGCGTCCCCGACGATCTCGGCTGTCTCGCGCGCACGCGCAAAGTCGGAGCTGTAGAGGGCCTGCGGGGGGTGGGGAGCGATCGCGGCGGCGAGCGCGCGGGCCTGCTCGCGGCCGAGCGCGTTCAGGTGCTGGTCTGCGTGACCCTGCCAGCGCCGCTCGCGGTTCCAGTCGGTCTCGCCGTGGCGCGCCAGGAGGATCGTCGTCGCCACCCGGCTAAGGTAGCCGCCCATGGAGCTCGGTCTCGCCGACAAGATCTGCGTCGTGACCGGCTCCACGGGCGGTATCGGGGCGGAGGTCGCCCGGCAGCTCGGCGAGGAGGGAGCGACCGTGGTCACCTCCGGACGTCGCGGCGAGGGCGCAGGGGACCTCCACGTCGCGGCCGATCTCGCCCGTGCGGGTGAGCCCGAGCGGGTGATCGGCCTGGCGATCGAGCGCTTCGGGCGTGTCGACTGCCTGGTGAACAACGTGGGCTGGGCGGAGACCCATCGCTTCGAGGAGCTCAGCGAGGAGATCTGGGAGTACTCCTGGCAGCTGAACGTCATGAGCGCCGTCCGCGCGATTCAAGCGGTCGTCCCGGGGATGGCCGAGCGAGGGGCGGGATCGATCGTCAACGTGTCCTCGACCGCGGGCAAGCGCCCGTCGGCTTCGCTCCCCGAGTACTCGGTCACCAAGGCGGCGCTACTCTCGCTCTCGCGCCTGGTCGCCGATCGCTACGCCCGCGACGGGATCCGCTGTAACGCGGTGACGCCCGGCCCGACCGGAACCGAGGCCTGGTTCCGCGCCGGCGGCCTTGCCGACCAGCAGGGGAACCGCGACGAGGTTGTCGCGAGAGTCGGAGCAGCACGCCCGATCGGGCGGATGGCGGAGCCCGGGGAGATCGCGGCCGTTATCGTCTTTCTCTGCTCTGAGCGGGCAAGTTACGTCACGGGCGCGGCCTGGAGCGCCGATGGCGGCTCCGTCCCGATCATCATCTGACCCCTCCGGACATCTCGATGGCGCCCGCCAGCGCCGATACCCTGAGACTCGTGCCCGCTCGCGAAGCTCTCGTCGCCGAATCCTTCGAGCAGCGGGCTCGCATGCGCGAGGAGCAGATGCTCTCGTCGCGCGCCGTGCGCAGCTATCAGACCCGCGGCCGGCTCCGCCCGATCGAGGAGTGCGGACTGCGCACCCCTTTTCAGCGCGACCGCGACAGGATCGTCCACTCCAAGCCGTTCCGCCGTTTGAAGGGCAAGACGCAGGTCTTCATCGACCCCGGCGGGGACCACTACCGCACGAGGATGACCCACACCCTCGAGACGACGGCGATCGCACGCGTTGTCGCGCGTGCACTGGGTCTGAACGAGGATCTTGTCGAGGCGATCGGCCTCGGCCACGACACGGGACACACGCCCTTCGGGCATGCCGGCGAGCAGGCGCTGGACGACGTTCTACGGGAGCGGGTCGGCGGACACTTCGCCCATAACGAGCAGTCGCTTCGCATCGCCGAGCGCCTCAACCTCACCCAGGAGGTTCGCGACGGGATCCTCACGCATACCGGCGAGCGGGAACCGGCGACGCTCGAAGGAAAGATCGTGCGGATCGTCGACCGGGTCGCCTACATCAACCATGACATAGACGACGCGATCCGCTTCGGGATCCTCGAGGAGGGTGACCTGCCGCTCGAGGAGATCGAGGTCCTCGGTCCGAGCGGCTCCACGCGGATCGACACGCTCGTCCACGATCTCGTCGAGAGCTCGGCGCGGGAGGGCAACATCGTCCAGAACCCCGTGATCGGGGGCGCGCTCGCGGCGCTGCGCGCGTTCATGTTCGAGCGCGTGTACCTCGGTCCGGCGACCCGGGCTGGTCAGCGGCAGGCGCGCGAGACGATCCGGGAGATCTTCGACGCGCTCGCCGCGCGGGGGGAGGATCCGCAGCAGATCACCGACTTCATCTCGGGCATGACCGACCGCTTCGCGCTCGAGTACGCCCGAACGCTCTCATAGTGGCCAGAATCAAGGATTCGAGCGTCGAGCGGGTGCGCGAGGGCGCGGACTTCGTGGCAGTGGTCGAGGAGCGGACGTCCCTCCGCAGGCAGGGAGGGCGATTGCTCGGGCGATGCCCCTTTCACGAGGAGCGTACGCCGAGCTTCACCGTCAACCCGGTCAAGCGCCTCTACCACTGCTTCGGGTGCCAGAGGGGCGGCGACATGATCGACTTCGTCCGCGAGACGCAGGGCCTCGATTTCGTGGGGGCGATCGAGTGGCTCGCCGATCGCTTCAGCATCGCTCTCGAGTACGAGGAGTCCTCGCCCGACGAGGAGGCGCGGCGTGTGCGGCGGCGGCGGTTGCACGAGCTGCTCGAGGACGCGACGACTTTCTACGAGCGCTACCTCTGGGAGTCGCAGGCCGGGTTGCTCGCACGCGAGTATCTCGCCGGCCGCGGTCTCGGCGAGGCGATCTGCCGCGAGTTCCGGATCGGGCTCGCGGTCGGGGGCGGCGCGCTCACGCGCAAGGCGCTCGAGAAGGGTTTTACGCTCGAGGAGCTCCAGGCGGCCGGGCTCGCCCGCGCGCGTGGCGGCGACTACTTCGAGCGGCGGCTGCTCTTCCCGCTCGCCGACGTGCGCGGCCGCGTGCTCGGCTTCCAGGCGCGGAGGCTCCACGACGACGACCCGCTCCAGGC
>Ga0302326_10026104_pt1 | contig 11821 bp, 7 predicted proteins | sample Palsa_T0_3_FD_202264 | JGI IMG/M metagenome (GOLD analysis project Ga0302326, IMG submission 202264) | Peat permafrost microbial communities from Stordalen Mire near Abisko, Sweden - Palsa_T0_3 | ecosystem: Environmental > Terrestrial > Soil > Palsa > Peat permafrost | place: Sweden: Abisko... | reverse complement strand
CGGCCTTTCTCCCCGCCGCCTACATCGCCGAGTCTCCGCCGCGCATCCAGGCCTACCGCCGCCTCGCGGAAGTTACCACCGAGGAGCAACTCGAGACCCTGCGCAAGACGTGGCGCGACCGATTCGGACCACTGCCCGAGGCCGCGGAGAATCTGCTCGTGATGACCGGGATCAAGCTCGCCGCCAGCGCGCGCAAGATCACGCAGGTGGAAGTGCGTGAAGGCAAACTCATCCTCACGCGCGGAGGCGATTATGTACAGATCGGCGGCAAATTCCCCCGCCTCACCGCGCCTGATCCAAGCGCCCGCCTGCGCGAAATCCTGGCGATGATCCGCAGCCTGTGACTGCGGCGATTTCCCGCACTCCGGCCGCCCATGGTGGCCGCACCTGCGATGAGTTTCATCGGTGGATCGCGCGCTCCCGAGTGCGATGGCAAATCAAGGCGCGTCAGCGCCATACCTCCCATTCTCGCGTACCGGGATTTGAAGGCCGCCGGCGCAGGTCATACGCATGCCGTTCAAAGCATGGCATCCTTCGATTCGAGGCGGCTATATATCGACTTCCTGCCATTGCACCGCGTCGCGCCAGCCGGGCGCGGCGTTGCGGTATCCAATGAGCAGCGCGATGACCTGATCCGCGGTGAAATTAAAATCTCCCGAAGCGCGATAGCGCCGGCCCGTGCCGCCTTCGTAATGCTCGATCTCAAATCCCTCGCGCGCGTCACCGCTTACTTCCATGGAGTGCCGGGCGTCGCGGTCGAGAATGAGGAACGCGTAGGTCGTGCACGCATCGAGGCTCAGCACCGCCTCGCGAATCTGCGCATCGGTCGGCCCGGGAATGCGGCGCTCACCGGCAATCTCCAAGGTGGGTTGGGGGGCAGGTGGTCCCGCGGCCGAAGGCGAATCCGGCCGGCCGTCGGCATGTGGCGCCCGGGCAAATTCACGAAGGCGGCGAAAGAGCGGGTTCATGGTGGGGACTGCGCCAGCAGCGTAGCCGCACGGCCGGTCTCATTCCACCGGAAAACCCGCGGGAGTGGGAAGATGAGCCAGTCAGCCAGTCAGACAATGAAACAATGGGACAAACGCGGCAGACGTGAGCGACGCAGCGGAGAAGTGCCGGATGCACGTCTCACGATTCACCGCCCACTTTGCCACAGCGCCGTGACCCGTGCGATCCTCGCAGGCTCGTCTGATTGTCTGATTGTCCCATTGTCTCATCGTTCCCCGTCCCATCGTCCGATCCCGCATTCGTCATTCGTCATTCCCACCCCCGCCCCCTCCCCGGCTTGACCCTCCCACGCCGCGCCCACTACCCTCCGCCAAATGCACCGCACCACCTTCCAACCCGGCGAATTGATCTTCCGTGAAGGCGATGAATCCAGCGATGCCTACTGGATCATCTCCGGCAAAGTCGAAATCAGCATCGAGACGCCCCAGGGGCGCAGCGTGCTCACCACGCTCGAGGAAGGCGAAATCTTCGGCGAAATGGGCATGATCGACGATCTGCCGCGCGCGGCCAGCGCCCGCGCGCTCACCGCCACCGAAGTGGACGTGGTCAACGAACGCGACTTCCACTACGAGGTCCTTCGCGACGAAGCGCGATTGTTGCCCTATCTCGACATGCTCTTCGAGCGCTTGCGCAGCACGAACGCGATGTTGCGCGCCGAGATGGCGAAACGCCGCACAAGTGATCTCATCGCTCCCGTGGCGGCCACGCCCGGAGACGGCGCCGCTTCACCCCTGTCACCGCCTGCTGAGGCCGAGCGCGGCACGATCACGATCTCTTCGACAGAGCGCTCGGCGGCTTTTCATCCGCGCGGTCTGAGGGCGAAAGTTGGCAAGTTTCCATTTCGCATTGGCCGGGAGATGGAGCACGAAGGTCTCTCCGGATTTGGCCGGGTCGATCTCGCCTTGCCGGACCACCGGCCATTCAGCGTCTCGCGCGGGCATTGCCTTATCGAGCGCAAGCGCGACACCTTTGTCGTGCGCGATTGCGGCAGCCGGCTCGGCACGATCGTCAATGGCGTTCCGCTTGGGGCGGAGGCGACGGAAACCACCGCACCGCTAATTCCCGGTGAAAACCGGCTCATCCTGGGCACCGAGGAAGGCCGGCACGAGTACATCGTGACGCTGGCTTAGCGGCATCCACACCATCGTGAGAAGGGGAGCCCGAGCTTCCAGCTTCCCGCGACTATGGGATCGGCATCCTGCCGGCGAGCCCGTCCTGGAGTCTGTCTCCGATCAGCGGTACGCCCGGCGATTGGACGGCGAGGCGATCTCCGCGCACTCCGCATCGAACGCTTTGTAGAGACCGTCGCGATCGCGCTCTTCATCCTTGAGTTTGTTGCGGAAGTAGCTGTATCGGACGCGGGCCTCCGCGACGGTGACATCGCTACGCACCATCGCCCGAAGCGCATTGAGAAAGCCTTGCGTGGCCGACCGCCGATCATTCTCGCTCACTCGCTTTTCGCGGATTTTGGCGAGCCAATCCGTGGCCGGACGGCGCAGCGTGTCCGTCGCGAACTCCGGGTCCTTTCTGCCGCGCAATGCTCCGAGAAAATCGACAATATCGTCGGTCAGTCGCGCGATTTGCTTAATTTGATCCGCCTCATTGTAGAGCATCGCCCAGTTGATCGGCTCCCAAGCCTGGACCGTGTCGATGCGATAACCAAAGCGCCGTATCACCACGGCGCCGGTCCCCGCCTGAGCATCCTTGGAAAACTGGTCGGAGCGCCGCGTCAGATAGGTGGCGATGCCAATCACCCTGCCGCTTTTCATGTGAATGATCGGGCTCCCGCTATTCCCTGGAATGAACTCCGCGGAAACTTCGAGGCGATCCGGCCCGATCCCCACAACCGCACCCTTTAACTGGGTCACGACACCACCACCGCCGCTGTTGCCGAGCACCATGACTTCGTCGCCGATGCGGACGTTGTTATCGAAGTCCGTCATCGCTTCGAGTGGATGCGGCGGAGATTGGGCCAGGGCGAAACGCACGATGTCCGGTCCTGCTCCGGCTTCGGCCTCGCCGGGAGTCACAGCCACGTTATCCAGCCGCGTGATCGATGGCTGTTTGATGTCGGCGACGACATGGATGTTCGTAAAGAGCCACGTCTGGTTCCCCTGACGACAGATGAATCCGCTGCCTGAACCGTCCGCGCCCTTCACGATGACAAAAGCGTCGTTGCGAATCTGCAATGGTTCGCCCCCCGCCGATGTATTCACCGCCGTTCCGCCGACTGGCCCACCGGGAACGCTCGCGTACTGCGGCTGCGAAGCAGGCGCAATCGGGGCTGTCGCTACGGGAGGCAGCGAAGGTACCGTACTCAGCGGCGTTGGCCCCGACGACGTCACGTTCCCCGCCGCCACGGCAATGGCAGGCGGCGCCGGCGTGGAAGAAACACGTGCGGCTGCGGTTGCCGGCAGTACCAAACCGGGAATCGTTGGAAACTCCGGCGCCTTCGGCGATTCGCGCGCCGCCGCAGGTGTCGTGGCGGGCGCCTTTACCGGCACGGCGGCAGTCGACGTGGTCGACGCCGGTGTCGACAGCGTCTCGACAACTTCCCTTGCGCCCGAGGGAACGGATTTCGCGGTCTCCTTCTTCGATCCGAGAATCAGGAAGAGCATCGGCACGCACACCACGCCGACCAGGAGAACGGTCCCGTGCGCTTCGCGCTTGCGACGAATGAGCGCGATCGCCGCCACGGTGGTGGCCGTAAACCAGGGTATCCAAAATAGGAACGGCCAGCGCGACAAGAACAGCACCGCCGTCCCTGCCGCCAGGCAAACCACTCCCGCAGGCGCGGAATCCTCGCCCAGGTTGTGGCACAGCCGGCGCCACGCCCAATTGAGAATGCACCGCCAGTTGGGAGCGATGGCGCCACTCACCTCTTCGCCCGCCGGATCGAGCAATCGCCCAAGCGGCTCCCACGACGGTTGATTGTCTGTCTGGACGAAATCGGTCGGGAGAAAACGCCCCTCGGCCAATCCCGCGCGCAGTTCGTCCTCGCCGAAGGGACCAAACATCTCACTGTCCTTCAGCACGTAATATTCGAGTGGTTTCTCCGGGGTCTCGCCAGACATGCAGTCCGAGAATCGCACGACCGGCTGCGGATTCAATCGCAAAGGATCATGCCTTTAGACGCCCTCTGATGGCCTTCTTCGCTTTTTAGACAGTCTCTGAGGGGATAATCGCCGCTCGGCGCGACGATTCGCTTGCGAGCGAGGCTTTCCTTCGCTTTTCTGAAGGGCCATGAGCGACGCATTTAAAACCAAGCAGCTATTTGATTTGGGTTCAGGGAAACAGGGCAGCCTTTACTCGCTGCCCGCTCTGGAGAAACAAGGCGTGGGGCCGATCTCGCGGCTGCCCATTTCCATCCGCATCGTCCTCGAGTCGGTGCTCCGCAATTGCGACGGGAAAAAAGTCTCCGAGCAGGACGTAAAAACGCTGGCCAACTGGAACGCGAAAAAGCCCGCGCCAGTGGAAATTCCATTCGTTGTGGCGCGGGTCGTCCTCCAGGACTTTACCGGCGTGCCGCTGCTCGTCGATCTCGCGGCCATGCGCTCGACCGTGTCGCGGCTCGGGCGCGATCCGAAAATGATCGAGCCCCTCGTGCCGGTGGACCTGGTGGTCGACCATTCCGTGCAGGTGGATTTCTTTGGCTCGGCGCAGGCGCTCCGGCTCAACCTCGACCTCGAATTCAAGCGCAACCGCGAGCGGTACCAGCTCCTCAAATGGGGCCAGCAGGCCTTTCAGACTTTCGGCGTGGTGCCGCCGGGCATCGGCATCGTCCACCAGGTGAATCTCGAATACCTCGCCAAGGGCATGCTCGAAAAGGACGGCGTTTGTTATCCGGACACCCTCGTGGGAACAGACTCGCATACCACAATGATCAACGGCCTCGGCGTGGTCGGCTGGGGCGTGGGCGGGATCGAAGCCGAAGCCGGCATGCTTGGGCAGCCGGTCTATTTCCTCACACCGGAAGTCGTGGGCGTGCATCTCACCGGCGCGGTTAAGGAAGGCGTTACCGCGACGGACCTCGTGCTGCATGTCACCCAAATGCTGCGCAAGGCGAAGGTCGTCGGAAAATTCGTGGAATTCTACGGGCCGGGTGCCAAATCGCTGCCCGTGGTGGACCGCGCCACGATTGCCAACATGGCGCCGGAATATGGCGCGACGATGGGCTTCTTCGGCGTGGACGAGGAGACCACGGCCTATCTCAACGGCACCGGACGCAGCCCGGAGCACGTGCGTGCCTTCGAGAACTACTACCGGGCGCAGGGCCTTTGGGGCATCCCCGCGCAAGGCCAGATCGATTACTCGGTCGACCTCGAGCTGGATATTTCCACGGTCGTCCCGGGCGTGGCTGGTCCGAAACGCCCGCAGGATCGCATCGTGCTCCCGGAACTCGGCAGCACTTTTCGCCATCTCTTCACGAAGGCAGTCGCCGACGGCGGCTATGGCAAGAAGCAGGATGAACTGGCGCTCAAAGTCCCGGTGCATATCAACGGCGCGTCCAACAACGGCGCGCACGACATGCTTTCCACGGACGTGGTTGCGGCCAAAGGCCATCTTCAGGAAGGCACCCCGCAAAACGTCGTCGAGATGACCACCAACCGGCCAACGCCGGATGCGGCGGGTGACCTGTCCGCCTCCGCCTACAAGCCTTCCGATACGACGATCGGCAACGGCAGCGTGCTCATCGCGGCGATCACTTCGTGCACGAATACGTCGAATCCCAGCGTCATGCTGGGCGCCGGATTGCTCGCGAAAAAGGCGGTGGAGAAAGGCCTCACCATCAATCCCGCGGTAAAGACTTCGCTTGGGCCGGGCTCGCGGGTCGTGACCGATTATCTCACCAAGACCGGACTCCAGGCGTATCTCGATACGCTCGGCTTTCAGACTGTGGGTTACGGATGCACCACCTGCATTGGCAATTCCGGTCCGCTGCATCCGGCGCTCGAGGAAGCCATCAACAAGAACGACCTCGTCGCGGTGAGCGTGCTTTCGGGCAATCGCAACTTCGAGGCGCGCGTGCACCAGAACATCAAGGCCAACTTCCTCATGTCGCCGCCGCTGGTCGTCGCTTTTGCGCTCGCCGGCACGGTGGACATCGACTTGAGCAAAGATCCGCTGGGCAAAGCCAAAGACGGATCGCCCGTCTATCTCAAGGACATCTGGCCGAGCCTCGGCGAGATCCGTGAAGCCATGTCCAGTGCGCTCAAGCCCGAGGTCTTTCGCCGGCTCTATACCGACTTCGCGACGCAGAATCCCAAGTGGAACGAGGTGCCTTCCTCCGTCGGCCAGGTCTACGCCTGGGACGAAAAATCCACTTACATCCAGGAACCGCCATTCTTCGACGGCTTCGGCATGAAGCCGGGTCACATCACGGAGATCAGGGGCGCGCGTCCGCTCGGCATCTTCGGCGATTCCGTGACCACCGATCACATCAGCCCCGCCGGCGCGATCAAGAAGAGCAGCCCCGCCGGCAAGTTCCTGCTCGAAAATGGCGTGGCCCAGGACGACTTCAACAGCTACGGCTCGCGCCGGGGCAACGACCGCGTTATGACCCGCGGGACCTTTGCCAATGTGCGGATCAAGAACCTGATGGTTCCCGGTGTCGAAGGTGGCGTCACCAAGTACCAGCCCGCCGGCGAAACGATGGCCATTTACGATGCCTCGATCCAGTACCAGGCCGCCGGCGTGCCGCTGATCATCTTTGCCGGCCAGGAATACGGCACCGGCAGTTCGCGCGACTGGGCGGCCAAGGGGACGCGCTTGCTCGGCGTAAAGGCGGTGGTCGCGCAGTCCTTCGAACGCATCCATCGCTCGAACCTCTGCGGCATGGGCGTGCTGCCCCTGCAGTTTTCCGAAGGTGTGAGCGCGCAGACGCTCCAGCTCGACGGGACTGAAACCTTCGACGTCCTCGACCTCGGCGATGACATCAAGCCGATGAGCGACGTCACACTCGTCATTCATCGTGCCGACGGCACGACCGAAAATGTTACCGTACGCAGCCGCATCGACACCGCCATCGAAGTCGACTACTTCCGCCACGGCGGCATTCTGCCCTATGTGCTGCGGCAGTTGCTCGGCGCGTAAAAGCTTCGATTCCCTTGCCGCGCCGCCGTGGCGCCGCGTAGCCTCTGCGGCGACATGCTTTCGTTCTTTCGGCCGCGGCTGCCGCAGACGCTGCGCGGCTATACTCGCGCCGATTTTTTGGCAGACCTCATTGCCGGCGTCACCGTGGGCATCATTGCGCTCGCACTTTCCATGGCGCTGGGCATCGCCAGTGACCGCACTCCCGCCGTCGGCATCGTCACGGCCATCATCGCCGGGTTTCTCAATGCCGCGCTGAGCGGCTCAAAGGTGCAAATCGCCGGGCCGACCGCGGCCTTTATTCCTGTGGTGGTTGGTGTGGCCCAAAATTACGGTGTGGATGGTCTGGTGGTCTGCACCCTCGTGGCCGGCGTTATTTTGATCCTCATGGGCATTTCGCGGCTCGGCGTGATGATCAAATACATTCCCATGCCGGTCATCGCCGGTTTCACCGCGGGCATCGCGATCTATATCTTCAGCACCCAGGTGCGCGACTTTCTCGGCTTGCACATCGCGGAAAAAGTCCCGGCGGAATTCATCGGCAAAGTGTTCGTGATCGCGAAACACGTCAACACGATCGACTGGCCCAGCACCGGCGTGGCGCTGGGTTCCGTGCTGCTCATCAAATTCTGGCCCCGGAAATGGGGGAGTCGCGTCCCAGGAACGATCGTTGCCGTCATCGTCGGCACCATCGTTGTCGCCGCTTTGCATCTGCCTGTGGAAACGCTCGGCTCCCGCTTTGGCGCCGAGGCCATTCCGCGCACTCTTCCTCCGCCGCACTGGCCAAAATTTGATTGGACCCATCTCAGCGACCTGGTGCGTCCGGCCTTTACGATCGCGCTTCTCGCGTCCATCGAGTCGCTGCTCTGTGCGGTCGTTTCCGATGGGATGATCGAGGACAAGCACGACTCCAATACCGAGCTCTGCGCCCTGGGCGTGGCCAATATCGGCAGCGCGCTCTTCGGCGGCTTGCCCGCCACCGGCGCCCTGGCCCGGACCGCGGCGAGTATTCGCAGCGGCGCCCGCTCGCCGGTCGCCGGCATCACCCATTCCGTCACCCTCCTGGTGGTCGTGCTCACCGCCGCGCCGCTCGCCCGCTTCATTCCCCTTCCGGTGCTCAGCGCCGTGCTCGTGATCGTCGCGCTCAACATGGGCGAATGGCATCACTTCGCGCGCCTGCGCCACTGGCCGATGAGCGACGTGGTGGTGTATCTGCTCACGTTTGTCCTCACGGTTTTCACCGACATCACGGTCGCGGTGGAAGTCGGCATGGTCCTGGCCTCGGTGCTCTTCATCCGGCGCATCGCGGAAACCACCAAACTCACCAGCGTCGACGAGCGCGATCTCGACTACGACCCCGAGCATTCCCTGCGCGGCAGGACGTTGCCGCCAGGCGTGGCCGCCTTTCAACTGCAAGGCGCCTTCATGTTCGGCGCCGCCGACCGGCTCGATTCCGTCCTGAGCCGGCGCGAACAACGTCCGCGCGTGGTGATCCTGGGAATGAAGCGCGTCCTCGCGCTCGATGCCACCGGCCTCCATGCGCTCGAGGAATTTCATCACCATCTCCAGCGGCGCGGCAGCCATCTCGTCATTTCCGGCGTACACACGCAGCCCTTCATGGCCCTGAGCCGAGGCGGCTTCGTCGAGGTGCTGGGCGAAGATAATTTCTGCGCCGACATGGACACGGCCCTGACTCGCGCGGCGGTATTGGCGGGGCCATAAAAACTGAGCACTGAGTCCGCCAAAGGACGGATCCGTCTCCGCCGTAGGACGGATCTGTCCTTTGGCATGACTCCGGCATGACACGGAGCGCTTACTCCCGGACAAACCCCTGTTCCTTCAGCCAGAAAGCGCAATCCCGGGTCCAGGGATGCATCTTCGCCGGGTCGAGATCCTTGGCGCCGAGTCCGATGCCGTGCTTGCCCTTTTGGTAGAGATGCAAGTCGAACGGGACGCCTTTCTCGCGCAAAGCGGTGGCGAAGGCGAAGGCGTTGTCCACGACCACCTTGTCATCCTCGACCGTCTGCCAGATGAAGGTGTGCGGCGTGTCGGTGCGCACGTTCAACCGTGGCGAGAGCATCTTCTTTTGTTCGGGCGTGGCATTCGGGCCGAGGAATTGTTCTTCGCGCTCCGGCTTGGGGACGTCGAAGAGGATGAAACCATAGCAAAGCACCGCCACGTCCGGGCGGGAACTGGCCCGCTCAACGGCCTCTTCCGCATTGGGCTGGCCGGCGTCGAACTGCGTAATGAGCGTGGCGGTGAGATGTCCGCCGGCGCTGGAGCCAATCATGCCGATGCGCTTCGGATCGATCCCCCACTCCGCGGCGTGGCTACGCACCGTGCGCATCGCGCGCGCCGCGTCGAGCAACGCCGCCGGCACGTGGTAGCCGTCGGTCGTGAGCCGGTACTTTAAGACGAACGCGGCGATGCCGAGCGAATTCAGCCATTTGGCAAACGGTTCGCCCTCGTGCGCAGCCAGGTTGCGGTAGCCGCCGCCGGGACAAACAACGAACGCCGCGCCGCTCGCCTGCTCGGGCGCCGGCCAGTACGGCGTGAGCGTTGGAATGTCCTTCTCGGCGTCGCCGAGCGCTTCGGGCGCCTTGCCCCGCCACAGGCGCATCGGCTCGGTGGGTCGGTCGATCGCCCACGTGGAAGCGGCGACGAAAAAGCAGAGGATCCAGAGAATGCGGGGAGAAATCATGCGGGGATGTTTAGGGGATTCCGCGTGCGGCGCAATGCTCGATACGCGCTTGCCGAGGTAGGGACGACTGGCCCCAGTCGTCCGGGATCAAACGCCGAATCTAAGGTTGCCCCGCTTGCAGCATTGACAGAACATCCGAACCCGGCCCACCGTTGCCGCCCACATCATGAAAGACCCCCTCATTTCCACGCCCAGCCGGCGTCAATTCCTGAAGACTACCGTTGCCGCTTCCGCGCTGGCCGGGGTTAGCATTCCGTTTGTCCACGCCGCGGAAGACAATACCACGCAGGTCGCACTCATCGGGTGCGGCGGTCGCGGCACCGGCGCCGCAGCCAACGCGATGTCCGTCACCGGTCCCCCGGTCAAGCTCGTCGCCATGGCGGATGTCTTCCAGGCCAAGTTGGAGAAGAGTTATAAATCCCTCAGCACCCAGCACGCCGAAAAAGTCGACGTTCCCGAGGATCGCAAGTTCATCGGTTTCGACGGCTATAAGAAGGCGATGGATAGCTTGAAGAAGGGCGACATCGCCATCTTCACCACCCCGCTCGCGTTCCGTTGGGTGCACTTCGGTTATGCCATCGAGAAAGGGCTCAATGTCTTCATGGAGAAGCCGCTCGTCGCCGATGGCGCGAGTGCGAAAAAGATGTACGCGCTCGCCGAGGAGGCCTCGAAGAAGAACCTGAAGGTCGGCGTGGGCCTCATGTCCCGCCACAGCACGCCCATGCGCGAACTGCAGAAGCGTATCGAGGATGGCGAAATCGGTGACATCATCCTCATGCGCGGCTATCGCATGTCGCCTCCGATCGGTTCGGCATTTTCAGAAAAATGGCCCGGCCTCACCGAGAAAACACCCGAAACGCCGAGCGAGCTCCTTTGGCAGATCAGCCGCTTCCACAGTTTCCTCTGGGCCAGCGGCGGCTGCTTCGCCGACTTCTACATCCATCACATCGATCATTGCTGCTGGATGAAGAACGCCTGGCCGGTCAAGGCCCAGGCTGTCGGCGGACGCCACTACCGCGACAATTACATCGACCAGAACTTCGACAGCTACGCCGTCGAATACACCTTCGCCGACGGCACCAAATTCCTCATGGATGGCCGGTGCATGATCGGCGCGGCGGCGATCTACTCCAGCTACGCCCACGGCACCAAAGGCCTCGCCGTCATCTCCAAGAGCGGCGACATCGGCACGCCGTCGATGACCTTCAAAGGTCAGAACATGGACAAATCGAACATGATCTGGGAAAGCACCGACAAGTCCGTTGCCTATCAGAATGAATGGGACGACCTCATCTCCGCCATTCGCACCGACACACCGTACAACGAGGTCAAACGCGGCGTCGACGCCAGCGTCGCGACCGGCCTCGGCCGCATGGCCGCCCACACCGCGCAGGAACTCACTTGGGACGATTTCCTCAATTGCGACTTCGCCATGGCCCCCGACGCCGACAAGTTCACCATGGACAGCCCGGCGCCCGTCCGTTGCGACAAAGACGGCAAGTATCCCGTGCCGCAGCCTGGCATCGTCAAGAAGTACGAGTACGAGCCGCAAAAGAACGCCTAGGCGAACCGCTTAAATACTTTCCGTATGGAGGGTTACTGCCGGGGAAGCGCTCCTTCCCCGGCAGATCTTTTTTTGGAGCGTGCCATGCACTTTGACGATGAGGCAACCCGTGCGCGGCAGGAACGCCGCGCCGCGCCGTCCTTGTTCGCGTGGCGCGATTACTTCGCGGTCTCGGTGGGCGCGGGTTTCCGCTCGAAGACGGCCGATAGAACGAAAAGACCTGTGGCCGTGCAGATGCAACTGTCGGCCACGTTGAACGCCGGCCACGGATCAGCATAACGCACATGCAGGTTGAAGAGCAGAAAATCCACCACGTGCCCGTGGTTGAGCCGGTCTGTGAGGTTGCCGAGAATGCCGGCCAGGAGCAGCGCCACGGCCCAGCGCGAGGGCCGATCTTTGAACGCTCCGCGGTGAAAGAACCAAAGGAGCGCCGCCAGCGCCACCGCGGAAAGCGCGAC
>Ga0302326_10026103_pt1 | contig 11822 bp, 9 predicted proteins | sample Palsa_T0_3_FD_202264 | JGI IMG/M metagenome (GOLD analysis project Ga0302326, IMG submission 202264) | Peat permafrost microbial communities from Stordalen Mire near Abisko, Sweden - Palsa_T0_3 | ecosystem: Environmental > Terrestrial > Soil > Palsa > Peat permafrost | place: Sweden: Abisko... | reverse complement strand
AACGGCATGGGCGGCCGACGCTCGTTATCTCGCGTGACGGAGATGAAGCCCACGGTTCGGGACGATCGATCGGTGGCTTTCATCTTTTACAGGCCCTCGAATCCTGCCACGAACTCTTCTCCCGCTACGGCGGACACGCGCACGCGGTGGGCTTCGCTTTGCCGAGCGCAAACGTGGAGAAGCTGCGTGCGCATCTCGATGGTTACGCGCGCGCACGGCTCTCTCCTGCCGATTTCGAGCCTCGCCTTGCGTTCGATCGTGAGCTGCCGCTGGCGGAAGTGACTCCAGAACTTTATCGAGCGCTCGTTTTACTCGAACCATTTGGCATGGAGAATCCCGAACCTGTCTTTGCAGCGCGGGCAGTAAGGCTGATGACGCCTCCCCAGGCGGTTAAGGACAAGCATGTGCGGCTGCGCGTGGCCTCGGCCGGAGATGGTTTGGCGGGGGCAGTTGCGGCGGCTGCGCAGGACTTTACTCCCCGTTGCCATCCCGACAGTGTGGCGAATGGGCATCGCTCGGTCGCAGGGCAGAGTCCCGCCAGCACACCATCTGCTCAGGCTGCTCGACCTTCATGGCGCGACAACATGGCATTTAAAGCGATGGGCTGGCGGCTCAAGGAATCCTGCGACCGGCTGCAATTGCTGGCCGGAGATCGCCTGGATATTGCCTACTCGCTCGGCATGAATGATCATCCCGAATTCGGCGGGTTGGAGCTGAGCTTGCGCGACGTGGTGCGGACGCCGTGAGCACTCTCGTTTCTGGACTCTTTTGCTGCCGTGTTGTCTCTCCGTTCGTGGTGTAGAGACAAGAGGGTGATCCGTCTTTTTGACAAGAGGTTGATCCGCCTTTATAGTGCCGGGCATGAATGGTACATTCTTCTGCAACAAGTGCGGCGCGCAGAATCCGGCCGGCGCTCAGTTTTGCAGCCGTTGCGGAGCTCCTACAAGCCCGGCGTCGGCGTCAGGCGTTGTTCCACCACCCAATGTGCCACCCACGGCCTCGGCTCCGCCTTATTCAGCCCCCAGTCTTCCGTACACGATCGTTGCGCCAGTTGCCGGCGTCCGCTATGGCGGGTTCTGGATTCGGGTAGTTGCTGCGATCGTCGATTCCATCATCTTGCGGGTCGTGGTCGCTCCCGTCGGAATAATTTTCGGCGCTCTCGGGCTGGCGGGAGGGATCATGACCGGCGTTCCTCACGTAGGGCTGCATCTCCTCGGCGGAGGAGTCACCGTCATCCTGCTGGTTTTTGGTTCCTGGCTGTACGAGGCTTTTATGGAAAGCTCGTCCTACCAGGCCACACTGGGCAAGATGATTTTTGGCATGAAAGTCACCGATCTCCATGGCAACCGGATCTCCTTCGCACGGGCAACGGGCAGGCATTTTGCGAGGTGGCTCTCCGCTCTGATTTTGTTCATCGGCTACATCATGGTCGGTTTCACGGAGCGCAAGCAAGGACTGCATGATCTGCTGGCCGGGACGCTGGTGCAGCGGACATGACCTCTTAATCGTTCCGCTTTCCCGCTCCTCGCGATTATTCTGCGCCCGAGCGCGTTTGTCGGGCAACCGCGGAACCAGGGGTAGCGGATGAGTCAAGGACGGCACTGGCTCTATGGTGATCGAGCAGGGTCCTGTGAATCTCAGGTGGCTCCAGTCGATCCATTCCCTTCCGTCCATCGAGATCACGAGCTTCGAAGAAGCTGCAACTTAGGTCAGGCAGGCGGCCGAGTTCTGTGGCATACAGGTTCGCATCCTCACGCGGGAGTGCTGCCGCGCCTCGTCGCGCGGAGTTAGGACGCTACCGAAAGTTGCATGTTTTGTGCGACTCGCCTTGCGCGTCTTCGTCACCTGTTCCTTCGACAGTGGTCTGGTTCCGGCGACACCCGGTACGCCAGCAGGTCGCGTTACACTAACCTCTGATGGCCTTGCGAGTTTCACGGCTGCGCCACTGGTTTGCCTTGGGCGCCATTTTGATGGTTGCTACCGTCTCCGGAATGTATTTCTACGCGCGCTGGAGCCTGCGTAAGACCATCCATGACATTCCGGCAAAAATGGGGCTGGACATTCAGCAGACAGCCGAGGGGTTTTCGATCTCGAAGTCGGCCGAAGGGCGGACTCAGTTCAAGGTGAGCGCCTCCAAGGCGGTTCAGTTCAAAGAGGGCGGGCGCGCGGAACTGCATGACGTCAAGATCGTCGTCTACGGCAAGGACGCCAGCCGCTTCGACCAGATCAGCGGGGACGACTTTGAGTTCGACCCTCAATCGGGTAATGTGACCGCGAAGGGCAGAGTGCTGATTGACCTCGAGTCCAATCCCGAGGGTATCCGGCACGCCGACCAGTCGCCTCCCGAGCAAACCAGAGTTCCACTTCATCTTGAAACCGACGGTCTGGTGTTCAACAAGAATACGGGCGATGCTTCGTCTGGCGGCAAAGTCGTATTTCGAACGCCGCAGGCATCCGGTTCGGCTGTAGGGGTTCAGTATTTCGGCAAGACGGGCACGATGGACCTGCTGTCGGCGGTGGTCGTGACCGTCAACCGGCCCCAACCCGTCCATGTCAACGCAAATCACGGCGTAATTACGAAGGTGCCGCACCAGGTCGTGCTCACCACCGTGCACATGACCCGCGAGCAACAGAAAGCGCGGGCGGATCAGGCGACATTTTTCCTGCGTGAAGACAACACGGTTGAACGCATTCTTGCCGAGGGCGATGTGGAGAGCGACGTTCCCGGCCGGCCCTCCGGCGCGCAAGGCTCCAACTCCGAAGCTCCCGACTCAATAACCCATGAGCGTTCAGATACCGCCGAAATGTTCCTGACCGGAACGCGGAATTTACTTACCACCGCGATTCTCACCGGCAACGTGCACCTTTCTAGTGAAAAGACGCAGACCGGGAGAACGCAGGCCCAGGGAGCGCAAACTCAGGCACCGCAAGCTCAGGAAGCGCAACCCGCCGAGGCTTTTTCCGGACGTGCGACACTGCATTTTGTCGGAGAGCAGGTGCTCAGGTCCGTGCACGCCGAAGATGGCGTGCGGTTGACACAGAAAAGCACTCAGGGCGGAGCTTTGCTCGCGCCAGAAGCGACCAAGGGAGGCACGCCAACGCAGAACCAGGCTCAGGATATTGAGGTGACCGCTCCGGTCATGGACTTCAGCGTTAAAGACGGCCGCCTTCTGGAGCGCGCAGAGACCAACGGACCGCCGCGGATCGTTATCACGCAGCCGGAAGGGAATCAGAAAACTGTGGTTACAGCCGCCAAGTTCACGGCAACATTTACCGCGACAAATCGGCTGGCGACGCTGCATGGAGAACCGGCCGCCAGGATTGTCAACGGCCTGATCGATGCCAGTGAGATCGGCGCGAACAAGACCGGCAAGAATAAGACCGGAGCGAATAAACCCGGTGCCCCTGGACAGGCCGATCGTGTATCGACCAGCAAAATGCTGGATGTCATCTTTCTGCCTGAGGGCGGAGTCCGGTCGATCACGCAGACCGGTAACCTCGCTTACGTGGATGGTCCACAAAAAGCTTGGGCTGCGCGCGGCGAATACACCACTGCAGATCAAATGCTGGTGCTGAACGGATCGCCTCGAGTCGTGGACACAGGCATGACCACAACGGCCGCGACGATTCGCATGAACCGGGCCACCGGCGATGCCTTTGCCGAAGGCAACGTCAAGAGCACCTACTCCGATCTCAAGGCGCAACCAGACGGCGCTCTGCTCGCCTCGTCCGACCCGATTCACGTTACCAGCCGCAGCATGACGGCTCATCATTCGGAGGCGATTGCTGTCTACACAGGGGATGCCCGGTTGTGGCAAGACGCGAACATCGTGGAGGCTCCCACGCTGCAGTTTGATCGCGACCATCGATCGCTGGTAGCTCATGGCGATACCCCGGGTGACGGCCACGGGGCGGCACAGGCAAATGCAGCGCAACCGGTTTCCACCGTGCTGGTGCAAGTGGAGAAGAGCGGCAAGGTGACCCCGGTCCATGTCACCTCGGAGCGTCTGAACTATGTCGATGCGGAGCGGACAATTTTTCTGGAAGGCGGGGTGACGACGAGGGCCGACGACGCTACCATGACCGCCCGGCGCATGACGGTATTTTTGCGGCCACGAAGCGAGTCCCAAGACGGAACATCCATTCGAAAAACGCCGCAGGGCGGGAACCCACAGGCCGGAACCTCGCAGGCCGGAGCAACCACGAACCCGTCAATGCCGGGACAAGTGGACCACATCGTGGCCGAGAACCAGGTTGTGATCACGCAGCCGACACGGCGCGCAACGGGCGACCGTTTGGTGTATACGTCGGCCGACGACAGGTTCGTCCTTACCGGCGGACCGCCTAGCATTTTTGATGCCGAACGAGGCAAAATCAGCGGCGATTCGTTGACTTTCTACAGACACGATGATAGGGTGCTCGTGGAAGGCAGGGAAACATCTCCGACGGTTACTCGGACACATGTGGCACGATAAATGCATACGCTGTCCACTGACGAAATTGGAAAATCCTATCGTCGCCGACGCGTAGTCAACGGAGTCAGCCTGCAGGTGCTCCAAGGCGAAGTTGTGGGGCTTCTCGGCCCGAACGGCGCCGGAAAAACCACTTCCTTCTACGCAATTGTAGGTCTAATTCCTCCCGATACAGGCAGGGTGTTGTATGACGACGAGGATATCACTAGCGTTCCCATGTACTTACGGGCACGCCAGTACGGCATTAGCTATCTCCCCCAGGAAGCTTCGGTTTTTCGAAAGCTGACGGTCGAGGAAAACATCCTGGCCGTACTGGAAGTCCAGCCGATTTCCTGGCATGAACGGCGGGAAAAAGCGGAGAAGCTGATTGACCAGCTTGGACTGGAACATATACGGCAGAATCGCGGGTACGCGCTGTCGGGTGGGGAACGGCGCCGGGTTGAGATCGCTCGGTCGCTTTGCATCAGTCCCACTTTCATTTTGCTCGACGAGCCATTTTCGGGTATCGACCCGATTGCAGTTCTGGATCTTCAAAAGATAATCTCTGACCTTCGAGCCAGCGGGATCGGAATCCTGATCACGGACCACAACGTTCGCGAGACGTTGTCTGTCACCGATCGGGCATACATCATCAACGAGGGGCGAATCTTCCGCTCCGGTACTCCGGAGGAGTTGGGAAGCGATCCCGAGGTACGCAGAGTTTATTTGGGGGAAAGCTTCTCACTGGTATGAGAACAGATGGTTCTCAGTTCTCGGTTCGCTCAGTAAGACCTGAACCCCACAAGTGGCTTCACCGAGAACCGAGAACCGTTTTTAGTTACTAAGGCGTGGGCACATTGACCTTTCGTGTCCACACGATCAACCTTGGTGCATGAGAAGCTAAATTTTCCACACCCGGTGCGCCGAAAAGGCGGACAACGGGGTGACTGAGAACTGAGAACCGGGAACTGAGAACTTTTTTGGGGAGAAATGGTGCTTCTTCAGCACAAGCTCAACGTCAAGTTATCCCAGCGGCAGATTCTGACGCCTGGTCTCGTGCAGATGGTGTCGGTGCTCGCGCTCAACAAGCTCGAGCTTAAGGACATGATCAATGCCGAGATGGTGGAGAATCCGGTCCTGGAAGAGCTCGAAGATACAGTTCCCTTGCTTGATGATGTCGGACGCCAGGAGGAAGAACGCGACCGGCTGGCATCGAAGGCCACCTCGGAAGAGGCGCCGGCCATCGCGGATGAGAAGAAAGACCCCTTCGAAGAGATTGATTTCGGATCGTTCTTCCAGGACTATCTGGATCCCGGATACCGCAGCTCGGGGGAAATGGAAGAGATCGAGAAGCCTTCGTTCGAGAATTTCCTGTCGAAGCCGGGAAACTTGAGCGACCACCTTCTATGGCAACTGGGTGCGATTTCCGTGCGGCCGCCAGTGCACCAGGCTGCCGAACTCATCATCGGGAATCTGAACGAAGAGGGATACCTGATTGCCAGCGACCAGGAGTTGCTCGGAATCGCTCCGGTCGCGGCTCCCGATGCCGATGTGGAGGTGGCGGCCAAGATTGTGGGTGAGGCGGCGGCGCTCGGGTTGGTAGTTTCCGAGACCGTGCCGGCAAGCTCTGATGTCGATGCGCCCGAGTTCGCCGGATCTGAGCTTGAGACTTCCGTTCTTCTGCCCGAGCACCACTTCTCGACGGAAGACGCCGGTGTTTCGGAGTTGACGGCGGAAGGAGCTTTGACCGCGGAAGGTGCCGGAACCGTCTTGGGTGGTGACGGAGAAGAGCCCACAACGGTTGCGCCGGAGGCGGCGCAGCATGGTGAAGCACAGGATGGTGAAGCAGAGGTTCGCTACGAGATGCCAGCCGAGCCTCCGTCAACGAGTGCGGCCAGCGCCGCAGCAGCGGTGGCGCCGGCCCGGAATCCCCATGCGAACCACAACGGCAACGTCAGCCTGAACTTCACCCTCGCCGACCTGCATGAGGCGCTGGAAGTTGTGCGCCAGTTCGATCCGCAGGGTATAGCCTGTCGCGACCTGCGCGAATGTCTCCTCTATCAGTTGCGCTACCATCTGGAGCAGTTGCAAATGCACCGGAATGGCAATGCCGTGACCGAGCAAGTCGTAAAGGATGCTATCGCCCTCGTCGATCAACATTTGCGTGCGGTGACGCTGAAGCAGTTCAAGGAAATCGCTCGCGCCATCGGGCGTCCGGTGGAAGCAGTGCAGGCAGCGCTCGATTACGTGCGCACGCTCGACCCCCGGCCGGGATTGCGCTACAACAAAGTTCCGGCTCGTCTGATTGAGCCCGATGTCGCTTTTGTGAAGCATGGCGACGAGTGGCTCGTTATCATGAACGACGAAGACCTGCCGCAGTTGCGTTTGAACCCCGCCTACAAGCGGCTGATGACCCGCGACGGCAATGACCGCGACACCCGCAACTACGTCAAAGACCGCTACAAGTCGGCTATCCAACTGATCAAGAATATCGAGCAACGCAAGCAGACGATCGCCAAGGTCTGCTACTCGATCGTGGCGCGACAGCAGGATTTCCTGGAGCGGGGAATCGATCAGCTGAAGCCGATGATGATCAAGGAAGTGGCCGAAGAAATTGGCGTTCATCCTTCCACGGTGAGCCGCGCGGTGGCGAACAAGTACGTCCACACGCCGCAGGGCGTGTTTGAACTGCGTTATTTCTTCTCGGAGAGCGTGCAGGGGCCCGAGGGTGGCGGTACTTCCTTGCTGATTCTGAAACGCCGCGTCAAAAAGTTGATCGAAGAAGAAGATCCCAGTCGTCCCTTGACCGACGAACAGATCACCCGCATTCTGCAATCGCAAGGTATTCAGGTCACCCGCCGAACCGTCGCGAAGTATCGCGAAGATATGAAGATTCCCAGCACGCACCAAAGAAGAGTGAAAAAATAATCGGGTGATCTGCCATCGGGTCATCGGGTGACCCAAGACAACCTTTGACTTCCGATCACCCGATCGCCCGAGGACCCGATCCTCATCGAAACCTTGTTCTTTTCAGGAGCACGCCTGATGAACGTGGAATATACCGCACGGAAGTACGTAATCACTCCCAGCATCCGCAAAGAAGTTGAAACCGGACTTAATAAAATCCGCAAAATTCTCGGCGACCAATTCGAAACCAAAGTGATTCTGGCCGTCGAAAAGCGCCGGCACAAAGCTGAAATCACGATCGACCCTCCCCATGGACCGATTGTGGGGATGGCCCAGCACGACGATATGATGTCGGCCGTAAACGAGGCGCTCGATCACCTGCAGAAGCAGGCGCTCAAGCAGAAGACAAAGTGGCTGAGCAAGAAGCGCAAGGCGGTCAAGAAATTTAACGGCCAGTCGCTCGAAAACGACATGCATGCGACGCTGGGATTGGCGGAAGATGCGAGCTTTTCTGTCCTGGTTCACAAATTTCCCTCGGTGGCGCGGACCACCGAAGTGCATCTCGTGCATGCCCAGGACTCGGTCGCGCTTCGTGCGATGACTTTGGAGGAGGCGATCAAAGAGGCGCATTTCCGCGACAAAGATGTTTTCGTATTCCGGGATCCCAAGGGCAGGTTGATGGTGCTGCATCGCACCCGCGAGGGCAAGATGGAGTTGATTGAAGCGCCGTAAAGAATCGGGCCATCGGGTGATCGAAAGTCAAAGCCTTTTGAACTTGGATGGCCCGATGCTCCGAAACACCCGATTCCTGGATGCTGGTTGCTCCTTGCGTCCGCTGCAGGGCCGGAAACCAGGTTGAGGCAACTTCTTCCTCCGGCAGTTGCAAATGTTTCGCCAGTCGCTGGATTGCGACCACTCGCCCAATGCCTGCGCAAGCATGAGACGGTAGAAAGGCCGCAGGCTGTTATTCTGCCCAAGCAGCACGGCCCTGGCAGCTTTTCTCCGCGTCCGGTAAATTCAATGAGCACAGAGAACGAGCGGAAAGCCTACTTTGGTAATGCCTCAATGTGGAAAACTTAGGGCATTCCCCCCTTGCGCAGTCGGCGGTTTCATGAGTAACATCAAGATGTTCCCAAATGGCCATGCTTCCAGGCTGGCCGTTCGCGCCCATTCAACTCCAGGCGCCAAGTTAATTTGAACAACGACACTTTGAACATTACAGTTTGAATATCGTTCTCGAATAGCATCCAGCCGATGTGGGATTTTGGTCTGCCGGTGGCCGATGTGTAGCGAAAGACGTGCATAAAGACGTGACGTAAAAGACGTGCGGTAAAGGACGCGCCGTCAACGCAGTCCATCATGTGTTCCGCTCAACGTCGGACTTCAGGAACGCAAGGGTTAGACGAAACAATCAGGCCTGTGACCCAGACCTGGGGATTGGCTTCGGAATCAACTCCGAAAATTAAACAACGACGATTAACAAGAGAAAAATATGAATGCAGGACCCGGACAGCCCTCCGCAGGCGGAGGGAGACACAAACGGCGCCGTGGGCGGCGTCCGCCAAAACGAGGCGCAGGCGGCCCCATGGGCCGCATACGTCAAGACCAACAAGGAATCTTTACCGCGCCCATGGATCACAGCTACCGCGCTAATCTGGGCGGCGACAATGGCAACGGCAGCCCCGGAAGAGGACCGCGCCGGCCCGGTTTTTCCGCCTCCTATCCGGTTCTCGATCCTGAGCCCTTGCCCGCTCCGCGAGAGGATGCGGCTTCGCGTGTGTTTGCGTTTGTCGAAGACCTGTTCTTCCTGAGCAAAATCCAGGACACGGGCCGCAAGATGAACGTCAAAGTGGAGTTTGTGAAGAACGAAAAGGAACTCACGGAGAGGATGAAGAGTAACGGCGAGGAAAAGCCTTCCCTGATCATCTTCGACTTGAATAACGCCAACGCCAAGCCTTTGACGCTGATCCCTAAATTGAAAAGCAAGCTGAAGAAGGGCACGTCGATCATTGGATTTCTTTCCCACGTGCAGGGCGATCTGAAGCAGAAGGCGCATGATGTGGGTTGTGACATGGTGCTGCCGCGCTCGGCGTTTTCGCAAAACTTGCCGCAGTTACTGCGCCGGCACGGCGCCATTGAGGTTGAATCCGGAGCGGCCGACTAGCTGAAGGGGCAACCGGGACGGCGTGCGAACTGGCTGAGCCTGATACAATTTCGCCGTGTTCCCTCAAAATCTTCTGATCAGGGCGGCTCTGCAACTTGCTGAAAAACTCGAGAGATTGCTGAAAAACTCGGGCTTCGTATCCTCGAGCTTCGGATCAGGGTATCGCTTCAGCGACACCGTAAGTCCTGCGAAATCGGACGCCCCTTTAGGGGCCGGGCATAGAAATTCCACTTTTTCAGCACTCTGTATAGCCTGGTCTATGGCTGCGATGGTGTTGGCGACGGCTGCCGCTCAACAGCCTCCCGTAAAAGTGAACGTTCTGAACGTGTGCGCACCCTCCGCCGACGATCAGAAGGAATTGTCGGCGGCGCTGGCCAAGGTGCCGGGCAAACCGGTCTTCGGCGCGGACTACGAAGTATCTCGCGGACGTTCCACAATCGATCCGAACACTCCTATTCCGGGCATGCAGCCATTGCCGGCGGGGACGGTCTCGGCGGCCGACTGGGTCCGGATTCGGCGCGAGTTTCCCGAGGCTGCTTTGTTCAGCAACGTGCAATACTCGTTCAGCGTGGATTCGAAAAATATGGTGGAGACGCTGGTGCTGCGGGTGCGCGATCCGAAAGATTTGATGCAGGTTTCGATCGAGGACAGCGCTTCCGCGGTTGCGCCCGCGGCCGCGATGTTGTCTTCCACCACGCCGGTCTCCCGTGTCCGACTGGAACGCTTCGGGAAGGCATCGGTGGCGCTGGCGCGGTGCTCTGGAGACGAAGGAACTCCTGCGACGGATCAGAGCGCGTACGAGCCGATCTTCAAAACTGCCTCGTCGATTATGGAGCGCTATCGCGACGCTTTAAATGCTCGCAAAATGGTGCCTGAAGAACTGGCTCGGCTGGGAGTGAAAACTGCTACGAAGACGGGATCTGCCAGCAAGAAGAATCCGTAGCTGTTAGGCGTCAAGGTCGTAGCCGGTGGGGCGTCGCTCATGGAGGGCCGGGCGCCCCCGCCCGGTCACCCGTAACCCCGAAGACCGTAGAGGGTGCCTGGGCGGGAACGCCCGGCGCTCCGCCAGGCATCTGAAGCGAAGTTCAAGTTTCCGGAATCTAGTCTATATACGTTCCTGTATACCGCTATGGACATACGCAATGTTGTGATCATGGGCTCCGGATGTGCCGGCCACACGGCCGCCCTCTACACCGCCCGCGCTAACCTCAAACCGCTCGTGATCGAAGGCCATGAACCCGGCGGGCAACTAGGAATGACCACGCTGGTCGAAAACTTCCCCGGCTTTCCCGAGGGCATCCAGGGGCCGGAGTTGATTGAGAACATGCGCAAGCAGGCCATGCGTTTCGGCGCCGAATATCACATGGGCCACATGCTCAAAGCCGATGTGAGCAAACGTCCATTCGAATTGAGCGTCGGCAAAGAGACCATCCAGACGCGCACGCTCATCATCGCCAGCGGAGCATCGGCGCGCTGGCTTGGCCTGCCCAGTGAACACGCCTTAATTGGACACGGGGTTTCCTCCTGCGCCACGTGCGATGGCTTCTTTTTTTCCGGTAAAGAAATCGCCGTGATCGGTGGCGGAGACTCGGCCATGGAAGAGGCAACATTTCTGACGCGCTTCGTGAGCAAAGTGACGCTCATCCATCGGCGCGAACAATTTCGCGCGTCGAAAATCATGCTCGATCGCGCCCGCGCCAATCCGAAAATATCCTTTCTCACCGACACGGTCGTGGATGACGTTCTTGATGTCGCCAAGAAAGAAGTCACTGGGCTGCGCTTACGGAATCTGAAGAGCGGCGAGAGCTGGGAGTTTCCGACGAGCGCCATGTTTCTCGGTATCGGCCACATTCCGAACGCCAAAATCTTCCATGGGCAACTCGATACCGACGCGGATGGCTACCTGGTTACGCACAAAAACGTATTAACAAGAGTGCCGGGAGTATTCGCCTGTGGCGATGTGCAGGACCGCCGTTACCGCCAAGCCATCACCGCTGCTGGTTCCGGCTGCATGGCGGCGCTCGAAGTGGAGAAGTTTTTGGAAGAAGAAGGGCACTGAAGTTTTCTGGATCGCGCTGCTTGCGATACCGCGATATTCTGGGATTCCTATTGTCGGCGCCCGAAAGCCGTCGCAACTGCAAGACAACCTCGCCAGCCTGGAGTGGGATCTCACCCACGCAGGTGGCAGCCGAAAAAGGTTTCCCTACGATTTTTTGCGACAAGGAAAGGGTGAAGACGGTTGCGCATGGAGGGTTGTGCGACAAGATTCTGGCGGCTTAAGGTGGTGGTGCAGTTTCACA
>Ga0302326_10026102_pt1 | contig 11822 bp, 11 predicted proteins | sample Palsa_T0_3_FD_202264 | JGI IMG/M metagenome (GOLD analysis project Ga0302326, IMG submission 202264) | Peat permafrost microbial communities from Stordalen Mire near Abisko, Sweden - Palsa_T0_3 | ecosystem: Environmental > Terrestrial > Soil > Palsa > Peat permafrost | place: Sweden: Abisko... | reverse complement strand
GACTTCGCCCTGCTCGGAATCGATTTCAACAAGGCGGTGTCCCTCGCATCGGCTTAATCCGCGCTCCGAAGAGGATTTTCGGGGGTGCCGCCGGGCTTCTGCCCGGCGTCGGCATGGTACAAGACTTCTGCCCCGGCAGACTTAGTTACCGCGCGGCTCGGTAATCAGCGCCTTCATAGGGATACTTTCGGCGATAGAGCTGGCACCAAGTCCGCGCGCGACCCGCCAGCTATGACGTGCTGAATTGCGTAGTTCGACCTCTGGTGGTCGACGTTGTTGATGACCGAGGCGTTCCGGCTGAGTCAAAGCGGGTCGAGGAGCGTCCCCAGAGTCGCCGGTTGACGACCAGGTTGACAACTAATGATTTGCAACCGGGCAACCGGCGCGCAGCTTACCGGACAAAGAAATCAAGGCCTGGTAATACATGGTTCACGTGGTTTGGCGGATGACGTAGTAGGGCGCTCGGGTGAAATCCTTCGCCAGGCCGGGGTGGAGAGCGCCGTCTGATTCGAAGTAATACTGGAGCGGGTATTCGGATTTCGTGTACTCGGCCGGAATGGTTGCCTGGCCCTTCAGTTCAATGGCCTCCCAGGGTTCCGACTGGTTGACGTGGCGGTAGTGAAGTATCAGCGGAGCTTCGGCCCTGGCCTCGATTGTTACCGGTTCGCCGGGACGGTACGTTGTCACCGGATTGTGTTGTACGGCCAGGGTGGGACGGCGCGGTGGGGCTGCACGGGCTTTGGCGTGGCGGTCGCTTGAAATGCCTCCATGGCCGCAATGTCCTTGTCTATGGCGGCTATGCGGTCGCTCCAGTTTCCCCGAAGGTAGGGAGCGTAACCGAAGGTTAGATCGTCGCGATAGACGCCCTTCGCCCTGTCTGCAATTCCCTGCCATGCATTGCGGGCGGCGCGGTATTCCTGGATTGCCGCGGTGCGTGCGGCCGGGTCCGCGGTGCGGGCATAGATGGCGAACCGGACTCCGGCCTGGAACTTCGCGGCGAAGAAGCGGCCGATGCCGTTCTGGATCTGCGCATCGATGACGAGTCTGCGGTCCGCCGCGTCGGCGGGTTTCGCGGTAGCTAACTGGCGTTCGGATTCGGCGGCCAGATCCCGCAGCCATTGCGCAACTTCGAGGGGTGAATATTTCGCGCCTGGTTTGCCCGCGAGCCAGCCCTCTACAAATTCATCGGTGCCGGCCTAGAACTGTGGATCTAAGGGACTCACGGTGCCGAAGCGCTTGGGCGGGGGAGTATCGGAATAGGGGTCTTTGGCGCTCTCGATTACGATCGATTGATTGGTATAAATCTCGGGCCAGTAAATAGCGTTGGCGGCCGATGGCATGTGCGTAGTGGTGATGAGAGGCAGGATGCGGCTGGACGACGCCAACGCCTTCGCGTAAGCCAGGTTCTTCATCTCGCGGCTGAGCACAGCGGGATCGGTATCCGGGTTGTAGAGCAGGCGTCCCCAGACGCGGTACGTGTAGGCATATTTCTGCCAGTCGTGTTGCGGGACGAGGGAGGGATCGGCATAGCCGGTGCGGCCTCCGGAAAGGCCCGACCCTTTGCGCCCTTTGAAGGAGAGCGGTTCGCAGATTTCAATGCCGTCGCTGCCGCAGAAGCTGGAGGCGCGGCCGTATGCGGCGGCCATGCCGGGGTCGCCCCAGAGCAATAGGCGTTGCGTGCCGGGCCACATGCGGTGCAGGACTTTGTATTTGCGGTCTTCCTTGAGCAGATCGCCATAGCCGTAGCGGAGGAAGCTTCGCGAGCCTGAGCTGAGCGCGAAGAAATCGCCTTTAGGGCGGGGCGCCGGCATTTCGAGCTGACGGATCGCGCCCTGGTGGTATGGCAGTCCCATGTGTTCGGCCCAGTATTTCGGCGAGATGGTGACGGGCATGCCAGTGGCCTGCGTGAGTTCGACCATGGGCCAGTCGAGGCCTTTGGCGTGGAGGTCGATTTCGATAGGGCGTTTGACAGCCGTGACGCCTTCGAAGACGGTTTTCCAGAACGGGTAGCTTCCTTCAGGGACGCCGCTTTCGCCGTGCGTGCGGAGGGTGAGTCCGGCGACGGTCGGGCAGGCTTCGAGCACGGCGCGCAGAGCGTCGCGGCAGTATTGTGCGTGATTTTGCGGATTCAGGCCGGTGATTTTGCGATCGGCGTTAGGGGAATCGTCGAAATTGTAAGCGTGGGTCCAGATGCCCACCTGGAAGTGCATGCCGCGCGCGACGGTTTCTTCGCCGATGAAGCGCAGGGTGGCGAGATTCTTTTGACGCTCGGCGTCGGACACGCCGGGGACTTTGACGTCGTAGCCGGGGACTTTGACCAGAAATGGATAGGGGAAGTGGAAATAGGAATCGCGGACTTCACGGGTGAAATCGTAACCGATGCCGAAGGTGAAGCTGAAGCGGTTGAAGCGGTTGGTGGCGAGCATGGTCAGGTATTCCCGCCAGGCGTCGCGGTCGTAGAACCAGGTTTTGTCTTCGACTTCGCTGACGAAGGGGCGGATGATGCTGCGGATGCGGTTGGCGGGTTGTTCTTCAAGAGGCGCGCCGCGGGCCAGGGAGCCGGTGTGGGTGACCTGGTCGGCGAGTTCGAGCAGCGCGTAGGTGAGGCCTCGCGGATCGTTGCCGACAGCGGCGATGGTTTGGTATTGGCCGTTGATCACGGTGGGCACGATGCTCAATGCCTCGGGAACATTGGCTACGCCGGCGTGGAGCAGAACAGGACCGGCGACGACAAGCGACAGTTCATCGGGCCGGCTTTGGCCCGACATGCGATTGGGGATGCCGCGGGCGTCGAGGGCTTTGCGCAGTTCTCCGAGAGCCCACCGGGCCTGCGGCGACGACGCGACAGGGACGTGGTCGTCCCGTTCTATGGTTATAGCTACCGACTGCGGAGGCGCCGCCTGGGCGGAACCTGCGAGCGCGAGGCTGGTTGTTTTGAGGAAGTGTCGGCGGTCCACGGACGTATCATATGCCAGTTGCAGGCGTGTCAGTTCCAGACGGACCCGGTGCGTCGTGGACGCTGGTGTGTTATCAATGGTGAAAAGGCTGGAAGCATCCCTGCTGGCTTCTTGCAATGCCATGTCTTTCGGGTCGAAAGGCCCGCCGTTGCCAGTTTGCTTCCCCGCGCAGAAAGGAAATTCCGTGGAGTCCGCCAACCGGAAATTGATCCGCCCGTCATTTAACGATATTAAAGAGAAAATCGATCCTCCCCGCAAAGCGCCTGCAGGAGGGCCGCAGAAACGTCCGGTACCGCCCGATCAGACCAACGCGGAGAATTTTTATTACGTCAAGCAGATGCAGTCGAAGACGCCGATGGTGATCACCCTGAAGGATGGCGAAGTTCTGAAGGGGGTTATCGAGTGGTATGACAGGTCTTGTCTGAAGGTGAACCGTGATGGTGCGCCCAATTTACTGCTCTATAAAAGCAATATTAAGTACATGCACAAGGAAGAAGAGGGTTAAATCGCGTCTAGTCTAGTCAGCGGCGGCGGAGAGCCAGGCGATATTCTCTTCGCTCGCCGGCCTGTTCATAGCGGCGTTTTTCCTCTTCCGTTTGCGGAATAATCGGCGGGACGGGCACGCCCGCGCCTGTGGCGTCAATCGAAACGAAGGTCAGAAAAGCGGAGGAAACGTGCTTTTCCGCGCCTGTCCGCAGATCTTCCACCCATACCTTGACTCCCACTTCCATGGAAGTCCGGAAGGCCCGGTTCACGCTGGCGCGAAAACGAAGAAGCTGGCCGATGCGGACGGGATGAATGAAATCCATGTGGTCCACCGAGGCGGTCACGACGGGGTTGCGGCAGTGCTTCATGGCCGCGATGGCGCCCGCGAGATCCACGATGTGCATGATCTTGCCGCCGAGCAGATTGCCGAAAAGATTGGCGTCGTTGGGCAGCGCCAGTTCGGAGTATTCGGAGACGGAATCCTGCACGAATCTGCCTTCCATTAAGCTCGTCCTTTCTGGCGGAGGTAATTAACCGCGAAGGCGCGCGCCTGATGTTGCAACGGAGGGGCAGACGGCGGTGTAGGAGAGGAGATTTGCATCGTTCCGACCGCTATGGGGTGATGGTTTTTCTCGATGGCCCAGGAGACTTCAACGATGCCGTCGCGGTCTGACGTGACAAGGAACTGTGCCGCGTCGGGTTCGATGGTCGCGGCCTGCGGACAGGATATCCGTGCATGGCCCCGGTTGCAGCAGCCGCGCAGGCGGTCGAGCGGCACGAGGGCCGCGGGACTGGCGGCGCATTCACCGGCGAAGAGTCCGGTGAGGGGCATGACCGAAGCGGGGAGGAATAAGGGACACACGCCTTATTTTGCCAGTCCGTCTTTTTTTGCCAGACCTTCGGTGAGTTCGATGCGCGTGCCCCAGGGATCTGTCAGGAAGGCGAGCGACAGCCCGAGTTGCGGCATGGCGCGATAAGGGGTATCGAGCTTCACCCCGCTCTCCGCGAGCTTTTTGCAGAACGCTTCGAGGCCAGCGATTTCGAAGCCAATGTGATCGATGGCGCGGCCAGCGGTTGGGGCGGTGGCGCCGGCTGGTCCGTAAGTGAGATTGGCGCCGGGAATTTCGCCCGAATCCCATTTGGCGCGCGTGCTGCGGGTGGCGCCGAACTTCTCCAGATACCAGGCCTGAATGGCTTTCGGGTCGGGGGTGTCGAAGTGGACGTGATGAAAGCGGATGGGGACAGTGGACGCTTTGTCTTCGGTGAGTTCGATCCGGGCGCCATCGGGGCCATCGATCATTAACTGGACGCCGCCGGCGGTCGACGGAATGGTGTTATACGGCGTTTTTGCGAACTTGTCGATGTAGGTCTGGAGATTCGGCACGGTGAAGCCGATGTGGTCAACCGAAGAGCCTACACTGGGGCCGGTAGGGGCTTTCCGGGTGAACAAGATGACGACGCCCGGAACGCTGACGCCTTTCAAAGACCCGTGCTCATAGGGCTGCGCGCCGACGAGGTCGGTCCAGAAAACCGTGGCAGCGGCGGGGTCGGCAGCGTTGAGGTGGATGTGTCCCATGGTGACGCCTTGCGCGTTGGGCGGGGCGAGTTGCGGGAAGGCCGGGGCGGCGGCGAGGAGCGAGGCGGCGAGGAACGGAAGCAGCTTCATTGCTTTTCAAAGCCAGGAGGGCTGGACGCTATAGTAACAACAGTTATGGGAAGCACGCGCCTGGAAGTTCTGAAATCGATGGTGGAGCAGAAGCCGGAGGATGGGTTCAGCCGGTATGGGCTGGCCATGGAATACGTGAGGTCGGGTGAACTGGAGACGGCGGTGGGGGAATTCGAAACGCTGCTGCAGCACAATCCGAACTATGCGGCTGGTTATTTCCATGGCGGTCAGACGCTTGAGAAGTTGGGGCGGATTGAAGAGGCGCGCGAGATCTACCGGAAGGGCATCGACATCACGGGGGCGACAGGCGACGGACACACGCGCAGCGAGTTGATTGCCGCGCTGCAAATGCTGACCTGATTATTGGGCCGGGCTGAAGCGATAATGCACGATCACGTCGCTCGAGACCGAGCGGTCGCCCTGTTTAGCCGGTTCCCACGAGGTGGTTTCGGCGGTGTTGGCCGCGAGATTCGCCAACATCGAATTGCCTCCGTTGAGCACCTGTGCATTTTTGACGGACCCGTGCTTGTCGATGGAAACTTTCACGTCAATGGACACTTCCCGCGAGAGGTCTTCCGCGATCATCTGGGGTACATGCGGCGCAAGGGGATGGGTGGGATGGGCGGGGCTGTAATCGGTTCCTCCGTCGGCGCGGAAGGACCGGCCAAGGAGCGGCAACCGGCTGACAACCTTCTTCAGTTCTGAAGATTGTTTCGGTTCCACGCTGATGGACACGGCGACGGAGCGGGCGTGAATCGTTATTGCAGGGGGCGGGACCGGAACTAGAACCGGGGGCGCCTCCATGGCGGGTTTCGGCTCCGGTTCCGTCGCGCGAGGCGGCGGCGCTGGCGGAGGCACGGCCGCGGCGATCAGGGTGCGGTCCGGCTTGGGCACCGACCTCTGCCTGCGCTTCGACACGATTTGCGGACCGGGCGAGGGGGTCGCGATGATAGGTAAGGGCGACGGCTTCGGCTCGACCGTTTGCGGCGGAGTTCGGGGGATCGCGATATTCGCGGTGCTGCCCGCCGCGTCTTGATGCGTAAGGTCCATGTGGACCGTCACTTCGTTGCTTCGCGGCCAGAACTGGACCTTGCCGTGGTCGAGTTCGGTGCGGCTGAGATTGAGCTTTTGCGTCGTCCCGCCGTCATTGATCGTCAGGACTCCTGAGGAGGCCTGCTTCAAGGCGGTGGCCCTCTTATCCCAGTCCACAATTACAGCATCGCCCTTCCGCTGCAGCGCGACGTTCAGCGGGCGCTCGACTTCTTTTCGCGGAGGCGATGCCGTGGGCTGATATTGCATGCCGAGCGCGACCAGCGCAATTACAGCGACTGCCCCAAGAGACCATCCGAGCAGCGGCTTTCGAATGCGGGGAACCGGAATATGGACGCTGGGCAGCGCAAGCATGGCCTTCCGGGGCTGGATCGATTGGGTCTCAGTTGGCCCTTGCGCGCGCAAAGCCTGGCTGTCGAACGGGAAAGACAGCGGTGTCTGCCGCCGGTCGATATCGCCCTCTTCCCAGATGAAAAAACCGGCAGCGGCCGGCCCGGCTTCAGCGGGACGAATGAGTAGAGCGACTTGGGCGGGATCTGCAAACGCTTCCGTCATGAATGCGAAATCGTCCTGATCGAGAAACAGGCCCGGCCGCAGATGGGTGCGGAAAAAGCCGACTGGACGTACATCCGAACCGCTGTTCATGGCTGCAAGCTGACGCGCAAGACGGTATCTTTCGCGCAGGCCAAGGGCAAAGATTGTGCCGCGGTGGTGTTCACTGTGAATGAATTCGAACTCGGTTATTTCGATAATTTCCGGCTGCAAAGTACGTCCGAAAAGAACGCCGCCGAGTTCCGCGCCTTGTTTGTGACGAGGGTCCGCGAGGGCGCGACCGAGGCTGTTAACCAGGTCAAGCGCGACGCGGGCCGTAAAGGAATGTGCCTGCCAAAGATAGAAATCCCGTCCTGGCATACTGACACTATATGCAATCTGTTGGCCAAGTGTTACTTGGCGGCTTCGCGAATATGGCTGTTATTAGACATACAGCCTTTAGGCCTTGAGATAATTGCGGAAATTGACCCTGGACGCTTCGTAACCCGGGAAGACCGGTTTAAGCGAAGCGTTGCCTAAATGGGTGCAGACGGCTTCACTCAGAATATCGCGGAAGTCAGTGGTCAGGGCCAGGTCTCTTTCCTCGTAGAGTTGTTCCTGCGCGAGTCCGGGCCATTTGCCGTAGACTTTGCCTCCTTTCACGGGACCGCCCATGACGAACATGGCGTTGGCGTGGCCATGATCGGTGCCGCGGTTGCCGTTTTCTTTGGCGGTGCGGCCAAATTCGGACATGGTGACCACGACGACATCTTCCATGCGATCGCCTAAGTCCTCGTAGAAGGCCGCCAGAGATGAGCCGAATTCACCGAGGCGGTTGGCTAACTGGCCGACGGAGGCTTTGGGTCCTACTTCGTTGAGGTGATGATCCCAGCCTCCGAGATCGGCAAAGGCTACTTCAACGCCGACGTCGGCCTTGATGAGTTGGGCGATTTGGCGCAGACTGTCGCCGAATTTGCCTTTGGGATAGTTAGCTCCGGCGGCGGGTTGGTAGGGTGTTTTCTGGATCGACTGCAGGAGCGCAACGGCGTCGAAGGTCTCGCGTCCGGTGCCGCCAAGGATACGATCCTGCGTGGAGCCGTACATGGATTCCAGGACCTTCGAAGCGGCCGCGTCACGCACCGTGAAGTCGTTCAGGTTTTCCACGGCCACGGCGTTGTTGTTGCCTTTGAGCGACCGGGCCAGGACGGGCCCCAGACCGATGGCGCGGACTGGCGAGACCTTGCCGGTTTCGATCGGCAGGGCTCGGTTGAGCCAGCCGTCCGTGGTTGCTTTGAACCCGGGTGTGCCGGATTCCATGTAGTCCTGCGCGTCGAAGTGAGAGCGCGTAGGATCGGGTGAACCGGCGGCGTGAACGATCACTAGTTGCTGGCGATCCCAGAGAGGCTTGAGAGGAGCAAGCGACGGGTGCAGGCCGAAGAAGCCGTCGAGATCGATGGCGCTGTCGGCTTGCGCGGCAGGATTTGGACGAGGCACGGAAATGGTGGGGCGGAGGTCGTAATAACGTTGTTCGGCGTGGGGGACGACGATGTTGAGGCCGTCGGCGGCGCCTCTCTGGAAGATGGCGACGAGGACTTTCTTGCGCCGGGTGGGGGCGTCATCGGCGAGCGCGGCGCGCTGCAGCCAGAGGGGCGCTGAGCCTATGCCAACCATCGCGAGAGCGGAATTGCGGAGGAATATTCTGCGGTTAATGGACATAGTGGTTACCTTTTTTGAAAATCCGGTGAGCCCATGGTTAAGCCGGCTACGAGAGGACCGGATGAGGTTCCCTGCTGTAAGTTTGGCTGTAAGCCCGCCTGGATGGCGGCTTCGGCATCGGCCGAGGGATTGGTGAGCAGGATTCTCTTTTCGATCTGGACGGGGTCGCCCGTGAACTGCGCGGTATCGACCTTGACGCCGTTGACGTGGCCCTGGGAGAGCGCATTGGCGAAGTTCATGCGCGCCAGCAGCGAGGCGGAGTTCATCCAGTCCGTGCTGCGGTTGGAGTAGCCGGTAGGCTCGAGCTTGCGATAAAGCGGCTCGCCGAGTTGCGTCATAAGGCCGTTCATGGCGCCGGCGAAATCGATATCGCCATTCACCGCGCGGATAGCGCTCGCGACCATTTCGAGCGGCGACTTCACCTTGGAACGGAAGTTGGCGGGATCCCAGAATTCGGGGGCATTGAGCATGGTGCTCATGACCTGGCGAAGGTCGCCGTCGGTCGCGGTAAAGGTTGCGGCCATCTTGTTGACAAGGGCGTCGGGCGGGTTGTCGGAAACGAAACGGATGGCCAGGCTCTTCGAAATGAAGTGCGCCGTGGCGGGCTGGTGCGCGAGGATGTCCAGCACTTTGAGGCCGTCATCCATGCCGCCCTTGACGGGGATGGTAACGCCAAGAACATGCTTCTCGCCCTGGTCGTGCTCGCGGGCATTGAATTCGAAGCCTCCGCCTTGCTGGGGCTGGCGGATGGTCCAGCCAGTGAAGCAGCGGGCGACTTCGGTGACGTCCTGTTGGGTGTAGCCGCCCTCGACGCCAAGGGTGTGGAGTTCCATCAGTTCGCGGCCGTAGTTTTCATTAAGGCCCTGCTTGCGCTTCTGGTTAGGCCGGGGATGCATGTCGGGTCCGACCGACTGCCAGTTATCGAGATAGAAGAGCATGGCGGGGCTTTCGGCAGTGGCCACGAGAAGGTCTTTGAAGTTGCCGAGGACGTGCGGGCGGATGACGTCGCGCTCATAACCGGTGACCGTGATGCGGTCCGCGCCTTTGTCAAGATCGACGTTGAAGTGATTGAACCAGAAGTCAGTGAGGACCTCCTGCAGCTGGCGGTTGCTGTAGGCGGCGCGGAGCAGTTTGCCTTCGATGAGGTCCTGATTGACCACCTGCATGGGGCCGTTGAACAGCTGGAGTTTGCGGCGGAGATCGACGGGCGCTGTGTTGATGAGCCGCTGGCGCATACCCTGGGGCAGGGCCTCAAGAAGATTCCATTGCTGGTCCGTTGGCATGGATTCGATGAGGCTGATTTTGTCCTGCGGCGTACCGGTTCTCAGAGTTTGTTTTTGTTCCGGGTCAAGCTGCAGAGAAGCGATAGTCACCTTGGGATCGGACTCTTCAGCGGGCTTGTTGTCGGCGTCGGCCTGCTGTTTGCGCTGGTACCTGGCGACGAGTCTCTGAATCACAATGCGCTCTTCAGGGTCTGTCGGGAAGGGCACGCGGCCATCTGCCATCGCCTTGATAATTTGGGGCGTGGGATAGCGCTTAACGATTTCGGCAGAGCTCATGCGCAGGGTATCGAGGGGCGCGAGCTTGGCTTCGAGGGCTGGGTTTTCCGGGATGTCTTCCGGGTGCAGCTGGGCTTCGATCCAGTGCTGCAGGCCCATTTGGTGAACCTCAGTGACATCGGTATCGCGGGCGCCGAAGGTGAGACGGTTGAGGGCGTGGAGGATTTTCTGGTCGTCCGTCATTTGAGGGATGGCGGGGACGGGCGGCGCCTTGGGTTTCTTTTTGGCGTAGAGCGCGGAGGAAACGAGAACAAGGGCGAGAAGGGAGAGAAGGGCAGTGCGTTTCATGGCGTTCTGTAGGTATAAACGCGCCGGGGCGTTAGAAGTTGCGGGGGTCATCCGCGAAGCCTCACTACGAACCAGACGGAGCCTGTGGCGAGGAGCGCTCCGGCCGTGGCTTTCAGAGGGATGGCGCGGTAGCGTGCGAGCAGCGGGCTGAACGCCCCGAAGACGGCAAGCAGGAGAAGCGATCCGATGGCGGCTCCGGATAAGACGTAGCCGAAGCGATAACCGGAATCGGTTAAGAACACCGCGAAGTACATCCCTTCGAAAGAGCCAAAGAGTAAGGCCAGCAGCCAGCGTCCGCGGGATTGCGGAAAGGCAATGATTTCGAGCGCGAGGTAGGCCAGCGCGAGTGCGGCAGCGGCTTCGTTGAAGCGGGGCGAGGGCTGCCAGGCTGTCCGCAGGATAAGGGCTGTTCCGGCGATTTGGCCGCAGAGAAAGGCGGCGGACGAAGCGATGAGCTCGCGGCGCGTGCGCGCGGCGAGCGCGATGGCGAGCAGGAGAAGGACTTGTGCCCAGTTGGTCCAGACACTGAAGGCGCCGGCGCCGGCCTGGGCGGCAACAAGTTCGGTGGCCGTGGGAGGGCGAAAGGCGAGAGTCGCGGTGGAGAAGGCGGAGTCGAGAATCGCCTGGTCGGACTTGCCGGCGCGCTCGGCGTGGAGCATGTGGATGTGATTGGGAACGGTGACTTCGTAGAAGGTGCAATCGACGCGAAGGCGGTCGACGGGCGCGGAGAACTGGTAGTTGGCGGCGCAGAGATAGTTGGCGGCGTCTTTGATGGAGGTGGCGTCGTCGTGGCACTCGGCGCCGGTGAGGCGGCCGGTTTCGAAGCCGCTATAGAAGTGGACGTGGCTAAAGAGTGCGCCGGCGGGGTCTTGGGCGGAGGGCAGTTCGTACTTCGGCATGCGAAGGATGTATTCGACGTGGCTGCCGTCGATGGTGGCCCAGCCGGTAGACATACTAATGACGTGGGCGGAGGCTGGTACGGAGCAGGCGAGGGCAAGAGACAGGTAAGCTCCGCTTCGCGTGCGCGTTCTAGACAGGCGGAACCGCCTGTCCTACCCTTACATCTAATTGGCGGGATACGACGCGTCGCTTGCGGAGATCGTGCCAGAGCAGACGGACGAGAGCGAGCACAGGCACACTGAGGAAGACACCGGGGACGCCGCCGATCTCTCCTCCGGCGAAGACGCCGAAGATCACGAGCAAGGGATGTAGCTGGACGCCGCGGCTCATCAGGTGCGGTGAGAGCACGTAGTCCTGAAAGATCCGGTAGACGGCGAGAAAGACGATGACGCCTATGATGTTGGAGTAGCCGCTGAAGGCACTCACCCCGATGATGATCGCGGCAGCGATGAGGGGTCCTACGAGAGGTACGAACTCAAGAGGAAAGGCGACGAAGGCGAGCAGGAACGAGGATGGCACGCCCATGATCGAGAGGACGATACTGAAGGTAATGAGCGTCGCGAGGCAGAGGAAGAGAAGCGCGCGCATGTATTGCAGGAGCAGAACGTGGGCGTCCATGAGCGTGTCCTCGGCTGCCTTGCGTCCGGTGTCCAGGAAGTCGAGGAAGGT